>Ga0114951_10005369_pt1 | contig 11866 bp, 9 predicted proteins | sample AM7aDNAmetaG_FD_88677 | JGI IMG/M metagenome (GOLD analysis project Ga0114951, IMG submission 88677) | Freshwater microbial communities from Finland to study Microbial Dark Matter (Phase II) - AM7a DNA metaG | ecosystem: Environmental > Aquatic > Freshwater > Lake | place: Finland: Lake Alinen... | reverse complement strand
GTCAAGGAGATTGCGGCGGCAATCACACCGGTTCCGGGCGGCGTCGGGCCTATGACGATTGCGATGCTGTTGAAGAACACGCTGCTGGCAGCGACGCGGGCGGAATAGGGGGATTGGGGATTAGAGACTAGAAACTAGAGATTGCGCAATCTCAGGCGGGTCGGATTTGTTTTTGAGGGGCTTCTGGCGCCTAGCGGTGAAATCCGGGACAAAAAACCAGAAGCTCCTCGAACTGGACTCGAACCAGTAACCTACCGGTTAACAGCCGGTTGCTCTACCATTGAGCTATCGAGGAACAGCGACGAGATTATACAACATCCATTGTATCGCGCAAGGGTAGAACATGAAAATGTTCGAATCTACCCTTTAGCACTTCCAGCTTGAGGCGCGCGATCGTTTTGGTGGACTGTGCCATAATCCGCACAAGGGTTGGCGGTCATGCTACAGAGTAACCAATTACTTCAAAATCGATATCGCATTGTAAAGGTGCTGGGGCGCGGCGGCATGGGCGCCGTCTACGAAGCCCGGCATATCAAACTCGACATGGTCTGCGTGGTCAAGGAAATGCTGCCGCCTGGCGACCCGGAGCAGGTGGAGGTTCTGGCGAAGCAGTTCGAGCGCGAAGGGAAAACCCTGGCGGGATTGCGCCATCCCAACCTGCCGCGCGTCTCGGACTATTTTAGCGATAGTGGGAACTACTACCTGGTGATGGACCTGATCAGCGGGCAGAGCCTGGACAAGCTGATCGGGCCACAAGGGCTGCCAGAGGCGACTGTGCTGCAGTACGCCGACCAGCTTCTGGATGTGCTGGCCTACGTGCATGCACAAGGGGTGCTGCATCGCGACATCAAGCCAGCGAATATCATCGTGCAACCCGATGGGCGCGTCGTGCTGGTGGACTTCGGGCTGGTCAAGGTAGCTGATGGCAAGATGTCGAGTTTCAGCATGCGCACGATGACGCCGCACTACGCGCCGCCGGAGCAGTACACCGGCGGCACCGATCAACGCAGCGATCTGTTCTCGCTGGCAGCCACACTGTACCAGGCGTTGAGCGCCCAGCTGCCCACGAGTGCGGCGGATCAGTTCGCGGGTCAACCGATGCTCTCCTTGCATCAATTACGCCCGGAAATCAGCATCAATACGGCCAGCGTCATTGAGAAAACGCTGCAGTTGGATCGCGCAAAGCGTTGTCAGAGCGCCACGGAGATGCGCGCGGTGCTAAGAAGCGCGGCGCTAAAAAGCACGGCGTCGGATAGAACGGCGCAACTGGGCGCTGCCCCTGCTTATGATGATCCCACGATAAATCTCGCAAGTCAGCGGCTTCCCAAACCCGGGACGAGACGAGCGCCTGTGCCAGAAAACCCGCTCATACCGCGCTGGGCTGCGGTTACGATTGGCGTTATTGCAGTCGCCATCCTGGCGTCGCTCGCGGTGATCATCGTGCCTGGACTGGCGCCGCCTAGCGCACCCACTGCACTCCCAACCAGCCTGCCGGCGCCGAAGGCGGTTGATGTGACACGCACACCGGCGCCGAAGCGAACACTCACTCCGGCGCCAACTGATACGCCCGTCCCTGAGGCAACTAATACGCCATTACCGCCTTCAACACTGCCTCCAACTGCGCTTTCAACTGCGTTGGGCGATAGCCTTGTGCTGACATTAGCTCCCAATGTGACCCTGGATCTGGTGCGTGTGCCGGCTGGAGTGTTTCGGATGGGTAGCGACGATTCCGACGGGGCTGCCAAGGCGGATGAGAAGCCTCAATCGTCGCTTTCGCTAAAGGAGTATCTGATTGGCAGCTTCGAGGTTACTGTCGCTCAGTTTGCGGCGTTTGTAAACGCCGCCGGTTATAAGACGGTTGCTGAGCGACAAGGCAGCAGTTGGACCTTCGTGGGCAGTCAGTGGCAGGAAGTGAAAGGGGCGAACTGGCGCCGTCCTCTGGGCGTCGACGTAGACCTGGCTGCGCTCGGCAGTTACCCGGCGACTCATATCAGTTGGGCGGACGCGGTGGCTTTCTGCAAATGGGCTGGCCAGGCCGCAGGCGGTCGCGAGGTGCGTTTGCCGACTGAGGCCGAGTGGGAAAAAGCTGCGCGCGGCGGCGATGGTCGCAGGTATCCGTGGGGCAACCAGCCTGTTGCCGGCGACCGAGTGAACTTTGCGGACCGCAATTTGAGTGTGTCGTGGGCGGACAGCAGCGCGGATGACGGGTACCAGTACACGGCGCCTGTCGGCGCTTATCCGAGCGGGAAGAGTCCGTACGGCGCGTTCGACATGGCCGGCAATGTGTGGGAGTGGACAAGCAGCTTGTATAGACCCTACCCTTACCGGAGTGATGACGGCAGGGAAGACCCAATGAGCAGCGACCCTCGAGTTGTGCGCGGCGGCGGGTTCAATGAAAGCTCCGAGAACCTGCGTGCAGCCATCCGTGTGAAGAGCTTGAACAACCAGGGCGGGTTTAACGTCGGTTTTCGAGTTGTGGTTGCCCCGCTTCCGTAGTTCCGGTCGCTGTGCTCTATCCCACAGATTCGCGGGTCATGGGTCTTAATGCGCATGCTGAGCGCCCTCAGGCTCGGTATGAATAAGCACGTCTCCCAGGTTGGGCAGATGCCGGCGCAGCACCTGTTCGAGATGTTCTGCCGCCAGGTGTGCATCGGTGAGTGACATGGTGGCGCTGAACTGACAGTTCAGCGCCACGTTGAGGTTGCTACCCACGCGATCGAGGACAATTTTGTCAACACTCTGGACGCGTTTGTCGCCGCGCGCGAGGCGCTCGATTTCGTCGATGGTCGCCTGCTGCCGGCCCACCGCGCGCGCCTGAATCGGCTCGTTCATCGGCTCGATGTGCACCGATACGTTTCCCAGTGAAAACTGTGCCATCAGACTGCGCTCGAGTTCGGTCGCGATATCGTGCGCAGCTTGTAGATCCAGGTGACCATTCACCTCCAGATCCAGTTGCACAAACTTTTCTGAGCCGACGACGCGCACGCCGATATTGTGTATCGCTTTACCTTCGCGCATCGCCGCTGCGTGGATTTCGTCGATCAGCGACTCGTGATCCTGCGCCACCGGGTTAATCCGCACTACGACGTCAGCGTTTGGCGCGTTAGCCATCAGCGTCGCGCGGACGCGATCTTCTATCTGCGTCGCCACATCGTGCGACCCCTCGAGCGACATTGAGCGCGCCACGGAAGCTGTCAGATCGACAAACACCTGAGCGCCTACTTCGCGCGCGCGGATGGCGCTCACGTTGAGCACGCCTTTCACCTGCGTCGCTGCGTTGCGGATCTGCTGCATCATCTCTTCGGGCGCGTGATCGAGCAAGGTGTTGATAGCCTGTTTGCCCAGCCTGAATCCAAAATACATGACAACCCCGGAGACGGCGATAGCGCCAAGCGCATCTGCGCGTTGCAGAATCGGGTTGCCGTCGCTCAACAGCGTCAGCATGACCACGATCAACACGATGGTGGACGACAGGATATCGGTGCGGAAGTTCAAGGACTCGGCGGCTAACGCCTGGCTGTGGTACTTGCGCGCCGCGCGCGACACGATCGTCACCCGGACGAGGTTCACCAGAAGGCCGAACAGGATAATCGCGAGCGAGAGAACGCCGTTCTCGATTGGGCGCGGCTCGATCAGACGGTTGACGGCCTCGCGGATGACCGAGATGTAAATGGCGAATAAGAAACCAGCCGTAACGAGCGCGCTCAGGCTCTCGATCTTGCCGTGGCCATAGGGGTGGCTGTCGTCGGCGGGAATATCGCTCACGCGCACCGCGATGAGGGTGATCAACGATGTCAGCACATCAGAAGCGTTGTTGATGGCTTCTGCGATGACGCTCACCGAGCCGCTGAGGATTGCGATGACGATCTTTAGAACGGCCAGGCAAATGCTGACGGAAAACGAGAGTAGTGCGGTTGTTGATTTGCTCACGTTAGCTCAAGTCGCTAATTCTACACAACCAGTATGGTAACTGATTGCGCGGCACGGTGTTACGATATTACTGAAATCACTGAGAGTAACAGCCAAGATGAATACAGTCCTCGTCTCATTCGCGTGCGGCATAGCCGGTTATCTGATCGGCTCAATCCCGTTCGGCTACATCATTGTCTACCTGGTCAAAGGGATCGATATTCGCAACCAGGGCAGCGGCCGCACAGGCGGCACGAACGTGTTCCGCGCAGCCGGTCTCCCCGCCGGGATTCTCACTGCTTTACTTGACGTGGGCAAGGGCGCCATCACGGTCATCGTTGTGCGCGCAATCCTGCCTGGCACAGACGGTTGGGCGGAGACGCTCGCGGGCATTGGCGTGGTGCTGGGGCATAACGCCTCGGTATTTCTGGGATTCCGCGGCGGCGCAGGCGGGGCGACATCGGTCGGCACTGCCATGGCGCTGTGGCCACTCGGCGGGCTGCCGTCGATGATCATCGGCGTGTTCACGCTGTTTGTGATCGGCTACGCGTCGCTCGCCACGATCCTCGCAGCACTGGCGGTAGCGGTCGTGTTCACCTACTCCGGGCTGACCAGCCATGAAGTCCCGCTGACCTACGCCGCGTTCGGCTGGGGCATCGTCGTCCTGGTCGTGATCGCCCTGCGACCGAACATCGTCCGGCTGGTGAGCGGGAAGGAGAAACGCGTGTCGGTATTCAAGCGCGGAAATTCTTAATATTCGGTCAGTCCGCCATAAGCATTGGGCAGAACACTTTCTGATTCAGTTCCACCTGATAGCGCAATATTACTCCATTGGCTCCTACCGCACATCCGTCCGTCGATGACACCATGCTTACCGCATAAAGGGTGTTTGTTACTGGTGACTCTACCATTGACCAATCCTGCCCATCCCAGCGCAGGATCGTTGCGCCGTCAGATGGGTATGTGATGTTGCCGTTACCGCCGACTGCCCAGCACTCCGTTAAGGATATCATGTGGACTGAGTAGAGTGTATTGGTGACAGCGCCCCATGAAGCACCATTCCATTGCTGTATCGCACCCGACGATCCAACCCCCCAAATGTCCGATGGACTGGCTTAAGTTTGCGGCTTGAATAATTGCCTTTCGGCTATACTACTGTGTAGCGCCCTCTAAAAGCTTTTGTCGCGATTGCTACAGAGGGATCAGACCAATGAAGGACTCGTTGCCAAAGAACAGCGCAGAATTCAACCCGTTGGAAATCTACGGAAATACGGGCCGCATAAAGCGCATCTTTTATATCTTCACAGTCGTCATCCTGATGTCCCTGGGCGCCGGGGTCGTCATCACTATCCTGTGGAATGACACGCGTAATGCGGCAATCCTGTGCGGCGGCATGCCTTTGGCGCTCCTGGGCGTCCCCTTTATTTCGAAGTCCCAATTTGAAAAGGCTGCTGGCATTCTGTCCGTCATCTTGTTGCTGTTGATCACCCTCATCGCAACCGAAGGATTGGGGATTCACCACATCAGCAACCTGGGTTTCCCCGCCGTACTGATCATTGCCAGTCTTGTTGTGCGCAAGAGGGCCCTTATAACTCTGACCATTTTCGCGACCGCCTGCGTTGCCTGGCTGGTTTTTGGAGAGTTAGCGGGTCTATATACTCCTGAAGTTCTGGTGAGAAGCGTCCCAGGTGATTTCGTTGCTGCGACGATCACCCTATTTGCCACTGCCATCATCACGCGCACCATGGCTGAATCGCTTTATCAGGGCCGCCTGGAGGTGCACAGGGAATTAAAGGAACGCAAAAGGGTCGAGGAGCGTCTGGCCTACGACGCCCTTCACGATGCCTTGACCGAGCTTCCGAACCGCACTCTTTTTTATGACCGGTTGGGTCAACGGCTTGAGTACGCCCACCGGCATCCGCAAGACCTGTTTGCGGTTTTATTCATTGATCTGGATCGTTTTAAAGTAGTCAATGACTCTCTCGGGCATACCGTTGGAGACCAGTTGTTGATCGAAACGGCCAGGCGTCTGACACAATGCCTCCGCACGGAAGACACCGTCTCACGCCTGGGTGGAGACGAGTTTGCTATCTTGTTGAATAATTTTGTGGAAGTCAGCGATGCCGTTCGCGTTGCCGAAAGAATCCAGGCAGAATTAACATCGTCATCCATGATTCAGAATGTAAACCGGGTGACCACTGCCAGTATCGGCATCACAGTATTCAACGGCAGTTATGCCAATCCCCAGGAAATGCTGCGCGATGCCGACTCGGCCATGTATCGCGCAAAGTCAATGGGGCGTGGGCGATACGTGATCTTCGACGACACCATGTACGCCAGCGCAATGGCGCTTCTGCAGTTGGAAGCAGATCTGAAACGGGCCGTTGAAAACAGAGAATGGCAAGTTTACTATCAACCAATCGTCACAGTGCCCGACCGGGAAATCATCGGTGTTGAGGCGCTGGTGCGCTGGTTGCATCCTCAACGCGGCATTATCGGCCCCGCCGAGTTCATCCATGTTGCTGAAGAAACCGGACTCATCGTGCCTATTGGTGAATACGTGCTGCGGGAAGCCTGTAAAAACGTGAAAGCCTGGCGCGACAACGGCCGCCCCGGTTTATGGGTATCGGTCAACTTGTCCGTGCGTCAGCTTCAGGATCAAAATCTCTTCAATACCATTGAGAAAATCATGACTGAGATCGGGCTTTCAGGTGATGCCTTGCACCTGGAAATCACTGAAAGCATTGCCATGAGTGATTCCTCTAACAGCGCACAGGTCTTGAATAGTTTGAACAGCCTGGGCATCCGGATATCGCTGGATGATTTTGGCAATGGCTATTCTTCACTTGCCTATATCAACCGCTTCCCGATTAAGACGCTGAAAATCGGTCGTTCATTTATCAGGGATGTTGCGGAAAACCGGAATAGCGAAGCCATTGCCACCGCGATCATCAGCATGAGCCATGCCCTCAGTATGGAGGTGACTGCGCAGGGGGTTGAGACGGAAGGACAACTGGCTTTCCTGCAATCCAGTTTTTGCGACAATATTCAAGGCCACCTGATCAGCCCCGCCGTGTCTGCTGAGCAGCTTGAACTGCTGCTATCGTCAAAAATGCCGGACCACGATCGTTCCTAAAGGGTTCAAAGCAATGTTTCCGCCGGCGCCTTGGCCCGCATTATGTCTGGCCTTTACCTTTCCACAGCATGTGGCACAATGTGATGAATGAGAAGGTTGTTAGGCTTTTTAAAGCCTCACTGGTCGTTGGTGCTGTGGTTGGCTATTCTCAACCTGGCGCTGGCGGGGCTGATGACGGTAGCCCCGGTCGTCACCAAAGCCATTGTTGATGACGTCATCGCAGGCAAGCAAATCGGTCTGCTGCCTGGTTACATCGCGTTTCTCTTCGGCGTCGCCCTGATCCGCGCCATCGCGCAGTATTTCTATGGCCGCGACCGCGAGCGTCTCGGGCAAGTGGTGATCACCGATATCCGCACTGCGTTGTACAAGAAACTGCTGGCGCTGTCTTACGGTTTCTACGACAATGAGCAGACCGGCCGGCTGATGTCGCGCATCACGAGTGATGTCGAGAGCACGCGCGTGTTCCTCGCCTTCATCCTCATCGATGCGACGCTGCAAGTGACGGTCATCATCGTCATGCTGGTCGCGTTGATCACGCTGGATGCGACGATGGCTGGCATTGCCATTGTCCCGACAGTCCTCTCCGGCATCACGCTGTACATCCTGTATCAGCGCTGGCGTTCGATCAACCGCAACATTCAGGAGCAGAACGCGGTCGCGTCCAGCGTGCTGCAGGACAGTCTGTCGGGGATCAAAGTGGTCAAGTCATTCGCGCAGGAACCGCAGGAGCAGACCAAGTACGAAAAAGCGGTGAGTGAATTGCGCCGGCTGAATGTGCTCGCTAACCAACGCTGGTACTCGCGCTACCCGTTCATTGCGGCCATCCCGCGCCTGATGCAATTGACGCTGATCATTGTTGGCGGGTATCAGGTGATCAACGGCGGCATCACACTGGGCACGCTGGTCGCGTCAATCAGCTACACCGGCCTGATGCTGGGCGCCGCTAACTCACTTGGCACGCAGTTGACCGCACTCGGCCAGACCTCCACAGCCGCCGTGCGCATCTTCGAAATGCTGGATGAGCCTGTGCGCATCAAGTCGCCGGAGCATGCGGAGAAACTGGGCGAAATTCGCGGCGACGTGCGCTACGAAAATGTCAGCTTCAAATATGCCACAGCTAAAGCGCACGCGTTGAAGGATATCAACCTGCATGTGCCTACAGGCACTTCACTGGCGTTGGTTGGCGCGACTGGCGCCGGCAAGAGCACGCTGGTGAACCTGCTTGGCCGCTTCTACGACACGACATCGGGCCGTGTGCTGGTGGACGGCCACGACGTGCGCTCGCTCAACCTTGACGAGTTGCGCCGCCAGGTCGGCATCGTCGCGCAGGATGGGCTCTTGTTCTCTGCCTCTATTGGCGACAACATCGCGCTCGGGCGACCCGATGCCGGGCAGGACGAAATTGAGCGCGCGGCGCGGCTGGCCCAGGCGCACGACTTCATCACCGCCCTGCCCGAAGGCTACAAGACACTGATCGGCGAGCGCGGCACTGGTTTGTCCGGCGGACAACGCCAAAGGATCGCCATCGCGCGCGCAATTCTGCTCAACCCGAGAATCCTGATTCTTGACGACTCTATGTCGGCGGTGGACGCCGAAACCGAACGCCTGTTGCAAGATGCGATTAGCTCGGTCATGCAGGGGCGCACCACGATCCTGATCGCGCACCGCATGTCCACCGTGCAGAAGGCCGACCATATCATCGTGCTGCGCGAAGGCGCGATATTTGAACAGGGCACGCATGAGGAGCTGTTGCGCGGGGGCGGTTATTACCAGCACGTCCTGGAGTTGCAGCGGATGACTGCCGCCGAATCGATGGAAGAAGTGCTCAATCGCGCGCCCGATCCGGTCAACACGTTAAGAGTGGACTAAATGCTGAGAACGATTAGCAAAACGAATTCAAGCACGCCGCAGCCGGACAAACCCGCTAAGAAGAAGCTGGTTGTATCGTCATTGCCGCCGCGCCAGGTGATCGGACGGTTGTTGACCTACCTGCAACCCTATCGCCGCCGCATGTTCCTGACGATCTGCATCTATGTGGTTTGCGTCACGATCGCGCAGTTTTACCCGTTCATCGACCGCATCCTGATCGACAATTACATCGCGGTGAAGTTCATCGACCAGGGCTTCTACGTCGTCGTCATCGGCGCCGTTATTCTGCATGCGATCAACATGGCCGGCTTCATGGCGCGCTCACTGTCGATCACGCGCATCAGCCAGGATCTGCTGTTTGACCTGCGCAGTCAGTTATTCCATCACGTCGAGCGCCTGTCCTTCAACTTTCACGAACAGTGGCCGGTCGGCAAGACAATGAGCCGCTTTCTCAGCGACGTCTCTACGCTGAACGACTTCCTGACTAACCAGATCGCGATGCTGTTTCACGACGCCGCCTCGGCGGTGATCATCATCATCCTGATGTTTGTCATTGACCCCGGCATGGCGCTGGTTGCGCTGATCACGCTGCCGATCCTTGTCATCGCCGCGGCTACGCTGCGCCCGCGCATTCATGAGGGCTGGGAAGTAGTGCGCGAGTACAACACGCGCTTCAACATCTTCCTGGCGGAAAACATCTCCGGCATGCGCGTCATCCAGGCATTCGTGCGCGAGGCGACGAACTATAAGCAATTTCGCAGTTCCAACGACACGCTGGTGCGCTCGTGGCTCGATGTGACCAACCTGTCAGCGCGACTCGGCCCGATCGTTGAGATCACGCGCGCCGCCGGGCTGGCCGCTGTGTTGTATGTGGCCTCTTACCAGATCGGGCTGACTACGACATTGACAGTCGGCACACTGGTTGCATTCACCTCGTACATCAACGCGCTGTGGGGACCGATCAGCACGTTCACGAATGTGTACCTGGTGCTGCAGGCGACGATGGCCTCCGCCGAGAAGATATTCGAACTGCTCGACACACTGCCAAAGGTGATGGATGCGCCGAACGCGTCGGTCATGCCGCCGGTAAAAGGATCGATCACCCTTGACCACGTCGCGTTCAGCTACGATGGGACGCGCAACGTATTGCACGACATAGACCTGAACATTGAGGCCGGGCAACTGGTGGCGCTGGTCGGCCAGACCGGATCGGGCAAGACCACGATCTCCAGCCTGATCAACCGTTTCTACGATGTCACGGGCGGGCGCGTCCTGATCGACGGACATGACATCCGATCGGTCACGCAGAAGTCGTTGCACTCGCAAATCGCCGTGGTGATGCAGGAACCGTTCATTTTCACCGACACGATCTTTAACAACATCCGCTATGGACGGCCGGATGCGACGCTGGCCGAGGTGATCGAGGCGGCGAAGATGGCGAACTGTCACGACTTCCTGTCGCAGTTGTCAGAGGGGTACGAGACGCTGGCGCACGAGCGCGGCTCGCAGTTCTCGGGAGGGCAGAGGCAGCTCATCTCAATCGCGCGCGCCATCCTGGCCGATACACCCATCCTGGTGCTGGACGAAGCGACGTCGGCTGTCGATACGCAGACGGAAATGCTGATCCAGGAAGCGTTGGAGCGGCTGATGAAAGGGCGCACGGCTATTGTCATCGCTCACCGCCTGTCGACGATCCGCAAGGCCAGCCAGATTGTTGTATTGAAGGAAGGCAAGATCGTCGAGATCGGCAACCACGAATCGCTGGTGAATATGCCGGGTGGATACTATGCCCGGTTGTGCCGCGCACAGATGGTTGGCGAGCATTGAGCGCGATCAGATCATGGCATGACGGTAGAAATCTGGAGGTTTCCTGTGGCGGATACGTTTGACCCGCGCGTTGCGGTTGACCAGTTCTTTCAACACACCTTGACCGGCGCACAGTTGATGCGTGGGCTTGCCAGCCATCGCGGCTGGATCGTTCCCGCGGTCTTTGATACCGCAAACGGCGGCGATCCCACCTTTATCAAAATTCGCTTCGGTGGGACGGATTGCCACTTCTTCATGTTCAGCGACAAACAGGCCTATCTCGATTGCCGCGCTAAGATCGGCGATGAGGCGATGGGCGCGTATACCATCGACAACATCTATGGCTACAACGCGTGGGAAGTGCTGGATGATGCGGTTGACTTTGTCAACATCAACCCGTACTCGCCAAATGAGATTCACTACACAAGGGAGCAGGTTCCCGCGCTGCGCGACTGGGGAAAAGTCCTCCGCGTGGAGCAGGCGATCGAAACAATTCTCGCGACCGACAAGGGGTATGACGTCATCAAGGCATATCAGTCGTATTACATCGGCATGATCCGCGAGGACGGCGGCGAGTATCTTGCACTCGCGCCAGACGGCAAAGGTCGCAGGCTGGCTGCGCTGTTCACGGCCGACGATGCTGCAGAGGCGTACCTCGATCAGGAGAAAAAGGACTCCGTGCAAATGCGCATCATCGACGGCCCCAACCTGTTTGACGGGTTAAGCCGCATGTCGCTGGACGGTCTGGTTTTCAACTGTTGCGGCCCGACCCTGCCGCATGCGTTTGCGCAGGCGTTTGCTGGCGAAGTGGCGCGCCGAGGCTGAGAATGAACGACCCGCATCGCAACGCACTGCTTCGGCGCGTTTTCTCGCGCGAGAACTTGATCGCGCTCGCGATCTGCCTCATCCTCATCGCGGTGGTGATCGCCACCGCCGACAGCGCCCCGCAGTGGATCTATCAGGGCTTCTAGATGAACCTGACGCAAATCCTCGCCTTTGCCGCACTGTCGCTGATCGTTGGATTGGCCTGCGCCTGGGACCGCGCGCGTGTGCGCGCTATGCGCGCACGCGGATGGGTGATGCTGGCGGCCAGCGTGGTCGCGGTGTACTGGCTTCAATCCTCCAGCCCGATCCGCTCGCTCGATT
>Ga0114951_10005368_pt1 | contig 11866 bp, 7 predicted proteins | sample AM7aDNAmetaG_FD_88677 | JGI IMG/M metagenome (GOLD analysis project Ga0114951, IMG submission 88677) | Freshwater microbial communities from Finland to study Microbial Dark Matter (Phase II) - AM7a DNA metaG | ecosystem: Environmental > Aquatic > Freshwater > Lake | place: Finland: Lake Alinen... | reverse complement strand
GAGCGTGCCAACCGGTCGATATTGGGACTGACCACATATTCGTTTCCATAGCAGCCCAGCTCAGGACGTAAATCATCGACGGCAATAAACAGGATATTCGGCCTTTCTTTATCGCCGGGAACTCCTGAAGTAGTGAGTAACAGCGTTGCTGGAAGCAGCATCGAGGTTTGTATCAGCCGGGTCTTCATGGATTTAACTTTTGAGTTATCCAAATGTAAGGAAAGAGGCGAAGACAACGAAATCAAGCGGTCCGATATTCTATCTTTACTGCATGAACGTGATAATTCTGATAAAATGAAAAAGGCCCTATTATTGTCAGCATTCCTTCTCGGTATTGCTGTTTTTGCATTTTCTAGTACCATCAAAACCAGGGAATATTCCCTCCAATCACCGGATCAGAAACTCAGAGCTGTCATTCGGATCGACAGCACCATCCGGTTTGAGCTGTACCGGAATGAAATGAGCCTTTTGTCAAGTGAGCCGATCGGTATCAAACTGGCCGACGGGTCCTTAACCGGGAATAATCCAGTGGTGAAAAAATCCCGGGAGATCAGGATGGATCAGCTGGTCAGGCCTGAGATACGTGAAAAATCGGAAATAATCAGGGATAATTACCGGGAATTGATCCTGGTTTTCAAACCTGATTACACTATTGAGTTCCGGTTGTACAACGAAGGTATGGCTTACCGGATTGACCTGGGTAAGCCGGGCGACCTGGTGATTGAAAACGAGTTGGGTGGATACCGGTTTGATGCGAAAGATTCTGTCTGCCTGGCATTGGAAAAAAGCTTTTATTCCGCCTATGAGAATCCCTATATTTATAAAACCATTGGCACCCTTGCCGCAACCGATCGCTTCTATCTGCCTGTCCTGGTGCACAAACCAAACGGAACGGGGCTTTGGATCGGGGAATCGAATATCCGCGACTATCCCGGCATGTGGCTGGAGAAATCGGGAGAGAATTCGGTTAAAAGCATTTTTCCTGGCTATCCCCTAAAAGTTAAGGGGGTCGACAGTCCTTATGGCCAGACTGAAGTGCTTGAATATGCACCCTATATCGCAAAAACAACCGGTACACGAACACTGCCCTGGAGGATCATCGCAGTATCTGAAAAAGATGGTGACCTGATCACCAACCAGATGGTTTACCTTCTTGCCGATAAATGTGAACTGACCGATCCGTCATGGATCAGACCCGGTTGGGTGATTCTCGATTGGTGGGCCCGCAGAAATATTTTTGGTGTTGATTTCAAGGCGGACATAAACACGGAAACAGCAAAGTACTTCATCGATTTTTGCGCAAAATATGGGATTACCTATTATTTGTTCGATGATGGCTGGTCGGACCTGGGGAACATTCTGAAAATCAGGAAGGGCCTGGATATGGATCAGGTAATGGCATATGCAAAACAGAAGAACGTGAAAATTCTTCTTTGGCTGGCTGCGGCAACTCTGGAAAAGCAGATGCCCGAAGCGCTCAATCTATACGAAAAATGGGGGATCGCCGGGATTAAGGTTGATTTTATGAATCGCGACGATCAGGTGATGATGAGCTGGTATGAAAAAGTATTGCAGGAGACAGCCAAAAGGCATATGGTGGTGAATTTCCATGGCACCTGCAAATCAACAGGTCTTCGCCGGACCTACCCGAACCTCCTGACTCAGGAGGGGCTGATCGAGTTTGAATTTTCTGGTTGCGGCGATTGGGATACTCCTGATCATCATAATACATTGCCATTCCTCAGAAACGTTGCCGGACCTATGGATTATATCCCCGGAACATTTAATAATATTGTCAAGAAGGACTTCCGGGTGGTGGGTGATTTTCCAATGGGAATGGGGACCCGCGCTCATTTTATTGCCATGGCGGTGACGACTATGAGCCCGATGCAGATGATTCCTGATGCCCCTTCGGATTATGAGCGAGAACCTGAGTGCGCACGTTTTCTGTTAAGCATCCCGACCACCTGGAATGAGACTCGTGTTTTCGAGGCAAAAATGGGGGATTATATCCTGATGGGTCGTCGTAGTGGAAAAGACTGGTATCTGGCAGCAACCACCGATTGGACACCCAGAGATTTTACCGTCGATTTCAGCTTTCTTCCCGAGGGAAACTATACGCTGGATCTGATTCAGGATGGAATTAACGCTGATATTCGCGCGATCGACTACAAAATGAAAACCTTTAAGGTCACAAATAGCACCAAACTTAAGATTCATTTGGCTCCTGGTGGCGGCTGGGTGGGAAAGCTCAAAGATTAACCGAGATCTTATATGTTTCGATGGCATTGTGACCAACAGTAAGAACCAGTGAATTATTTACCACCGGAATTTCCTTTGGATTTTCTTCGATCATATCCGTTTTCCAGGCTTTTTTAATCGGGAACGGGAAAGTTACGGTAACCTGTGTGTCTTTTCCTTCCATTTCATATAGCCGGATTATATAATTATTGTCATCGTCAGCTTTTTTCACCGCGCTGACGATAATATTTTTCTGATCCACTTTAAGGAATCCATAAGTTTCGGGCAGCCCTTCGGTTTTTTTCTTCAGATCGCCGCAAACAGCTATCAGGGGCTGATTTGCTGCTGTTCCTTCATGATAGGTTGTTCTCCAGTCGCCCTTTCCGGAAGTGATGGAAAAATGATAAAAATGATCACCCGGATCGAGGAACCAGTTACCCAGACCGTGGCAACTGCGACGGCTGGCCAGAAGTACCGGCTGCAGCATGGGGTAAGGAACAGGATTGGTTGTCGGATCAATATAATCGAATCCCATAACATCAGAAGTAATCATGACAACACCGGTTGAATCATATCCTGCAAACCAGTTTTGGATTTCACGCGGCCTCACCAAGTGATAAGGTTGATTGTAATCCACTCCCGGATAAGAAAATCCTGCGGCGCCTTTGGGCTCGTCTTTATTGACTTCCACTGCGCACATTGTACCTTCATAAACTACTTTCCCGTTTTTCAGATTGAGTGGAAATGCCAGTCGGAATTCCCGGTAAATCGTCCCGTCCCAACCAAGCAAGTCAGTCTCCACATCGATTCGTTTAATATCATTATAAATTATAACGCGCAGTCTGGCAGTGCAATGGCTGAAGGCCTGTGATGTTTCCCACACTGACCTGACTTTTCCCGATTCCACGCAATTCCAGTTGGCATCGGTTTCGCTCAGCTTGGCAAAACCTTCCATGTCGGGCTGTTGGATTTCCGTGAATTCACCAGCGCCATAGCCTACGGAACGCATGGTAAACAGCTCGGCACCCAGGAATTTGCCGGTATTCAGCAATTCCTTTTTCAGCTCCTTATCAATGATTGATTTGATACCGCCTTTGCCCAGGGTAACTGTGTAAAAAGGTGTTTCGAGATATCCTTTTTTCAGGGTGTTGTCGATATCCTTGGCATCTTTAAGTACCAGATAATATGTTTTATACCCCATCGGAGGGACATCTTTTGCCAGGAAAAGGAAATTGAAATGCTCTGCCGGCTCCGGATCTGTCTGTTTCAGGCTGATAGTTTGATAAGGCACTTCATTTCCCTCCTGATCGACGAGCTTGTAGTTGAGGTCCGTTTTATTGAAAACGTAAGATTTCCCTAGGGCATTAAACGAAGCCTTGACGATATCGGACCGTTGCCACGACAAAGTATTATAAACTACCACCGGATAACCTTTATCCTTAAAGCCTATTTTCCGGTTGATCGAAGTTAATGATGAACTCCTGACATCTACTGCTTCTTTGCCCGCAAACAGGAACTTGGCAAAGAAGGTGCTGTCGGTGATTGCCCCACGCTGGCCACCCCAGCCATGATCGGGATAGATGGCCTCTTTCCAGGCGGAATGCAAACGACCTGCCTGGCCTTCATCGCCTGATTTCCGAAGAATGGAGCTGAATGATGAAAATTCTTCTGCTTCGGTGAGTGATCTCCAGGCATCGCGGCCGGCTTGAAGTGTCTGATGATGGCTCGGACCAGTCTTATAGAACCAGACATTTGGCCGTTCGCCGATAGTTGGCTCCAGTTTAAGCTTGCCTTTGGCGATTTCCGACATAAAAGAATTGACTGTCGAATATTGCATCATGGGCATATTATATTTTGGAGCGATTTCCTTATTCCATTTTGCAATAAAATCGTTAAGATCCACTGGTTTAACAGCATCCGTGGACAGAATAAAACAGATATGAGGAGGAATGTTGTGAAGCTTGTAATATTTCGCCAGCTCATCGAATTTCACTTTCAACAGTTTATACACCTCATTAATATCGCGGAGCGAACTCATATTATCCTTGAACAGAAGGTTGATCATATTGGTATAATGTCCCGGTGAATAGCACAGAATGCCAGTGCCATCCGGACTTTTCCAATCATAGAAACCTTCGCTGACCCGGCTGAATGACATAAAGTCGATCCCCGATTTTTTAAGTATCTGGGCCATCTGGATAGAGCGTGACGGAACATCGGGATTCCAGTAAATGCGGGTATCGCAGCCCGGGAATATCTGGTGGAGATACTTGCGTCCGAAATAAGTTTGACGGATCAGCGCCTCTCCGGAATACATGTTTTCATAGGGCTGGACATAAGTGCCGCCCCATTCAAATTTTCCTTCACGGGTATACTGTTCTAACTGAGGCTTCTTATCGGGATGCAGCGAAAGAAACTCTTCGAGGTTCAATACCTGCTCCACCGAGAAAACATATTTTGGATTCTTTTCCATCAGCTTGATGGCCGGGGCAATCATCATGGTATCCCTTTCCAGCATACAGTTTGCCGGAGAATCCATCCAGGCGATATCCTGATGGCTCGAAGGGATAATGTGGATGATACCCTTGGAGAAATATCCCGAATTTGCGTTCTGGCCCTGAAGTGAAAAGGACAGGATTGCCAGAAAAAATAAAATCGCGCTGGTTCTTGTTTTCATTGGAATGGCTTTATTTTGATAATCCAAATATACTGAATAAGTTTAGTGTCAAATCGACACTTATATCATTCCCCAATGATTATTATTCCATCAATAAAAACAGCCTGTCGCCAGGGCTTAATTCTCCTGGGCGGCATCATTTTTCTGACACTTTCAGGATGTGGAAACAATTATGAAAAAAGTGCTCTCCAAAATCGCGGTTTCTGGTCGGAGAAACCTGCTCAAACCTGGGAGCAATCGCTGGTCACCGGCAACGGAACCATGGGTGTTATGGTGATGGGACAAGCGCTATCTGATACGCTGATCCTGAGTCATGCAAGATTGTACATGCCGCTGAATGAGCCCTTGCCACCTGTAAATTCAGGGGAGAAGCTCGATTCTATCCGTCAGATGATGTTTGCCGGCAAATTTGGAGAAGCCTCGCAATATATCGTCGACCTGTCGCATCGCGAGGGTTGGGGTGGGAAACGTTGGACCGATCCCTTTGTGCCTGCCTGTGATTTAAGAATTCATATGGAGGAGGATACCGCCGTTACCGGGTACCGCCGGTCGGTGAATTTCGCATCGGGCGAGGTGTCAGTGAACTGGAAAGGCAATCAGGGTTTATATTCCAGAAAGGTATTTGCCTCGCGAACGGATACAGTGGTTGTAATATCGATAAAAGGTCCGGGGAAAGGCATGCTCAGCTGTAGGATCGGGCTGGCCGACCGCCCAAAGGATAATTCATGGTGGCAGGGTCTTTACAATAAAACTAGCCGCACCTCGGTGATCACTTCCGAAAAGGGATGGCTATTTTATCAGGGTTCCTTCGATAAGGATTGGAATGGGAGTATTAAAGGATTGGCAGGCGTAGTGAGGGTGATCAACAAGGGCGGGTCCTGCGAACCAAAAGGTACAGAAATGATGATAAAAGGCGCCGATGAACTTTTGCTCCTTTTAAAAGTGGAGCCAACCGCAGTAAGGGCGGACTTGACCGATGGCTCTCTCCGAAAAATCCTGCAGAGGAAAGTGAATTCAATAAAACCGGACTATTCTAAGCTCCTGAGCCGTCATGCCAGGGTGCATGGCGAAATGTTTGGCCGCGTTTCGCTTGATCTTCATGGCGGCACTGACAGAGATCTTTCATCGGAGGAACTGCTGAAAAGATCAGGTCATAAACCAGTGGCAGCTTTACTGGAAAAAGAATTCGACGCTGCACGTTACAACATCCTTTGCGCTTCGGGCATTATGCCCCCAAATCTTCAGGGAATCTGGGCCGGAACAACAGCTCCTCCCTGGTCGGGGGATTTTACACAGAACGGCAATCTTGAGGTGGCCCTGGCTTCCATGCTTCCCGGTAATATGCCGGAACTCATGGATGGATTCTTTAAATATCAGGAGTCGATGCTGCCTCAATATCGTGAGAATGCAAGCAGGATGTATAATACAAGAGGCATTCATGTAGCATCACGCACCAGCTCACACGGTTTGAACAATCACTTCGACCGTACCTGGCCGATGACGTTCTGGACAGCCGGAGCTGCCTGGATGTCGGAGTTTTTCTACGACTATTATCGTTACACGGGCGACCTGGAGTTTCTTAAAAACCATGCCTTGCCTTTTATGAAGGAATCGGCTCTGTTTTATGCTGATTTCCTGATACCGGGCAAGGACGGCAAGTGGGTATTTGTTCCTTCGTATTCGCCGGAAAATAATCCTGGCAACAGTCCCGACCAGGCCTGCATAAATGCCACCATGGATGTTATGGCGGCACGGCAGCTTTATCACAATCTTATTGATGCCGGCACTTTACTAAATCTTCCAGCGGATACCCTGGCTCAATGGAAAAATATGCTTTCTAAGATGCCCGATTATCAGATAAACTCCGATGGCGCCCTGCGCGAATATATGTGGGATTCATTGTCCGATAATTATGCTCATCGTCATGCCTCACATCTGTATGGTTTATGGGATGTTACGGACCCCGATATAGCTGCCAGCCCGAAATTAATGGAAGCCTGCCGCAAGGCTGTTGATGAAAGGATGAAGGTAAGGCGCAATGAGGATGGTGGCGTGATGGCTTTCGGCATGGTTCAGCTGGCCTTGGCAGCGGTTGCAGTTGGTGATGCTGTGGCTGTTCAGGATATGATTAACTGGCTGGGATCGGTTTACTGGTTCCCAAATATGGTGACGACGCATAATCCGCACGAGCTCTTTAATCTTGACCTTTCGGGTGGTTTTCCGGCTGTGATTATGAAATCGCTGGTCTATTCCGAGCCGGGCATGATTAGCATACTGCCGGCCTGCCCGCCCGAATGGAAATCGGGTGAGATAAAAGGCGTTATGCTGCGCGGACAGATCACGCTGGAATCATTGGCCTGGACCGAAAAAGAGGTCAGGATAGCGCTCCTTTCCAAAATCGATCAGGTGGTTAAAATTACCACGAGGGGAAGTGAGGTAATTAAGGAAGTGAGGTTGAAGAAGGGGAGGGTGGAGGAATTAATTTTACCTTTACCTTGATTGAAGCAAAGTAATTATGGAACGCAGGGATTTTATCGTTGACGAGATTCAGAAATTCGGCCAAATGGTCATGGGCCTGATAGGCAAGCTGGTTCAAAGCAGGCTGACTCAGCAATATGATTTCAACTTATCAATGGTTGATCTTGAATTTGAATCGGAAGCAGGGTTTACCTTGAAAATGCTGATCGAGATGGATTCCACCAGTCTCGAACCGTTTTTAGCCAACCACCGCGAACTCAATTCCGAAAATATAGAGTTACTGGCTGATCTCCTAATCGAAATTTCCGACGATCCGGGCGTGGTAACAAAACATGCGTTATCGAGAGCAAAAGAGTTGCTGCAGTTTGTCGATGTGAAAGAGCGAACTTATGCTATCGAACGTGCCGGTAAACTGGATTTCATCGAAGGCAAGCTGCGTTCTGCCAGCCTTTGAGTCTTCCGTCTACCGTCTATCGATCTTCTTCTTCGTCCCTCGTCTTCTAATTGAGCCCGCCCTGCCCTCGATAAAGCTTGATGGGCTTATCAAGTTTCAGCTTGAGAACGGTAACATATTTGTCCTTTACATCCCCTGGAACATCAATGTAAACTAATCCCGGGACAGGGCTCCAGGAGATTTTTCCAACCACTTTATGCGTTAATTTACGGTCGGTTCCGACCACTGAGATGTCCTCAATCTTATTGATCAGGCCCTTCAGCATTATGGTGCCATTTACATTTCCGTGGAGGAAAAGATAAAGTGAAGTCGAATCCTTCGATAGGGTGGTCGGTCCATAAAAATGCCCCTGCGGAATTCCGCCGATCGTATTGAAAATGGCCTCACCGTTTTTCTTGTTCCACGACCCAAGTTCCTTAAGAATATTTACCTGTTCAGGAGGGATGGTGCCGTCTTCCATAGGTCCCATATCAAGCAGGAGGTTGCCTCCGTTGGAAACAGCATCGATAAAAATCGTGATAACCTCATAAGGTGTTTTCCAATTGTTATCGTGATGAAATCCCCAGTTATCGTTACTGGTCATGCAAAGCTCCCACCAGCTGTATTTTGGACGCGATACAGGAAAGTTCTGCTCCGGAGTTTCATAATCGCCATATCCCTGCAGGCGGCCATTGATAATTGCTTTCGGGTTGCCGGCTAAAATCATGGAGCGTACTTTTTCCGATTCCCACTGCTCAGCGCTATGTTCCCAGTCACCATCGAACCACCACAGATCGGGCTTAAATTGGGCGTTGATTTCCTGGATCTGGCCCTGGAAAAACTTGCGGAACCTGTTCCAGCGGTCATAATCTTTTTCAACCTGATATTTTGAGCTGTCGCTCAGAAATCCGGGGTAGTCGGGATGCGACCAGTCGATCAGCGAAAAATAGGCGCCGCACTTGATATTCCGCTTCCGGAGTTCCTCGAAAAACGGTTTAATCATATCTTTCTTTGCCGGTGTCGACTTAACAATGCTCAGATCGTTCATTTTGGTGTCGTACATGGCAACTCCATCATGATGTTTTGTTGTTACCACCGAATATCTGGCTCCACTTTCCTGAATCAGATCCGCCCAGGCGGCCGGATTATAATTTTTTAACGTAAATCCCTTGAGCTGCTTCATATAATCGGGATAGCTGATCTTCTTATTGTGAAAGCTCCAGGATTCATCGATGCCGTCAACCGCATAAATTCCGGTATGGATGAAAATGCCCAGCTTGGCATCGGCAAACCATTGCATCTTTTCACGAATAGTTGAAGGATCAATTTTTTGCTGTGCCTGTATCTGCAAGAAAATACAGCTGAGGAAGGCTAATGAAATAAATCGTTTTATCATGACGATGTTTATTGTTTAGTTTCAGGTTTTAAAATTAGATTTTCTCCGGCATTTGTTTTAAAGGTCAGCAATCGACCTTTTAATATTTTATCCGGATTTCCCTCGGATGTAATTCTGACCAGTTTTCCCGGCCAGGGATTTTCAACATTGCAATCTCTGCCTTTTTCGCTCAAGATTTTAACAGACGGAATGATTCCTGCCTTCCTTTCAGCGGAAACCAGGAAAGCTCCCCAGGTGCGCAACTTCTCAAATGATGCATCCTGGGTCAATGGCCAGGCAGGGAATACCCTGATCATCCCTTCAAATCCCTGTAAAAGCATTTCATTTATGCACGATGGAACTGCACTGAGGGTTTCGGTCAAACCGCCTGATTGCGGGATCCACAGATTGGGAAGGGCTGTTTTCCCTATTCTTTCCTTTAATCGCAAAAGTACCGTATCAGGATTATATCCAACTCTGATGGCGGTGGTGAAATAGGTCTCGATACCGTTACCCAGATTATTCCAGTCGGCATCACCTCCCGGATTTTTACCCCAACAGCCAATTTCTTTACATAATATTCCGGCAAAAGAGGAATCGGTTTTTACTCCGGATCCCCCACCCGGAAACCCATGAACATAGGCCGACACTCTCCCAAATCCTGGTTTTGTTCTGGACTCGGATCCGGAGCTGGTTCCGCCTTCGCAAGCTTTAATTCTGATCTTGCCATCAATTTCAACCATGGGGACAGGATACAGGTGGTCGCGGATATGTTTCCATTTTTCTCTTTGCTGTTCATCTTTTTCAAGGAAAGTGCTGATCTCAATAAATCCCCTGGCAAACATTTTCAGGAGCCCCAGGGTATTGGTGTTGTTATAATCGCCTGAAAGCATGTCTTTTCTCCAATTACTGGTCCACGGGCCTACTTCCCAGAAATTGTCGTTATAATCGTTGTACTGCCCGTTTTCATATTTCAGATAATCTTCCCAGAAATTTGCGACTTCCTTGATAAATGGATAAACTTTCAATGCATATTCTTTGTCGTAAGTGAGATAGAATCGCTGAAACATATTGACAGTCAGAAATATCGCATCACTTCTCTGGCCACAGAACATATGGCCGCCTTCAAGATTCAGATCTTTGATGCCATATGTTTTCATCATCTTTTCCTCGGTCAGCGGATACATCGATGAGCTGAATCCTTTGGGCCCGATGCCTACCGGATAGTAAACGCCCCTGCAATGAAGAATTTCCTGTGCATGTTTCTTTGCCTTTTCCATATAGGCAAGAATCGGTGAATCGTAAGGATCGGTAAGTGAGATGTGGTTCGATGAGTAGCATCCCCACCAGGGTGCCTGAAAGTTGTAGTTGGTATGATAATCTCCCTCCCAGGCATTTACGGCGTCATCCGTGATCGAGTTTCCGCACAATCCCGGAGGAAAATTTTTGTTGCGGCTGCAGCAGGCAAGAAGATACTGCGACCCGTAATAGTATTTCTGCAAAATGGTATCACCGGTTTCAACACACGATTCCGACCAAAAGTTTTTCCACCACAGGTTGTTTAATTTATCCAGGTTTTGATTGGTTTCACTGGTTGCGTTTTTCACGCTGTTGCAAGCCTGTTCCAGATAATCGGGAAAGTCGTGATTCGTATATACCCCGATCATCAGAAAGACTTTTGAACCCGGCTTCAGAATAAAGGTGTTTCCGGCCGAGCCAATGGTTTTCAGGGCCAGCGCAACGTATGAAGGCCAGTCGAGGTCAGGGGTGTCGAAATATCTTGTGACCCATTTCACCCCATCTTTCATGCCCGATTCGGTTTTTGAGTCGAAGCCTGATTTAGCCCACAGGCCTGATGTTACTGTACATGGCTTGCCTGCTGCCGAAAGTTCAATGATGACCAGGTTTTTATCGGCAGGTACAAAAGCCCGGAGAGTTACTGTGAGGCCATCTTTTTTAAAAATGCCATGAATATTACCATTTGCAATAACCTGATCGGCATAAAATTGGGCTCCCTGGATTTCCGGGATGCTCAGGTTCAAGCCGCCGGGTAAGCATAATCCTCCCTCAGGATATCCGGGTTTGGCTTTCCAGAAATCGTTTTTTGAAATATAAATGCAGAGTTTATCGGGGGTACCACCAAGGACAATTCCTATATCGCCATTGCCGGCGATTGGAGCATCAGGGGTAAAGGCAGTGGGTATTTTTTTTGCCGGAGCTGTAAAAATTCCCTTGTATGGTGGAATAAAAACGGAAGATTGGATTTGACAAATACCGGATAACCCCGACAGGACAAGTACCGAAAAGGTGGCAATGAGAAAAGTAAGTTTCATGGGTAACATTCTAACTACCCAAAACTAAGAAATCTACTCGGTAAAGTATTTTTTACGAAAAAAGCAGGTTGCCCCGGCACCGATAACCAGAATCAGCGTACTCATTGGGGCGGCCGAACAGATGGAATGGTATCCCATCAGGTTGACTTTACTTGCTCCGGAGTTTGGAAACAAGGTGATGATTGCTGCGAGAGTGAAAAGCATCGTCAGGGCAAGCAGTGCTTTGTATCCTTTTTTTCTGGTTTTCATAGGAGAGGACTGAATTTTGAAATATTTTAGCTCAATATTAATCAAAACCAGATGAATACAAAATCAATATTCCTGTCAAT
>Ga0114951_10005367_pt1 | contig 11870 bp, 22 predicted proteins | sample AM7aDNAmetaG_FD_88677 | JGI IMG/M metagenome (GOLD analysis project Ga0114951, IMG submission 88677) | Freshwater microbial communities from Finland to study Microbial Dark Matter (Phase II) - AM7a DNA metaG | ecosystem: Environmental > Aquatic > Freshwater > Lake | place: Finland: Lake Alinen... | reverse complement strand
TATGATTTGCGGCATTATTTCGGAAGTCATCATTACCGGAAAACACAGAATATCTTAATGACTAAGGAAGCTATGGGTCACAGCCGAGTTGAAACTACACTTGTTTATACTAAGCTGATTGATTTTAGCGAATGCGATTTTATCTGCAAAGCAGCAAAAGACGCAAAAGAAGCTATGATGTTGATTGAGGAAGGGTTTACGTTTGTTTGTGATATGGAGGGGATTAAGTTGTTCCGTAAGCCTAAATAGCAAATCAAATAAGGAGAAACCGAGCGAATAGTTAACATGACGAGCGCGCTGAAATGTGAGTTTCTGAATAATCAGAACTGTAAATCAGTAATTGAGAATGACGAAGCAAAAGAAGCTAGAAAAAACGATTGCGGCAACCATAACAAACAATCCTGCTGTTACCTTTGTTCTAACTATGAAGAATGCGGAATAAGCTGTAATTTTTTAGGTGACAAAAACGCGCTGAGTTGCCCATTATGTGAAACACGCATGCTTAGTACAAAGGCTAGTCTTAGGATTGGCGGTTGGACCGGACTTATGAAATTGGTTCCTTTTGGTGGTTTAGGTGAATTGGGTGAAGAAGTTTTGCCTGTTACGTTGCACGTTTGTCCTAAATGCGGAAAGTTGGAGTTAATGGCTCAAGAGAAAACCAAACAAAAGATTATAAACCGATCATAAAAATTAAGAATTATTTTGCTTCTTAGATAGTTAGATCATCCCAGTTTTAGCGTGCGCTTTTTCAGACGGGTTTAGCACCGACTAAAAGCTTTTAAGGTTAAACAAACGAAAAACCTAATTGAGCTTGGCTAAAATGAATGTGCGTGCTATAGCTTTAATTATTTTAGGAATAGCATCTTTAGCTACGGTTGTTAATGTTGCTTCAATTCCTTCAGATGCTTGGAATATTTTAAGCGGTTGGGAAACAGCTAATATCGTTTTAAGTGTTTTGGTGACTTTTGCAACGTTCCTTTTAGCGTATTGGATACATTCCGATTATGAAGAAAATCAATCCGATATTGCAAACCTAACTTACAGAATTAATTGCCTTGAAACTGATTTGAGAGAGAAGGCTTCTGCTGAAAAGCTAACTAAAACTAAAGACGAAAAAAAAGAAACTGTCCAGAACAAACCAGATAACGCAACCTACACTTCAATTTTGGGAAAATATTTGCAAAATAAAGCTGAAAAACAGAGCCAAAATTAAAAATATGAAACACGAAATAATCAATAGAAGCTAAAGCGTATTTTGGTTTTTTCCGTTGTTCTTGAGTTCTGCTATTTCTTTTTTTAAGGCTTCTAGTTCAACTTTTAATTTCGCGTTGTTCTCGTCAATTTCGACAAAAGAGCTTTCCATACCAATAGCAACAACGATAAGAAGAACTACGCCGAATCCAGAAATGATTGTAGAGTAAATTATGTTTTGAACCCAGAATGAGAGGAGCCACAAAACGCCATAAACAACAGCTATTTTAGATACAGTAAAAGTCACAGGTAAAGCCTCGATTGCTCTATGTTATCTTTTAGTATTTAGATTTTTTCAAAACAGCACTGAGACGGTAGCGCGCAAAATGAATAAACTGTTTCAACACCGTCGATTTTTTATATTCGCACTTATTAATAGAGCTTCATGGTTTGGAATTGGAAAGGAACTTTAGCAACCGCAATTATAGGTGCAGCTATTCTCTCTGTTGGTTTTGCGATTAGCGCAATTACAAATTCAACCATGTCGAATTTACAAACTCAACTTCAGCAAAGTGGTTTAGCAACTGCTCAAAGGGATGCGTTTCAGGGATCTTTAAATTGGTGGCAAATAGAAAAAGTCGACGTCTTTGATCCAATATCAGAATTTGTTACTATTATTGGAATTATTATTATTATATCTTCAGTAATTTATGCCGTCTTATCCATATCGGGAGAGTTAATCGACCGAACGAAAAAGATAAAAATTGAAGATGCTCCTGGTAACGAGCAACCAGTTGCAGAACCTCCACTAGCTTCCCAACCTGTTGCCCAAAAAACTATGCCAGTGCATACGACTGGATTTCCAGTTGCAGCTGGAATCTTGACAATAATTGCGGCGAGTTTTGCAATCATAATCGCGTTTCTTGCAATAGCCCAAGCAACAATCTATACCAACTCATATTATTATCAGCAAAACCTTACTTACTTGGTTTTACCTCTTTTTGCTGGAATATGGAATTTTATTGCTTTCGCTCTAGGACTTACAGCAGGATTGTTTTCACTTAAGCGTAAACGCTTTATGATGGCTATAGTTGGAATAAGCCTTCTTATTGTTGGAGGGTTCCTTTCAGTTTTGCAGACTGGAACCCTAGGTTTAGGTTGGATAATAGGTATACCTGTGATTATTTTATCAATATTGAGCGCAATCTTTGTAGGAATATCAAAAAACGAGTTTATTGGTTAATAAAGAGTTGTTAATCTAACTGATATGTCAAAACTCATTCTGTCACATTCCTTTTTTTGTAGAGTTCCGGGTGACGCTTCCGATCGTTTACCAGGTTTTTAACTAAAACAGTCATGCCTAAACATCCTCTCTGAAAAGTTCTTTGTAAGGCTCTAATCTGATTATGTCGTCGTCTGTTACTGGATGTTTAGCGTTGAACTCAGCTATTTCCCGGTTAAGTTTAGCTTGCTCAATCGGGTTAGGATGACGGCTTAGCTCAACCAGTTTTTCAGTGTAGAAAAGAAGTTTCTCTGTTTGCACTTGCTCTTGTGGTTTATCATTAACTTTAAGAGCTTTGCTTAGTATCTCAACTTCCCGTTTCAACGAATTAATGCTTGCCGTTTGTCATTACCACCCAATTCTCATAAACAACACTATTATCGTCAGGGTCCACTAACTGAATTATGATCTGTTGCGGTTGGTTAAGTTGCACGCGGTTAACTAACTCTGCAACGTCACGTTTTAAACTGTTAATTGAAGTTGTCATTAATGAAAACTCCTTTTCTCTGTTGGTTCCGGGTCGTGTGTTGCATGGTATTCGCGTGTTATTTCGTAAGCGCTTAAGATAAGTTGTTTTTCGGCTTCGCTGTATTCGTCTATTCGGCTGTTGCTGTTTAATTCATGTTTGGTTAAGACTTCCTCGGCTATACAAAGGGTATGCCACTGTTCCACGGTAAAAGCGTCAGCGGGATAAGTGACATATTGCGGTTTAGGTTTGTCACTGATTAAGGCATGGCTGATTATTGCTATTTCTCGTCTGAGTTGGTTTGTCGCTGTCATTAATTGCCCTTCTTTTCAAGTACCGCTTTGATCTCTGCCACTTCAGCGGCTAAGCTGTCTAGTTCAACGTCTTTAAGCAAGTTGCCATAAGTAGCGATTGCAGAAATTAGAACACGTGACCATGCCTGTTTTGATATGTCTGCGTTTCCCCGTTCGGCTGTGACTTTTTTATGAGATAAACCTATTACGTCGTCTAAATAGCCGAATAGGTTTTCTCTGCGGTTGTCAGGGCGGCACTTTTCCGCTGCTTTTTCAGCACTTTCCATTTAATAATATCCCCTTTGTGTTATGGGATTCTTTGGTTTGCACAACTACATGATTAAACAGTTGTCGCTCATACTTTTCTGCTACTTGGGCTTTGAAATCTTCAGACATTAGTATCCTCGCTTAGCACGCGAAACCTCTGTTTTTATGATTTGGTTCTCTTTCATAATGGTAATTAACTCGCTAACTTGGTCCAAAACTTGATCTATGCGTTCCCTCTGAGACTTTCGGTATTCCGTCATGTAAGCGTTATAGTGCTCTCTGTCACGTGGCATGATTACATAAACACGAGCAAGTGATTTATTGAATCACTCGGAACCACTTGATTTAGAAAAAGCTTTTTCAAGATATTTATTGACTTCTTCACCATGCTCTTTCATGTAATCTTTGACTTCTTTATCGTAATCATAAGAAAGGTAATTATTCATCTTGTTAATGTAGGCCATACGGGCTTTTTCTTCTGTCCGCATTTTCATTAGCATAAACTCAAAATCTACAGGTGAAAGAGTGTGAGCGGCATAAAAAAGTTTCATACCTGGCTCAAAGACTACCCAACTGTGCTCTGATATGCCCTCAGGCCAGCCGACTTGCTCGTTAAAGAAGAGGTATAACTCAAACATTTCTTTGGTTGCATCTTTCAGAGGCTGCTCTAAATCTTTTACAAGGTTTGTCCCCCCCAATTCCTCAAGGAAAGCGATTTGTTCCTCGGCTGTTTTGAAATGATCTTGAGCATAGTTTACTAAGTTCCTACCGGCTTGCTCAGGAGTTATTCCTTTTTCCTCACAGGTTTTTTCAAACTCTGCCTTGCGGGTTTCAATCTGTTTTTTTGCCTCCGCTAAGTCTTTTTTGTATTTGGTTTGATATTCTCCTTTTTCTATTTCTGATTTTATAAGATTAATTTCTGCACGAAGGAATTTTAGCTGTTGAGGCAAGTTATGGGTTAATTGTGTAATATAGACGCCTCGACCCTCTGCAGTTATTGAGATTTGTTCTTTTTTTCCACTGAACTTTTTAGCTCTTTTATCGACGATAAAACCCTTATTATTCATCTGTGTTAATTTCTTTCTTACAGTATTTCGAGAAATATTGGGACAATCATCAACCAAATCGTTGAATGAGTAAGGGTGTTCCATGAGATTTTTGAGTATTTGGGTTGTTAGGTTATCCAGAGTAGTTCCCTCTGAATCACTATAAGCGTTAACTTGTATTTAATATTTGTAAGATAAAAACAGGGAGCGATAAAATGCCCATTATAAGGAAAATAATTGATTGCGGTAAAACAAGTAAAGGAGTAATCCTCCCCAAATCATGGCTCGACTATTTAGAACGTGAAACCGGGAAACCGCTCACGGAAGTATCCATGACAGTCAACGACAACTTAACAATCCAGCCAATAATACCCAAAACCTGACCCTAGTTTTTTGTAAAAAGAAAAAGTTAAGGAGCAAAATTCCGGAGGCAAATAAGGCTTCAAATCAAGCCCCAAAAAAAGCGTATGAACACAAACAAAATAACCCTAAAAATAATGGGAAAAGAACCCCATGTTTTAAACACCCTTGAACAAATCGAAAGCGCATTTCCACTTTCGGTAAGAAGCAAAATAATGCCAAACGACGACGGCATAAACTGCCATGTTTGGCTAACTATTGCTGTTGAGGCTTACCCCCTTGCAAAGAGTCAACCTCAACAAGCAACCAACACCCCAACCAAACACATGATTGAGGCTGCTAACACATGAGTCCTAATTTTCATTTAAGCCTTTCCAACTTAAGCCTCTGCTCAAAAGGACTATGCCCAAAAACCCTCGACGGAACATGCGACTTCTATGATGAATGGGAACCAGAAAAACAGTGCTTAATCAACAACGGCTTAAACTGCAAGAGGGTTAAAGCATGACCACTGAAAACACCAAAGATTTAGCATGCCAAAACCCCATAGAAAAGCTATCTTCTTTATCCATAGATAACACCCAACAACCAAATTACAACCCCAAAGCCTTCACAACCAAACCAAAACATAAACACAACACACCTTCAAAGTGTGAAAATAGTATTAGTTCAAGCATGCCTTTTTCCATAGATGATTTAGTGGCTAAGCAGGGCTTGTTTGAGGGGGAAATGACGCATTTATGTTTTGATTGCCCAAGAAACCTGCGAAATGCCTTAAACAACGCGGTGAAGGAAAATGGAACCTCAGTTTGCAAAATACTCGTTGAATACGGCGTTGCTTACGTCACTGCAACTATGATAAAGAAGCATGCTTTAGCTAATACTCAAATCAACCCAGCCAAAGAAACTATTGTTAATGTTGGGATTGGTGAGTTAAGTTTTACTCAAAATGTGCAGAATAGACCCCGACGTTTTAACCATAGTAACCCTGAGACAGTGGTACATGACGAGTTGAATGAAAGTCGTTGCGGAATTGGTGACTGTGAGAATGAAGCTGAGGAAGTTATGGTTTATGAGCCTAAGGGGAAAGTCGCTAAGGAATATAGAGTTTGTAAGTTGCATTTTCACGACTTGTTAAAAACTGATGTTAGCGGTAAATTCTGGAGGGCTAAGCGTTGATGCAGACTCCAGAGCCTAAGCAAAGAAATGGTGCGTTATTCTATGACTTGCTTAATACTCCAACAACTTCGCATCTTAGCAGTTGTGTGTTTAGTGATGCGGAAAAGTATGTTTTGCCTAATTCGACGTTTAGCATTCAAGCGGTAACACATAGCTGGAAATATGGTCAAGAGTTGCAGTTTGCTTCTTGGAGTAGAACCCCGCCGGTGTTGTCTAAGCGTGCTAAGGATGATAGCAATTTTTACAGATTTGAAGCTGGATATATGCCGTTAAGCCATGAAACAGCGGAGCAGTTGCGGAACGTTGCGGATCAGATAGATTCTATTATCAATTATGAACCTGTAACTTTTCAAATGCATTCTAGACCTACTAAGGTTTTAGCTGGTAACTTTAGATTAGAGGATGTATTGATTTGAACGTTTTAACTCTAAAATGTCCGTCGTGTGCTGAAGCGTTGCATTATAACAAAGTTTCTGAGCGGTTTGAATGTATAAGCTGCAAAATTAGCCTTGATCCGCTGCAAGATGTATTTTCTCTTTTAGATAGAAACTTGTCTATTGAGACAAGTAATCTTGCCGAGATAATGTTTTAAACAACATTCCAGTCGATAAGTAAAGCACAGCCTTTGGCATTTCTCAAAGGGGTTCTTTTACATCTAACCGATATACAGCCTTACAGTTGATGCATCTAATCAACTCCCCTTTGTTTGAGTTCCAATAGACTACTGAATCGGTGTAGGTTATTTTGCCGTTTTGTACTCCAAAAAACATTTCATGGCTACAGCTTGGGCAAGTTTTCTTTATTGCGACAGTACCGTCGCCTTTGCTTATCTCTGTTAATTCTATTTCAACCAAGTCGACATTCCTCAAGCAAGTTATTTCTTCGTTATACCGATTAAGTTTTTTCCTTTGGGTTTTTGTTGCTGCATGTTATAAAGTCTTTTTAAGCTGTTTTAACCGTTTAAACAGTAGGAAGAACATGAACATGATAAAGAACCCTGTAAACATAGGGGTTCAAGTCCCACCCCCGGCACCACTAGTGGCTTTTTGTTTTTTGTCGAATAGTGAATTCTTTCCATAATTTGGCATTTGTGTATGGTTTGTCAGAAATTGAGAGGCGGTTGTTCATGGTGAGTAAAGCTTTTAGGTAAGAAAGTAAGATAACATTCTGGGGTACAAGATGGCTCAAAACGAAAAAGCCGAACTTACGATTCTCAGTGAAAAAGGACAAGTTGTCATACCTGCAAAAATAAGGTCTAGATTGGGCTTGAAACCGAAAACAAAATTCCTTGTTTACGAATGCGAAGACTCGATAATACTCAAGAAATTTGTAGAGCCTGACTTCTCAAAAGAGATAGCGGCAATGTACAAACGGGTTGATGAAAGAATCGCGAAATACGGTGAGTTAACCCAAGATGATATAGAAGAGGAAATACAAAAATACAGAAAAGAAAAGGCGGCAAGAGCTAAAAAGCAGTAGGATTGAAATTGCATTGATCATCGTTGTCTTTGACCTCAACGTTTTAGTTTCCAGTTTAATAGTTAAGGGAAAGCCTCATGATCTTTGGCGCAGAGCAAAGAACAATGAGTTTACTTTGGAATTATCGAACGAGATGTTTTCAGAACTCGTTAATGTTGTTAGTCGTAAAAAGTTTGAAAAATATGTGACCGCTATTGATGTCAAGTTGTTCTTAGCTGACTTGAGCCGAATTAGTAAATTCGTTCGAGTAAAGTCCAAGTTTAAGGTTATAACAGAAGACCCTGACGACGATATTATTGTTAGAACAGCATATGATGGAAAAGCTGACTACATCGTTTCAGGCGACAGGCACCTGCTTACATTGAAAGAGTTCAAAGGGATAAAAGTCCTAACTATTGATGAAATGCTCAGTCTACTAAATAGTTAGCTTATTTTTTAAAAGTTGGATAATCATTTTTATGAAAATTTGATTGGAGGAGGACTTAAGATCCTTTGGCTCAGGCCTTCGTGGGTTCAAGTCCCACCTTCGGCACCACCAAAAGCCAACTGCCCCTTTAATGAGAAATCAAAGCCGTATAAATCGCGTGGGCGATTACTGCCGCGCCGTCGGCGCTGGGATGAACTCCATCTGTATAGAGTTCTGGATGATTGATGAGTGGCGTATTGGCATCAATAAGGTGTGTATTTGTTTGGCTGGCGACTTGTATAATGTTTGGGATGACGTTTTGGACAAGAATGTCGTTACTGTGAGAGACTGTGTTGTTGTAAATTGGTGGCGGCTCAACGAGCCAAATCGTGGGTTTTGGGCTCAGTGATTGGAACTGATGTACAAGAGCTGAATAATCCGCGATAAAGGCAGTGTTAGTTTCGTTTAGGTCGGTTATTGCATCATTTGTTCCCAGCATGATTATTACTATGTTGGGTTTGAACTTCATTGCGACTTCAAAAGCTGGTTGGCGCGAATAATCCATGCCTGTGCTCTGAGCCACTGCAGCTCCGCCAACGCCTAGGTCGCATACAACATAGTTTGGTCCAAGCGACTTCCAGAGGTCAATAGTGTATTCTGTGCCTCGAGTTAAACTGTCTCCAACGCAGGTAACCCGTATAGGACTAGCATTCAATTCGGAAAACTCAAAGATAGATATGGACGCTAATACAATTATGAGGGAAACTGCGGCAGCAGCAAGGGTTTTTTGCTTGCTTAGAGTCATGTTAAGTAGGTTCCGTAATCAGCCTTATTTGGATTTTGGCAAAAATATTTTACCCAATTAATTTTCTGATAACTGGAATTTTCTTCAAGACTACAATTAATCCTAAGCAGATAAAGAGCGTGGCTGCGGTAGCTAGGGGAATTTCGATTGGTGAGGGGATGCTTAACACGCTAATTCGGATGCCAAATGTGCCACTGTTGAGAAGCTGTAAAACTATGAGGTGCATGAAAAAGATTGGCAGAGTGTTTTCACTTATTAAATGCAATAGTCTGCTAAACCAGGGTTTACTGTTCCCAGGCCAGTTACGTGGAAACTTGCTTAGAAGCAGAAAAGCGGCAATGGAAGACAAAACCACTGTCATGGAACTGTAGCTATCAAAAAAATAAGAGTTGCTTACGTGTTTGAAAAAAACCTCTACCGTTATCAAGCCAACGAACGTTAAAATTACGCCTACCGCTAAAAGCGCCAAAACAATTTTAGTTTTAACTTTAACGCCAATAAGATACAAGCCTAAAACGAAGTATCCGATGTATCCACCAAACAACAGCAGGGTACTGTCAATTTGAAGTCCCGTTGTCAAATCAATAAGCGGCGGAACACATGCACCAATAAACCATAGAATGATAATGTACCGCAGGACGTTTCGGTTGGCGGTTTTAACGACCATTCGCAAGATGGGCGTTATTAGGTATAACCCCATAATTGCGTAGATAAACCAGAATTGGTTATAGGCACCGCCTCGCAAAAGCGATTGCGCTATGGAATAAGGGGTCAACGCTACATGATTCGCATAAAAGTTCCAAATAAAGTAAATCACACTCCAAAAAACGAAAGCTATTCCAATTCGAGCCAATCTTTTTTTAAGAAATACCCTGATTGGCTCGTCGACGTTAGATGGCTGAAGTAGCAGTGAGCCGCTTAGCATAAAAAACAAAGGGACACCAAGTGCAACAAATGGCAGAAAGATGTCTGACCATAAAACGAAGTACAGCGTAGAATTTAGTGGCGGTGCTCCCCCCATGAAGTCGTTAACAACATGATATGCTATAACCAGTATTATGGCAACTGTTCTGATGAGGTCTACCGGGAGTGGAAAACCATGGTTTTTTGAGTTGTCGCTGCTCTGAATGGGGGTTACCTCAAGCAATGAAGCTCATTTGCCGTAAAATCTTAATAAGGTTTTATATTTTCAATGGCAAAGAGCGTTTTACCAAAAAAGTTGTTGCGACAAAAAGCAACCTCGCCCCACTGATTTGTTGTTTGATTAACAAAAATAAAGAAATAATGAACGAAGAAGCAACATGGAATATGTTGCCTTTACATTTTATGTTCTTTTAGCATAGTCATCGGCGACGTACTGGTGTCGGCGATGCCTGGCATGGCACGTAAGATTTCACCGACGAAGTGAAGACTGTTATCATTCGAGTCGGCTTTGAAGAATAATACGAAATCCCAGTACCCATACAAACTCCGCGAAGACTCAATCATTACTCCCTTCATCGGTTCAGTAGGCATCTTTTGGAATGCTCCCCAAAACTCGCCGCCTTTTCCCGAAATCGTTTTGATTAGAACTTGATATTTCATCATGCTTTTTTCCAATTAAAACACCAACCTTATTTTCTGTAAAGACGTGCCTTTAAGACTCTGTGATTGCATAACCGCAACCACAACCTTTCCACCCTCAGGCTTTTATTTTTTTACGAGAAAGTTAAGCATATAGGAAAGACCGCAGGTATTCAAGCAGGAGAAAGATACATGTCCAAAAATAACTCGGTAAACATTTTATCTCTTCCCAAAAAAGTAATCCCGAAAACTCTCTCTCGCATTTCCAAGCCCCTGTCCAGCGCCTCATTAGTTGCAAGCTACAACCAAATCTTGAAAACCACCGGCAGCCAAAAAATCCTGAAAACACCACCGCCTGCTTCGGTGACTCTTGACCCTGCCCACCCGATACAGGATAAAAGTTTCTTGACGGTGGTTAACGGGAATTTGACGCCTCTATCAATAGACGATTCGGGAAACATAAACAGCGACGGAACAATACTCATAGTGACCAATAGCCAACAGATAAGTCCATACGATGGTAACACATGGGACAGTTACATGTCTGCAATTTTTGAAACCACACCCGGCAACACTTATGCCTTAGAATTTGCGGTAAGCGACGACGACACAAACGGAACCTGGCAATTCATCGGCGACGTCTCAGCTACGTATTCTTCTCAGGGAAGTTCCCACAGCATAGTCATTGGCTTCAAAGCCCGAAACAGCAAATCTGGCGTTTATCTGTTCTACCAACGCAAACCTGACCTAAACGGATCAGGCATAGAGATAATATATTCAGTCAAAATGACGCTGATAGGGTAACTAAACGACTGCGGTGCAAAGTTCATTGGGAATTTAATTCCCAACCCACGCCCGGCACCACTTTATTCAAAATATCCGCGGATGTCATATTTTCTAAAGCCTGCACTTTTGACAATAATCTTTTATCTTAAAGCAACCAATACCTTGCATGGACAAAGAAAACAATTCGGTCTCCATCGAAAGAGTCAACTCAGAATCCTTCGACGATTTTCTTGGCTTAATCAACAAACTCGCCGAGTACGAAAAGCTGGCTCCACCCGACGAAGAAGCAAAAAACAGGTTACGCCGCGACTGTTTGTCTGACAAGCCAAAATACAATGCATTCATGGGAAAAATCGGCGGCAAACCCGTTTCCTACGTAATATATTTCTTTACTTACTCGAGTTTTCTTGCCCTGCCAACTCTGTTTCTCGAAGACATCTTTGTTCTCGACGAATACAGAAGACATGGGGTAGGTAAAAAAATGTTTATTTTCCTCAAAGAAACCGCCAAAGCTGAGGGATGCGGCAGAATCGAGTTTACGGTGTTGAAGTGGAACAAGTCAGCGCAGGACTTCTACAAAAAGAACGGCGCGAAATGCCTAAAATGGTTTTTCTACCGCGTAGTCCACGATGATTTCTAAGTAGCCCCCAAACTTGAGTTGTTGGGCTGGGTTGCTTTCCTCTGCAGAAACCCGTTCACCGCATCTATGAGGGCTTCACAGGCAAACCACCGCTCCTCCAAAGAACC
>Ga0114951_10005363_pt1 | contig 11877 bp, 8 predicted proteins | sample AM7aDNAmetaG_FD_88677 | JGI IMG/M metagenome (GOLD analysis project Ga0114951, IMG submission 88677) | Freshwater microbial communities from Finland to study Microbial Dark Matter (Phase II) - AM7a DNA metaG | ecosystem: Environmental > Aquatic > Freshwater > Lake | place: Finland: Lake Alinen... | reverse complement strand
ACCCCAAATTGCGGAAGTAGCTCAGTTGGTAGAGCACGACCTTGCCAAGGTCGGGGTCGCGGGTTCGAGTCCCGTCTTCCGCTCAAAAAACTTCCTCTCGCTGCAGAGAGGATTTTTTTTAGAACAAAACGTTCTTTGCTGCCCTGGTGGTGGAACTGGTAGACACGCAGGACTTAAAATCCTGTGACCATTGCGGTCGTGCGGGTTCAAGTCCCGCCCGGGGTACAAATTCAGAGTAAGAGTGAAAAGCGAAAGCGACGAACTCTTGCTCTTTTTTTTTCACATACATTTCTTCCCGGAAGTTATCATGCATATCATTTCACAGTTGTTATTAGTAGTTCCTCTCGCCATTGCTCCCGGAGTTGCCATTGCTTTTTTTATTTATTTCCGCGATAAGTTCGAAAAAGAACCTTATAAACTGATTCGGAATTGCTTTTTGTTTGGATTGTTAAGCATTGTTCCCGCATTTATTATTGAGTTTGTATTTGGAGCTATGGGTATTGATGAAAATCAAAACACTCTGAAAACATTTTTGTATGCATTTCTTGTTGTCGGTATTGCTGAAGAAATGAGCAAGTTTTTGTTTTTACGTGTTTATGCCTACCACAAACCTGATTTTAATGAACCTTTTGACGGGATCGTATACACCATCATGATCTCGATGGGATTTACAACGATCGAAAATATTATGTATGCTCTTAAAGGAGGAACAGAAGTAGCATTATTGCGTATGTTTACTGCAGTTCCGTTGCATGCAGTTTGCGCAATTTTTATGGGATATTATGTTGGCAAGGCAAAATTTGCAAAACACAAAATGACAACTATGCTACTTGGAATTATTTTAGCAATATTAGTTCATGGTTTGTACGATTTCTTTTTATTTCAACACGATATCCCAGCACTTGCGATATTGTCGTTAGTGACTTTGGGAATATCAATAGCATTATCTTTTGTTGCAATAAACAAACTCAGGAATAGTTCGCCTTTCAGAAAAACTTCAAACATTAATAAATAGTATTTAAAAGATATCAGTATTCTGCTATTCGATCAGAGCATACATTTTTCCGGGCATACATTTGATGATACCTTCAAACTCAAGGTTCAGTAATGCTGCTGCAATGCGGCTCGTTGGGATTTGCAATTCGATACAAATACCATCAACGCTCATTTGATTTTGAACGGTAAGCAAATTTACTATACTTTCCTCATCGGGTTCAAGTTTAATAAATAGTTTCCGTTGAACAGGCAGTTCTTTTTTTGTTCCGGTATCCCAGCCCAGAATGTATTTAATATCTTCAGCCGATTGTATAAGCGCGGCTCTGTTCGTTTTAATAAAATTATTACAGCCCTCGGAATATTTATCTCCGATCTTACCAGGAACAGCAAAAACATCGCGATTATAGGAGTTGGCAATATCAGCAGTGATCAAAGCCCCGCCTTTTTTAGCGGCTTCTATCACAATAGTTGCATCGGATAATCCAGCAATAATTCTGTTCCGTTTCGGAAAATTCTCCTGATCGGGAATGGTTTCGCTCATAAAATCGGTTAGCAAACCGCCTTGTTCGATCATTTTTTGAGCAAGTCCACGATTTACCTGAGGATAAATTCGATCAAGCCCATGTGCTAAAACGCCAACTGTTTTTAGATCTTTTTTCAGGGCTTCTTTGTGTGTATATGTGTCAATACCATGAGCCAGGCCGCTCACAATAAGGATTTCGGGATCAGCCAAGCCTTCAATGATTTTTTGACAACATTCTTTTCCGTAATCAGTTGCACTCCTCGTGCCAACAATACTCAATATCTTTGAAGTATTCAAATCCGAATTACCTTTAAAATAGATCATCATGGGAGCATCAATGCAGTTTTTTAAGCGATGCGGGTAATCGTCATCAGTATAAAAAAAACAAGTGATCTTAAACCGTTCAATAAATTCAAGTTCTTTTTCGGCACGTTTCAATGCAGCATCACGTCCCTTAATTACAGATGATACCAGTGTTTCACGAATTCCGGGTATTTTCATCAACTGCTGCTTGCTTTCTTTAAAAACAGCTTCAACTCCACCGCACAATTCTATCAGTTTTTTTCCTGTTATATCTCCAATTCCCGAAATTTGCGTAACCGCTATCTTAAATAACAGCATAGGTATTGCTTTTTATGATTTTTTAACAAAATAAAAATTGACTGTTGGGTTTACAATATTATCAATATTATCAAAGGTTTTAATCATCATTAAATTGGACTTTAAAATAATCATAATTTATTATATTGATTTTCAGATTACTAATAATGGCCTCTTAATTCAAAAATTTTTTAAATTTGCAACTTAATTTTTTTTTGCTAATTAAACGGTTTTTTATGACAAAAATATACTCTTTATTTATTTTCTGTTTGCTTTTTGCTACGAATGTCCTTTTTGCTCAGCAAGGTACCATCAAAGGTACAGTTTATAACGGAAAATCAAGAGAAACAATACCCGGAGTAAATGTTGTTTTAAGTGAAACCAAAGGAGTTGTGACAGATGTTGATGGTAATTTCGCTTTAAAAGTTGATCCCGGAAAAATCACCCTGACCTATAAATTTATCGGTTATGGCTCTGTTGTTAAATCATATGTGGTTAAATCGGGGCAAACAATTACTGAAACCGTCAATATGTATGAAGAGTCGATGGTGATAGAAGGAGTGGTTGTAAGTGCCGGAAAATTTGAACAAAAGCTTTCCGATGTAACTATCTCAATGGAAGTTTTAAAGCCCAGCCAGATAAACAATCAAAATACGAATGAATTAAATGAATCATTAAACAAGCTCCCAGGCGTGGATATCTATGACGGTCAGCCAAGCATTCGCAGTGGCAGCGGATATAGTTATGGTGCCGGGAGCCGGGTTTTAGTAATGATGGACGATATGCCCATGTTAGCACCCGATGCTGGAGATGCAAAATGGAATTATATGCCAATTGAGAATATTTCGCAGGTAGAAGTTTTGAAAGGTGCATCATCAGCTCTTTTTGGTTCATCTGCACTTAATGGCGTGATTAATCTGAGAACAGCATTTCCCACAGACCATCCCACTACAAAAATCTCTATTAACAATGGTATTTATATGAATCCTAAACGGAAAGACCTAATATGGTGGAATGATGATGAGGTAGGTTATTCAAATACAATTGCCGGAAGTTTAGTAAATCCATTATCAAACTTTGGAGTGAAAAATCCGGGATTTGGCGGATTAAGTTTTTGTCACTCCCGAAAAATAGGCCAATTTGATCTAGTAGTAGGTGGCAATTTTTATATGAATCAGGGCTTTCGTACTCCGAATGATGAAGCTCATGAAAGAGTTAATGTGAATATGCGTTATAGGGTTAAAAAAATTGAAGGGCTTTCGTTTGGATTGAATGGAAATTTCATGTACGTTGACAATACTGATTTTTTTTTATGGCAAAATGCTGATTCTGGTGCCTGGAGGCAACGCACTGATGCTGTTTCGCACAATAATGGATATAGAATAAATGCCGACCCATACTTTTTATATTTTAATAAAAAAGGAAGTAAATATAGCTTAAAAATGAGGTATTATCGTCAAAGCAATCTGTTTGCCGATGACCCAGGGAAAAATAATATTTCCGAATTGTATTATGGCGATTATCAATATCAACATAATTATAAAACTAAACATAATTTAACAGCCGGTATTTCGGGAAGTTATTCAAAATCACAAGCCGAACTCTTTGGCAGCCATGAAGGATTAAACGTTTCTCTGTATGCTCAGTATGATGCCAAGTTTTGGAAAAAACTTACTGTTTCGCTTGGTGTAAGAGGGGAATATTACAGGATTGACACGGCTCAATCTGAATCAACATTTTCCTTTAAAATAAATGGAAAGAATCATACCTTACCTATCACTCCTGTTTTTCGTTTAGGAGTAAATTATCAAGCAGCAAAATATACTTTTATCAGGGCATCCTTTGGTCAGGGGTACAGATTTCCATCTATTGCTGAAAAATTTATCAAAACCAGTGTAGGAGGATTAAATATTTTCCCCAACCGATTGCTCAATCCGGAAACAGGTTGGAGTGCAGAATTAGGAGTGAAACAAGGAATTAAAATCGGACATTGGAATGGCTATCTTGATGTTGCAGGTTTTTGGACCGAATACAAGAACATGATTGAATTTACTTTTGGAATCTATAAACCCGATACTGCTGCCTATGCGACGCTTGCCGATGTTGGATTCAAATCTCTGAATGTTGGCCATGCCAGAATTAATGGTATTGATGCAACTTTTACAGGACAAGGAACAATATTTGGATTTCCTGCTTCGGTTCTGCTTGGTTACACTTATACTAACCCAATAGATCTTAACTATAATCCATCCACAGATACTACTAAAACAGAAAATAATAAATACTTAAAATACCGTTATCTGCATTCTGTAAAAGCAGACTTTGAAGTTACATTCGCATTCTTTACTTTCGGGGCTACATTTATATACAACAGTAATATTATTAATATCGATAAAGCTTTTGAATCGCCACTGATACCGGGTTATGCACCTTCAGATCTGCTTCCCGGACTAAAAGCATACAGAGACAAGCATAACAAAGGATATTGTTTGTTCAATGTCAGAGGATTATTTGATATTACTGAGAATCAACGTGTCGGCTTGTTTGTAAATAATCTATTCAACACAGAATATATGTCACGTCCGGGATTAATTGAAGCACCCAGAAACATTGCGATTCAATATAATCTGTCTTTTTAGCAACGTGTGAACCAAAAAAAGAATATTCTGGTATGCCCATTAAATTGGGGGCTTGGTCATGCTACCCGATGTATTCCAATTATCAATATTCTGAAAGAAAACGGCCATAAGGTGATTATTGCAACCAGTGGAAATGCCTTTCAACTGCTAAAAAATACATTCCCAAACGATATTTTTATCAACTTTAAAGATTACAACATCAAATTTCCTAGGGGAAACGTGATGATAAAAAAACTCTTTTGGCAACTTCCTAAGATTTTTTTCAGAATATGCCTTGAACATCACAGATTGAAAAAAATTATTCGCAAATTTGATATCCAGACCGTAATTTCCGATAATCGTTTTGGATTGTGGAATAAAAAGATCCATTCTGTTTATATTACACATCAGGTTCAAATAAAAAGTCAAGAAAATAGTATCTGGCAGGAAAAATTACTATTAAAGATACATTCATTTTTTATCAAAAAATATAAAACCTGCCTTATCCCCGATTATGAAACAGGCTTCCGACTAGCTGGTGAATTATCCAACAACAGATCTATCTCAGGGCACTCACAATACATCGGTTTGCTTTCACGATTTGAAAAAAAAAATGTTTTATTCCAAGAGGAATTTGATATTTGCGCAATTATTTCCGGACCAGAACCACAACGGAGTATTTTTCAAAAAATCCTTATTGAACAAATACAACAATCAAATTTAAAAGCTGTACTATTTCCGGGAACAACTTCAGAGATTTTTGTGGATAATTTTTACAAAAACATCCATATCTATTCAAACGCAAGTATTGGTGATATCCAGACCTGTATATCCAAATCACGTTTTGTTATTGCCCGTTCAGGATATTCAACTATAATGGATCTGGCTACACTTGGCAAAAAAGCAATTTTAATTCCTACACCGGGACAAACCGAACAAGAGTATCTGGCTAGTTATTTATTTGAGAGAGGTTACTTTTATACTCAAAAACAACAAGATTTCAATCTTAAAACTGCTTTTGCCAAAGTAAATGAATATACAGGTATCTTTATTCCAAAAGACATTGAGAAATTAAGATCAAAAATATTGAGTTCTGTCTGATGTGGTTATTTTAATACCTATATGGTTCAATTATAATTGGTGTTCCCTTTTTTTTTACCTTTGAAAAAATAAGCAGTCATGAAAAAAAAAAACAAATGGGTATTTATTATTATAATTTTACTCGTTATCGGCTTCTTGGTATGGTACTTCTCAAGTATATTAATTTATATTCTTGTTGCTGCAGTTCTATCGATCATGGGTCGTCCATTGGTCTACCTGCTTGATAAAATTAAAATCGGAAAGCGAAAATTCCCACATACTTTAAGTTCAATTATTACCCTGTTTGTAATATATGGGGCTATCTTCGGCTTTTTTGCACTTGTTGTTCCAATGCTGATTAATCAAATTGCGTCTTTATCTGCCCTTAATCCCGAACTATTGACAACCAGCCTTAAAGAGCCTATCAACTGGATTGAAAATCTGTTAATTTCGCACCAGATAATGCTCCCTACAGAAAATATAGAATCAATAGTGACAACCAAAATCATGTCTTTTATTAATATTACAAATATTTCTGATTTGGCAAACATGCTTATAAACTTTTCCGGCAATCTATTTATCGCAGTTTTTGCAATAGGCTTTATTACGTTCTTCTTTTTAAAAGAATCGAGAATGCTTTTAAGTGGGATCATGCTCTTAACCCCGGTGAGACTCCAAACTACAATAAAACATGTTTATCTAAAAACCATTAAAATGTTATCAAAGTATTTTTTAGGCTTGTGTTTGGATCTATTTATCGTAATTACGTTAATTACGATAAGTACCTGGCTTTTAGGCTTTAAAAATGCTCTGATGATTGGATTTTTTGCCGGAATAATGAACATAGTGCCTTACGTCGGACCTTTCATCGGATGGGCCATTGCCATGCTGCTTGCAGTTACAGGAATTATTGATTCCGGACAATCATTGGATTTGATGCCTATATTTATAAAAATAAGTGGAACTCTTGTTACTATTAATATTTTAGATGCTTTCATTTTTCAACCTACTATATATTCAAATGTCGTCAAAGCACATCCACTTGAAATATTTTTAGTGATCTTGATTGCTGGTAGCGCTGCCGGAATACCTGGAATGATACTGGCAATACCTGCTTATACTGTTATCCGTATCATTGCTAAAGAATTTTTATACAAATCGCCACTGGTTAAAAAAATTACACAAAACATCTGATCTGCACCGATGGCTTTTTTTTACGACTTATTTCGACTTTTGGGGGTTTTTACCTTTAATAGATTTTTCAATATAATTGCTTTAAAGTGGAGCTTTTTAATATCACGAATTACAGGTAACATTATCCATAGAGGGCATCCTGCTTATATTTCTATCGAGCCTATTACAACTTGCAATCTTAAATGCCCGCAATGTTTTATTACCAGTAAAGAATTTACACGTCCAAAAGGAGAAATGGGTTTTACAACTTTTGAAAAAATTATTTCACAAGCATCACCTTATGCCTTTTATTTGAACTTATATTTCCAAGGAGAGCCTTTCCTGAATAAAAACCTCATTGATTTTATCATTAAGGCCAAACAAGCAAAATTTTATGTTGCTGTTTCAACCAACGGTCATTTTTTGACCGAGAACGCAGTTCAACTCATAATAAAATCGAGCCTTGACAAACTGATCGTTTCGCTCGACGGTGCCGATGCTGAAACATACAATAAATACCGAATCAATGGAAATTTCGAAACGGTTGTTGAAGGAATAAAGGCATTGACCTCAGGAAAAAAGAAAAACAATAATAACCATCCTTTTATTGAACTACAATTTGTCGTCAATAAAAAGAATGAACCCCAGGTCAAAGAGATCAAGAATTTGGGGAAAATGCTTGGCGTGGATAAAGTCACGATTAAATCTTTACAACTTATTAACTTTGAAGATGCTTCAAATTGGCTCCCTATTAAAACATCTCGATACGAATCTGACTCCGAAGGAGTATATAAATCTAAAAGTAAATTGCCCAATAATTGTTCCCGTATGTGGAACTCATGTGTTGTAACTTGGGATGGAAACATTATTCCCTGTTGTTTTGATAAAAATGCTTGTTTCATTATGGGGAATATTCAAACTGATTTGATACAGGATATTTGGAGAAATTCAAAATATTATAATTTCCGAAAGAAAGTTTTTTCTGAACGGAAAAGTATAGACATCTGCAGCAATTGCAGTGAAGATTGATAATCCTTAATTCCGCTTTCTATTGTTCAATTCTTTTAAATTTTGTATTACTTTTGCACCATGGCAAACAATGAAGAATTATTTAAGAAAATTATTTCGCATGCAAAGGAATATGGGTTTGTTTTTCCTTCGAGTGAAATTTATGATGGACTTAGTGCCGTATACGATTACGGGCAATACGGCGTTGAACTTAAGAACAATATTCGTTCTTATTGGTGGAAATGGATGGTACAGTACAACGAAAATATTGTCGGTATCGATTCCGCAATCTTTATGCATCCTACAATTTGGAAAGCATCCGGACATGTTGACGCGTTCAATGATCCCATGATCGATAATAAAGATTCTAAAAAAAGGTATCGTGCAGATGTATTAGTCGAAGACCATATTGCTAAAATAGAAGATAAGATCGAAAAAGAAGTTACAAAAGCTTCTCAACGTTTTGGAGAAACCTTTGATGAAAAACTTTATCGCGAAACAAACCCACGTGTTTCAGAATATCAAAATAAAATTGATTATATTAAATCACGTTTTTATACCATGTTGGATAAAGGAGAATTTGACGGAATTAAAACATTAATAGAAGAATTGGGAATTGTTTGCCCCGTATCTGGGTCAAAAAACTGGACCGAAGTAAGGCAATTTAATTTAATGTTTTCTACTCAAATGGGCTCTGTTAGTGAGGATTCAAACACGTTATATCTTCGCCCTGAAACTGCGCAGGGAATCTTTGTTAATTTTTTGAACGTTATGAAATCAGGTAGGATGAAAGTACCTTTTGGAATTGCTCAAGCCGGAAAAGCTTTTCGTAACGAAATAGTCGCACGACAATTTATTTTCCGTATGCGAGAGTTCGAGCAAATGGAAATGCAGTTCTTTGTGCGTCCGGGAGAAGAACTCAAATGGTATGAGTATTGGAAAGAACATCGAATGAAATGGCATTTATCCTTAGGAATTGCACCTTCAAAATATCGTTTTCATGTTCACGAAAAATTAGCTCATTATGCTAATGCTGCCAGTGACATTGAATTTGATTTTCCTATTGGATTTAAAGAACTTGAAGGTATTCATTCACGAACAGATTTTGATTTGAATGCCCATCAACAGTTTTCAGGAAAAAAACTTCAATATTTCGATCCGGAAACAAATGAAAGCTATGTGCCTTATGTAGTTGAAACTTCTATTGGGTTAGACCGAATGTTTCTGGCTATCTTAAGCAATTCATATAAAGAAGAAAAACTCGAAGACGGCTCAATCAGAGAAGTATTAAATATACCCCCTATTTTAGCTCCTGTTAAAATTGCGGTGCTTCCTCTGATAAAAAAAGACGGGTTACCCGAAAAAGCCAGGCAGATATTTGATATGCTGAAATACGATTATATGTGTCAGTTTGATGAGAAAGATGCAATCGGCAGAAGATACCGTCGGCAGGATGCTATCGGCACCCCTTTTTGTATTACTGTTGATAATGAAACTTTGAATGAAAATACTGTTACCGTTCGTTTTCGCGATACAATGTTACAGGACAGAATTGTTATTGAAAATCTTCCTTTATTTTTCCGTGAAAAATTTGCAATAAACATCGGTTAAGAGATACTTTGTTTTTGAAAATGAAAAAACAACTGATACTAACTTTGGGATTTCTTTTTCTGATAACACTTGTTTCATTTGCTCAGTATTCTATTCAATATAATCTGAAAAATCTTCCTGATAGTAAGGTATATCTGGCGTCTGTTAAAGGAAGTAAATACACATCAATAGATTCATGTATTTCAAAAAACGGTGAGATCATTTTTAAGAATAATCTTTCTATACCTGTAGGAGTATATAGAATCGTATTTGAAGACAGCTTATTTAGTGATATTATAATAAATAATGAATCCATAATAATGTCGAATAACATGGATAATTTACTTGATAATATGAGGATTTTGGAATCTAAAGAAAATAAAATCTATTATGATTATTGGCGCATGTCGAGTTATATTAACGATTCTATAAAATTAATCTCGGTTTTAGGAGATAGAATATACATGGCCAACAAAAAAGTGATGTCTTCTGATCTGGACAGTATGGCAAAGAAAGCATTTGAATTATCTGAAAAATTACAAAAATATACGAATAACCTTATAGAGCAAAGTAAAGGATTATATGTCAACAAACTTCTTAAGGCTTATACAAACCCGGACTGGGAACAATATAAAAGACAAGTTAAACACAAAGACTATTTGAAACGAAGTGATTTTCTAAAAGAACACTTTTTTGATAATATTGATTTTTCAGATTCTACTTTATTGTACTCCGAAATATTTTATGTTAGTTGTACGGATTATCTAACTAATTATGTTAAAATACCTTCAGACTCTGGATTCATTAGAGCTGTTAATTTTATTTTAAGTAAGCCCAACGAAAATTCACCTGTTTACAATTATTTGCTTAATCTTTTTGTAAATACTTTTTCTGACACAGAGTGGGAAGGTGTTTTTGTTCATTTAGTGGATGATTATTTGCAAAAAAATACATGCAACTTAAGTCAACACAACAAAACCATGAGTGAACGAGCTGCTATTATAAAGAAATTAAAACCCGGAAATCATGCTCCGGAAATTTCGATGAATTCTACTAATGGAAAAGTGCAAACTTTATATAGCATAAAATCAAAAGTTGTATTATTGTTATTTTGGTCCTCAGAATGTCCGCATTGTGAAGAAGTCATGTCACAAATTTGTGAACTTTACAGAATATATAAGCCTTATGGCCTTGAAATCTATGCTGTTTCAGCTGATACTGACAAATCAAAATGGCTTGAAGCAATAAAAAAAAACAAAATGACTTGGATAAATGTATGCGATTTTAAAGGTTTCGAGAGTTCAACAATAGAAAATTATAATGCATATAGTACTCCAACATTTTATCTTCTTGATTCAAATAAGATCATTCTTTGCCACCCATATTCTCCCAAAGAGATGAATGAAAGTATTAATAAGGCTTTTCAAAATAATTAATCTGCAATCTCCAACGCAATTTTTTTCATGATAATTGAAGTAGCCCCTGAGTTATCGATCACGAATTTTTTGCAAATTTCTGAAGCATTATCCAATTTTTTCGAGTCAGTAAACAATAATTGAATAGTTGTTCTAAATTCGTTGTAATTATTAACAGGAAAAGCTCCCCCCAATGAAATTAGATCAACTGCTTCCTGAAACTTTTGAAAAGCAGGCCCGAAAATAACAGGTTTCCCAAAAGTTGCAGCTTCTAGAATATTGTGGATATTTTTCCCAAATCCACCTCCGATATAAGCAATGTATGAATACTGATATAAATGCAGAAGCATGCCAATGTTATCAATTATAAGAACTTCGGCCCCAGAAATATTTTGTTCAGAAATTTCAGAGAATTTTATACTCTTAACTCCTATTCGCGATTGAAAAGAGGAAATTCTTTCCAGATGAATTTCATGCGGAGCCAAAATAATTTTAATGTTCTGTTGCTTAGCATTAATGAATTTAATCAAAAATTCCTCATCAACCGGCCAGGTACTTCCCGCAATAAGAACTTTTGAATTTTCTGCAAATCTTTCAACTAAAGGGAATTGTTTTTTATGAATTGAAACACTTAATACTCTGTCGAATCTAGTATCTCCTGAAACACTGATATTATGAACATTGATTTTTTCCAATAATTGTTTAGATGACTCATCTTGTACAAAAAACCATGAAATATTTTTTAATTTAGTGCGGAACCAACTTCCATACCATTGGAAAAAATGCTGTTCTGGACGAAATTTTACAGAGAAAAAGAATAATGGAATGTTTCTGTTATGAATTTGCTGAATAAAATTGAACCAAAACTCATATT
>Ga0114951_10005362_pt1 | contig 11877 bp, 8 predicted proteins | sample AM7aDNAmetaG_FD_88677 | JGI IMG/M metagenome (GOLD analysis project Ga0114951, IMG submission 88677) | Freshwater microbial communities from Finland to study Microbial Dark Matter (Phase II) - AM7a DNA metaG | ecosystem: Environmental > Aquatic > Freshwater > Lake | place: Finland: Lake Alinen... | reverse complement strand
CGCAGACGAAAGAGCCGGGCAAACAGCTGGAGGATCTTTCAAGAAATATAGAAAATGCAAAAAACAGTCTCAATCAAAATAATGCCGGAGAGGCGACACAAAGCCTTCTTAAAGGCATTCAGGAACAGTTGAATAAATCCATCGGGGAAATGGCTAAGCAGGAAAGCGGCATGAGCGGAGAACCGGCGCAGGGCGAAGGCCCGGGTGAAAAGAGTGTCCCGGGTAAGCCGGGGCAGAGTAAAGCCGGCGACGGAAAAGAAGGCAGTGATCCGAATATGCAGACCCGGGCCGGCGCAAAAAAAGAAGTAAATATGGAAGCCACGAGCTGGGGTGACCTGCCTGCCGAACTACAAAAAAACATGATAGATACGATGAAAGATCAGGTGCCCGTGGAGTATATGGAAATGATAAAAGCGTATTATAAGAAACTCTCCGAAGAAGGAGAGGCAAAATGATTAAGAATATTTTTGGTTTTTTTCTGGCCGCCGTCCTCTGTCTTCCGGTCTCCGGTATTTCCGCGGACCGTGATTATCTGGGCACTCCGGGGAGCGAAAAAGCCGCAGAACGGGCGCTGGAGTGGCTGGCAAAAAATCAGCTCGAAGACGGGAGCTTTGGGAAAGTAACTCTCGGAACCAATGCAGCGATAGTAGGCTTTGCGGGCCTGGCCTTCCTCGCCGGCGGAAGTGTTCCCGGCAGGGGAAAGTATGGTAAAAATGTAAAGATCGCGGGTGACTATATAGCTTCTATTCAAAGCAAGGATTCCAAGACTTACGGTTTATTCGGGAGAACAATGTATGAACACGGTTTTGCCACGGTTGCTATATGTGAAATTTATGGCATGTCCAGAAATGAAGCCTACAAGAAAGTGGTGCAGGACGCAGTCAATCTCATACTCATTTGTCAAAATCAAAAAGGCGGCTGGCGGTATTCTCCGCGCATCGCCGACGACGATGTGACCGTTACTTCCTGTCAGGTTCAAGCTTTAAGGGCGGCCAGAGATGTCGGCATAGTAATACCAAAAGAGACTATTGAAAAAGCTACCGCTTATCTTCTTTCCTGCAGTGCGGCTAACGGAAGTATGTCTTATCAGCCGGGCCAGGGTGGCGGCGGTATTGAGCGGACCGGTGCGGGCGTGCTTTCCCTTATGGCCCTCGGAGACTATACCTCGAAGGAAGTGGAAAAAGGTGCTGATTTTGTTCTTAAATCCGGAGCCAGCGAGGCCAGTAATCACTACTTTTACGGCTTATATTATTGCAACCAGGTTATGTTCCAGAAAGGCGGAGAATACTGGAAAAACTGGTACAGCCAGGTAAGAGAAACCCTGGTAGCCATCCAAAAGGGTGACGGCAGTTTTACCAGCAATCAATACGGGACCGTGTATGCGACCGCTCTTGGAGCTATAGCTCTGGAACTTCCTAACGGCTATCTGCCTCTTTTTGAAAGGTAAAAGTTGACCAAAAAAACCTTATTTATATATGTGGTTCTAACTGCCTGCCTTTTTGCGGAAAATATTATTTTGTACAACGGTACTTCTATCTCCGGAAAAATATTCAGTATAAAGGATAATGAGGTAACTTTTAAAAGAGAAAAAAGTATGGGGGATGCCAAAAGCCCTTTTGAAAAAAAATCACTTTTTAACGAGGTTGCCCGGCTGGAGATACGGCCTGACAAAAAGTCCGACCAAAAAAAACAGCCGGTTACCGCGCTCCTGGTAAACGGGGATCGTCTGAGCGGGGAGTTAATTGAATTAAACGGAAGTATTCTTGTCTTAAAAACCCTTTTTGGCGAAGTAACACTGGTGGCCGGGACCCTGCAGGCGCTTTTTTTTGGGGAAAACCTTTCTCAACTTCCCGTGGATAAAAATTTTACAACAATAATACTAAATAACGGAGATGAACTTAAGTGCCGGCTTAAAGAGATAAAAGATAATAAGGTCAGGGTTACGAGCGACCTTGGCGAGCTGGAATTGACTTTCGACAGAATAAACGCGCTGGTTCTTGTAGCGGCAGGCAGTCTGGACTTCCGAGGGAAGGATTTTATCTCTGTGGTTGAGCTTGTCAACGGAGACCGGTACTCCGGCCGTTATTTCAGTTTAACCGGTTTAAAGTTCAAACTCGAACCGATGTGGGCGCTGAAGGCCAAACAGGCCGTCTATGAGTTTGAAACGGCTTCTGTTGCTAATGTTACTTTTAAGAATTCCGGTGCCGTGTTTTTGTCGGACCTGACTCCGGCAAAGATAGAAGAAAAGGCCTATCTGGATTTCCATCTGCCCTGGAAAAAAGATAAAAATATCAGGGGCGAAGCACTCAGAATAAATTCCGTGGAATATAAAAAGGGAATCTCCTGCCAGGCAAAAACCGAGCTTACCTGGCTTTTGGCGGGGGATTATTCCTCTTTTAGAGGGGTCTGCGGTATAGAAGACTCGGCAGTCACCGGTGAGGCAAATCTCCTTATTACGGCAGACGGTAAAACCTTTTTTGAAGGTAAACTTAAAAAAGGCGGGGCCGTTGAAGTTCTCGATTTTGACCTTAAAGGCGTTAAGGAGCTTAAGCTCACCGCCGGTTTTGGTGAAGCGGGCGACGCCGGGGCTCTGGTTGCCCTCGGGAATCCGGTGCTGGTTAAAGTAATTGAAGGTAAAGAGGAAGCTGTGAAAGTTTCTGAGGGTGTCTTCCTTGTAGGCAAAGTAACGATAGATAAAAATAATAAAGAACTTAGTTTCCCTGCCAGAGTTGAGACCAGGACCGGACTTATCGAATACCTGGCGGTAAATACCGAGGGCAAGGGGTATGAGTCCATCTTAATCTCTGAAGCCCGGCCGGTCCATTTGCAAGTCGGCCTGATCATACTGGGTCTGCAATACGGCCAGAATTTAAATATGAGAAATGACCCCGCTGAACCCAAAGGTTCTAAGGTTGAAATCTTTCTGGAAGTCGACGGCAAGCGTTTGGAGATGAAAGAGGTCATCTATGACCGGGTGAGGAAAAGCGGGTTAGAGGGAGGGGAGTTTGTTTTCACCGGCAGTAAATTTGTCTCAGGTTCTTACCTGGCCGAACAGGAAGGTTCGCTTATATCCTCTTTTAAGGATCCCGGCGCGGTCATTGTATATAATAAACCTACACCGCCGGATGCCACGAGTTATTCCGCTTATGACGCAAATCCGGTGAATCTGCCAGCCGCAGCACACCCGGTGACAGTAGTAATAAAGGCAAAATGATTATAAATGTATTAACAGACTGCTGAAAAACTCGTTTTTCTTGGCGTTCTCGCGAAAGCATTAAAATACTTCGTAGCCACGAAAAAGAAATATTTCAGTAATCCGAACTTAAATAGTAATTTTGAGCGAATTAGCGAAATCCGCCAACGCTTTGTGGCGGATTGAGTGAAGTAGCGAAATCCGCCAACGCTTTGTGGCGGAAGTAATTTATTGTCGAGGAGTTTGAGTATGTTTTCAGAAAAACGCTATGAGAAAATGCTCTACCGCCGGTGCGGCCACAGCGGGTTGGATCTGCCGGTGCTCTCGCTGGGCTGCTGGCACAATTTTGGCGCGCAGGCCGATGCCGACGAGGCGCGAAAAATGCTCTGCCGCGCTTTTGATCTGGGAATAACGCATTTTGATCTGGCTAATAACTACGGACCGCCGCCCGGCAGTGCTGAAACCTTTGTGGGCCGGATGCTGGCTAAAGATTTTCGCGGCTACCGGGATGAACTTATTATTTCAAGTAAGGCCGGCTGGGGTATGTGGCCGGGGCCTTACGGTGACTGGGGCTCGCGGAAATATTTGCTGGCCAGTCTGGACCAATCATTAAAGCGTTTGGGCCTGGAGTATCTGGATATTTATTATTCGCACCGGCCGGACCCGAAAACCCCGCTCGAAGAAACTATAGGCGCCTTGAAGACGGCAGTACGGTCAGGAAAAGCTCTTTATGCCGGTATAAGCAGTTATAGCGGTGAGAGGACGGCAGAGGCCGTGAAGATTGCCGGAGCTATGGGTTTAACTCTTCTTATTCATCAACCGGCTTATTCGATGTTAAACCGGGGTATCGAAACCGATTTATTACCGCAGACCCGCCGGCTCGGATTGGGCGTTATCGCTTTTTGCCCGCTGGCGCAGGGACTGCTTACCGATAAATATCTTTCGGGTATTCCAAAAAGTTCCAGAGCGGCGCAGCCGGGAAGTTATCTTAAAGAAAAGAGTCAATCTCCGGAAAATGTCGGTAAAGTGAAAGCCTTAAACGGCCTGGCGCTAAAGCGCGGGCAGAGCCTGGCGCAAATGGCACTGGCCTGGGTCCTGCGCGATGAAGCGGTTACCAGTGCTTTGATAGGTGCCAGCCGCGTAAGCCAGATAGAGGAAAATGTTGAGGCCCTTGACAACTTGCAATTTTCGTCAGAGGAACTTGCGGAAATTGACAGGATTCTTGCCGGTTAAATAAGCTTTTCGCGAAAAACCTTGGCCTCGTACCTAGTAAATTTAGCGGGAGAAATTACTTTTTTTTATGTGAAATTCCGTATATTTCTGTTATATTAGTGCCTGATGACTAGCGAAGATGCCAAGAAGAAGATAGAAAAACTCAAGGGGGAAATACGGTTCCACGACCGCAGGTATTATGTGGACGCAAACCCTGAACTTCCCGACTCTGAATATGATAAGTTAATGAAAGAGCTGGAAGGACTGGAAAAGTTATTTCCTGAACTCGTAACGCCGGATTCACCCACCCAGCGCGTCGGCGGAGAGCCGCTTAAGGAATTTAAGACTGTAACCCACAAAATCCCCATGCTCTCCCTGGACAATTGCTACAGCGCCGGCGAACTTATTGCTTTTGACGAGAGAGCTTTTAAAACTCTAAAAGAAAAACCCGAGTATATTGTCGAACCAAAAATAGACGGTCTGGCGGTATGTCTTTTTTACGAGCAGGGAGTCCTCCGGCAGGGTTCGACCCGCGGGGACGGAATTAAAGGTGATGATATATCCGGCAACTTAAGGACACTCAAAAGTATTCCTTTAAATATTTCTTTCACCGGCAAACTTGAAGTTAGAGGGGAAGTCTATATTCCCCGCGAAGAATTTCTAAAGTTGAACCGGGAAAAAGAGGAGAAAGGCGAAGAGGAATTTGCCAATCCAAGAAATGCCGCTGCCGGTTCTCTTAAACTTCTTGATGCCCGGGAGGCGGCAAAACGGCCGCTGGATATTTTGCTTCACACGCTGGGCGCTGTCCAGCAGGATATCTGGAAAACGCACGAGCAGACCCTTCTGGAACTTGAAAAACTCGGCTTTAAAGCCGTAAAGCCCTATAAACTCTGTAAAAATATTCTTGAAGTTATAAACTATGTAAATTCCTGGGAACATAAAAGAGATTCTCTCCCTTATGAAATAGACGGCATGGTCGTAAAGATAAACTCCTACGAATATCAAAAAATACTCGGGACTACCAATAAAAGTCCCCGCTTTGCCATTGCTTACAAATTCAAAGCCAGACAGGCTCTGACCAAACTCAAAAAAATAACCCTGCAGGTAGGGCGCACCGGTATTATCACGCCGGTAGCCGAACTGGAACCGGTATTTTTATCCGGTTCGACCATCAGCAGGTGCACGCTCCATAATGAAGATGAAATAAAACGGAAGGATATCCGCGAAGGCGATGCAGTGGTTATTGAAAAAGGCGGGGAAGTTATTCCCAAAGTAGTAAGTAGTGTAGTTTCAAAAAGAACCGGACGGGAAAAAGAGTTCAGAATGCCCGGGACCTGCCCGGTCTGCAGTTCTCAAATTGTCAGACTTGACGGGGAAGTAGCCTGGCGCTGCCAGAATGTCGCCTGTCCGGCCCAGGTGGAAGGGCGTATAGAGCATTTTACCCTCAGGGGTGCAATGAATCTTGACGGTTTTGGTCCGGCCATAATCAGGCAGCTTATAGAAAATAAAATGCTTAAGGATTACGCCGACCTTTATACTCTTAAAAAAGAGGAACTTGAAAAACTTGAACGGCTCGGGGAAAAAAGCGCCGCCAATCTTATAGCCGCGGTGGAAAACAGTAAAAAAAATACCCTGGCCCGCCTGCTCTTCGCTCTGGGCATCTCCGATGTCGGGGAGCACACGGCGGAGATACTGACAACGAAATATGAGAATATAGAGCAATTTACCGGGGCTTCGATGGAAGAACTGCAGGCTATAAAAGGGGTCGGACCCAAAGTAGCCGAAAGCATTGTCAATTTCTTTAAACAAAAGGGTAATATTGCGGCAATAAAAAAACTTAAAAAGGCCGGCGTTAATACTGACCGTACGGAAGAAGAGAGGATGCTGTCTTCGGGGGAGGGCAGGTTTAAAAATAAGAGTTTTGTTTTTACGGGAGAACTGGAGACGATGACCCGGGATGAGGCCGAGTTTGAGGTGAAAAAAATGAGCGGCAGTGCTTCCGGCAGTGTTTCCAGAAAGACCGATTATGTGGTGGCCGGCCCGGGTGCCGGTTCCAAATTAAAAAAAGCTAAAGAGTTCGGAGTAAAGGTCCTGACGGAAAAGGAGTTTAAAGAACTGCTAAAATGAAAAAGACCGGGGTGATCTTTTTGTTTTTAGTCTGGATAGCGGGGAACTGTCCGGGCGCTGTTAGTTATTCCTATCTTAATAATCCGGCCGGCGCCAGGCCTGTCGGCATGGCGGAAGCCTTTGCCGGTATGCCCGGCAATATCAACGGGCTCTACTATAATCCTGCCTCACTTTTCGGGCTAAAAACCTCAGTTTTAAACTTTTCTCATGCGGAATTTTTACCCGGGGTGCGCTATGAATACGCCGGGGCTGCTTTTATTTTGCCGGGAGCTGTTTTAGGCGTGAGTGCAGCCTATATTAATAACGGCACACAGGAGAGAAGGGACTTAAACGGTGTGCCGGCCGGTGAATTTACGCCTTACCAGTTTATTCCCCAGGTGACCCTGGCGGCAGAAATGTTAAACGGCCTTTCTTTGGGTTTTAGTTTTAAGATGCCTTACGAAGTTATTGATGATTATTCGGATTACAAGCCTTTCTTCGATATTGGAGTAAACGCCGGGCTCGGACCGCAGTTCTACGCCGGGCTCAGCGCGCAAAATATCGGAACCTTTGCGGATGCTCCGGCCAACCTTAAAGCAGGCCTAACTTATCTGGGTAAAGAACTTAATCTCTGCTTGGACCTAAATATCCCTTACCGGGGTGTTTCAACCATTTCTCTGGGTCTGGAAATCCTGACCCTCGAGAAAATAACTTTCCGCACCGGCTACAGATATAAGATAGGGGAAGCAAATAATACTTTGGAAGGCCTGACCGCCGGCTTTGGCGTGCAGTTTGATATTTTATCCTTAGATTACGGTTATAAATTATATGACGAGTTGGGCGCAACGCATTTTATAAGTCTGGCGGTTAGGATTAATTAAGAGAAGAGTGGACGGAAAAGAAAGGTCTGTAAAAGTCTATAAAGGTCCATAAAGTCCGTAAGGTCTAAAATCGTTGAGGGATATTATTAGACGGTCTGTAGATTCTTAAAGGAAAATAGTTAAAAACAACTCTGCAGGAGAAATATCTACCTGTTAATTCCAACCAAAAAATATTGTTTTTGCGCCTGTCGGCTGATGGCATGGATTAGAAGAAAGATGACACACCCTCCAAAAAAATTGGCGGGCATGGATACACGGATCAAAATAATAAATATCCCTCAACGATTTTAGACCTTACGAACCTTATAGACTTTTACGGACCTTTATGGACTTATTTTGTTCTTCTTTTGTTCTTCTTTCCTTGAAGGTTCCTTTGAAAGGGTATAAAATATACTTATGGCATAAAATTACAGTGTTTTCAGGTGTTTGAATTTGGGAACATTTATGACTTAAAAATTGTCTTAATAATATACGGAGGAATAATGACTGAAAATAGTAAGCTGGTTCCGGAAGAAACACATAAAGGAGCGGCCTGGGAATGGATAAAAAGTCTGATTTCGGCGCTGGTGATAGCACTTCTTATAAGAGAATTTGTTGTGCAGGCTTTTACGATTCCGACAGGATCTATGGAATCAACTATGCTGGTGGGAGATCATCTTTTTGTAAATAAGCTTTCTTACGGCTTCAAACTGCCCTTTACTACAAAAAAGGCGGTGGAATGGTCAAAGGTGAAACGCAGAAATATTATTGTATTTTTGCCGCCGCAGGAGACCGATAAGGTCTATGTAAAAAGATGCGTAGGTCTTCCCGGGGACATTTTGGAGCTTAAAAACAAAACCTTGTACATAAACGGGGAGAAACAGGAGGAAACCTACAAAAAACACCTTGATAACACTATTATTCCGGGCGAGAGCTACCAGAGGGATAATTTAAAACCTTTTCAGGTGCCGAAAAAGGGAGACACCTTTGAACTGAAAGACAGCGGAGAGATTATTATGAACGGCGCGAATGTGGAGAATAAGTTTATTGCCCCGTTTTATAAACAGTTAATAGCCGAAGGCAGCTCTAAAATTACCGTGAACCAGGATTATTATTTTATGATGGGAGATAACAGAGATAACAGCAACGACAGCAGGTTTTGGGGCTTTGTGCCGAGAGAACGGCTTATAGGCCGGCCAATTCTGGTTTGGATGCCGCTTGATAGGTTTGGATTGCCGCCGAAGTGAGGACAAAGTACAAGGCACAAAGTAAAAAGTAAAAGCAAAAATTGAATACAAAATTTCGTAGACAGTAGGATTGTAAACATGAAAGATGATGCTCAAAAAGTCATAGAGGAAGTTTCCCGGAATTACGAGAATGAATTGATTAAGAAAATTCAAAAAACCGGGGATAGGGACGCATTTTTCTACCTGGTTAAACTTTATGACGCGAGGATTTACTCGGTGGTGTATCGCTATCTGAGGCACAGGGAAGACGCGCTGGAACTTTCCCAGGATGTTTTTGTTCAGGCCTATAAAAAAATCAAGCAATACCGCTGGGAGGCGCCATTTTACTTCTGGCTTCAGCGTATCGCCGTTAATTATTCGATAAATAGAATGAAAAAGTACGGTAAAGATATTATCAGCCGTTCTTTTGAAATTGAAGGTGCCAATGCGGCGGAAACTGCCGCCCAAAGCCCGGAAAAAGAGCTGGAGGGAGAGGAGCATAAAAAGTTTGTAGCCGAAGCCCTGGCAAAGGTGTCGGAACCTTACCGGTTGCCGGTCATACTTAAAGATATTGAAGGTTTTTCCTATGAGGAGATAGTTAAACTTACGGGTTTAAATATTGGAACAGTAAAATCAAGAATAAGCCGCGGCCGGGAAGAATTAAAAAGCATTTTTTTACAAAAAAAAGAGAGGCTAAAAGAATATGGAATGTAAAGAGATTAGAGAACTCTTTTTTGAATACCGGGAGGATGAATTATCTGCTTTAAAAAAAGAAAGCATAGTAAAACATCTTCTTTTATGCGGGGAATGTGCCCGGGAATTTCGAGCACTCTCAAGTTCCTTTCGCTATTTGAAGTCGGTGCCGGAAGAAAAACTTCCTGAGAGTTTTTACCCGGGCCTGGAAAAAAAGCTGGGCGGGCTCCGGAAGCCTCTTTTTGGCAGGTTTATGGTTTATTTAAACTTTCAAAACACCTCCGTCGCCGTGGCCGGCGTTCTGATAGGCCTGTTGACCGGTATTCTTATAAGTAATTATATTCCCGGGGTGTCTTTAGTTCCTCTTGCTCAAGTTAATAAACCTATTGTTCAAAATAAAATAGAAACTAAAACGGCAGAAAAAGAGAAGACTCCGGGGGGACTGCTCCTGCGCGCCGGCAATATTTCACGCGCCGGTTTTGACCCGGGTAATTCCGTCAGCAGTTTTGAAGGCAGCAGTGGCGGTCTGATTGACCCCGGTCTTTCTTTGGGCGGACAGAGCGCGTTAAAATTGAGTAAAAAATACACAGTTACGGTCGCTGCCGGCAAATATGAGGAAGCGGTGAAAGAATTAAACCGGCTGGGCTATATTATGAAGCTACCCGGCAAAAAAGAATTAGCCGCTATTAAAAATCTCAAGGCGTCGGATATCGTAACACTTGAACTTGAAATAGCGGAATAGGGGAAGGTACATAAGGGTCTGGAAGGGTAGTAGGGTTTGTAAGGTTTGTAAAGTTTTTAAGGTTTATAAGGGTCTAAAATTATTGAGGGATGTTTAATTGTTTCGGTTGTCTATATGTGTCATCTGTTTTTATCCATGCCCGCCGATCTTTTTGGAGGGTGTGTATCTGCCTTCAAAAATGCAAATATTATGATATTTGAGCATCCGCCTGGGCGGAAGCTGCGCTTTTAGCATCTAAGTGTCTAAAATCGTTTAACGATAAAGAACTTTTACGAACCTTTATGGACGTTTATAGACTGTTACGGACTTTTATAGACGAACCTTTACAGACTGTTAAAAACACTTTCAAAGGAGGAATATTTATGAAAACCAAAAAATATATTTTTGCCGGGGCAATTGCGGCGCTCTTGTTTTGCGCGTTGCCTGTTTTTGCAAAGATAACCGTGGCCCCCGAGGCCAGAGCCCTGCAAAATAACTTCCGGGAAATAGCGAAGCAGTCCAGCCCAACGGTGGTCTACATTGCCACAGAAAGGAAGGTTAAGGTTCCAAAAGGCGGCGGCAACGGTTTTAATTTTGATTTCAATTTTCCGGATCTTAAAAAGTATTTTAAAAAGAACGAAAATGACCCGGGGAATCAGAACGAAGATGACGGATTCCGGAAAGATTTTAATGAGCAGAAAATGGGAGGCATAGGCAGCGGGATGATTATAACCGCTGACGGATATGTTCTCACTAATTATCATGTCATAGAGGACGCGGTAAGTGTAAAAGTAATACTCACAAATGAAAAAAAATACGAAGCGGAGATAAAAGGCTATGATGCGCGGCACGACATAGCTATAATTAAAATTAAATCTGATGATAAATTCCCGGTTGTAGAGCTCGGGGATTCAGAGCGGGTAATGGTCGGAGATATTGTTCTGGCGGTGGGTAATCCTTTCGGGTATGAAAACACGGTCACGATGGGTATTGTTTCGGCCAAGGGGAGATTATTCGACAATATGGATATAGAGGGTATTCCAAAAAGAATTCCCCATATAATCCAGCTGGATGCTCCTATAAATCCCGGTAATTCCGGCGGGCCGCTCTTTAACCTGGAAGGCGAAGTTATAGGCATTAATATGGCTATAGGCGGCAGTTTCGGCGCAGGCAGCATCGGGAATATGGGTGTCGGCTTTGCTATTCCCATAAATGATGTGAAAGCGAAACTAAAAACTCTTATGGAAGGCAAAAAGAACAGTGATGAAACCCCCTGGGTCGGAGTCCGGCTGCAGGAAATTGATGCGAAACTGGCCAAAAAACTTAAAGTAAGTACGGGTGTTTTAATAACTGAGGTGGATGAGAAAGGTCCCGGTAAAGAAGCAGGGCTGAAAAGCGGCGATGTTATTATAAAGTTTGACGGCAAGGAAGTGTTAACGCCGAAGAATGTTGTCGAGATGGTGGCTACCAGAGAAGTCGGAGAAACTGCGGTATTTAAGGTCGTGCGTGAAGGCAAGGAAAAGGATATCAAAATATTGCTTGCACCCTGGGGCGAAAAGGCGGCCGGCGGAAAACCGAAAATTAAAGAAGAAAAAGATACTAAAAATAAGGATGTGGGGATAACAGTCAAGAACTTTAACGAAAATATTGCCAGAAAATTTGGGATTAAAGGCAGCCGGGGCGTGATAGTCATGGCAGTTGAGAAGGGCAGTCCCGCAGAGAAAGCTGATATCCAGGTAGGGGATCTTGTCAAAGAAATAGATTCAAATGAAATAAAGGATACCGATGCATTTTACAATGTCGTGAAGGCTGCAAATTTGAAAGAAGGCGTATTGTTTGTACTTGAAAGAGCCGGCAACAGCTTTT
>Ga0114951_10005361_pt1 | contig 11877 bp, 11 predicted proteins | sample AM7aDNAmetaG_FD_88677 | JGI IMG/M metagenome (GOLD analysis project Ga0114951, IMG submission 88677) | Freshwater microbial communities from Finland to study Microbial Dark Matter (Phase II) - AM7a DNA metaG | ecosystem: Environmental > Aquatic > Freshwater > Lake | place: Finland: Lake Alinen... | reverse complement strand
GGCACCAACGATGCCCAGAAAACCATGGGAATCATTGCCCTAACCCTGCTCGCGGCGACCAAGGCCGGACAACTCGACCACTTGCCAGGCTGGCTCTCGTTCCTGCACACGCCAGAACCGCTCCCAGGCAAGCAAATGGAAATCGCGTCCTGGATAAAGGTGGTTTGTGCGTTGACGATGGCAGCGGGCACCGCAGTCGGGGGCTGGCGTATCATCAAGACCCTTGGTCACAAGATGGTGAAATTGCATCCCATCAATGGCTTTGCGGCGGAAACCGCTTCCGCCGCTGTCATCTTGGCGGCGACGCAACTTGGGATCCCCGTGTCAACGACGCACAACATTTCGGCTGCCATCATGGGGGTCGGATCCGCCAGACGGCTGAATGCCATTAAGTGGACTGTCGTTGAGCGCATGGCTTGGGCGTGGGTCCTGACTATCCCGATAACCGGTCTGCTGGCCTATGGCCTTGTGCTGCTGATGCGGGGGCTGGCCTCGGCCCCGCCTGCCATATAGGCGTCCCCCTTGGCAGGCCGCGCCAGATGAAATGGCTGCTGCAGCCTGAGAGCTAGGTTCCAAAGTAACACAGTTGTAACTCATTTGTAACAACACCGGGAGGTGTTTCCAGATAGACTGGCAGCGTTTTATGGACATTAAGCGCCGCCGACACGGTTGTCGCACCCGACGAGCCCGCCGCAGCGGGATGAGCCGGGTGGGTGTTGCCCGCCGATTACCAACCAGCTAGAGGAAACCATGACTGATCTTGCATTCACCCCCATCCTTGCCAGCGGCGCCTTGCGCTTCGCGTTCGAAAAAGCCACGACGGAAGGAAAAGCGACCATCTGCGCGCTCATCATACTCTCCATTTTCAGTTGGACGGTCATCATCACGAAGACCCGCCAGCTTTACCGCGCGCGCAAGGCGGGCCGGAAATTCTTCACCGCCTATCGCGAGACCAGAGATCCCCTGGAAATCGCCCGGCGCGGGGAGGAATTCGACGGCGCACCCGCGTACGAACTCTACTACACGGGGGCGGAAGAAGTGGAATATCACTTGAAGAACAATCCGGTCCGGATCGAGCAAATCAAGAGCCTGGCTACCGGTGGCAGTCCAGATTCCCATATGGCGGAAACAGACATCCTGGCGAGGAAGATCACGACCAAGATCAGCGCACCTTCGTTTGATCAAGTGCGAGTTTCACTGGAGCGGGCGGCAAGCCAACAAGGCCTGGCGTTGGAGAAGGGCATGATTATTCTATCCACGGCGGTAGCTGGAGGACCGTTTATCGGTCTGCTCGGCACCGTTTGGGGCGTCATGGAGACGTTTTCCGGAATTGCGCGGGCCAATGCGGCCAGCCTAACCGCCATGGCGCCGGGGGTGGCGGGCGCGCTGATCGCCACGGTCGTGGGCCTCTTCGTCGCGATACCGGCCATGTTTGCTTACAACTACATGGTCACAATGGTCCGGGCCATTACGCAGGAGTTGGACGCGTTTGCCAGCGAATACGCGACGGCCATCGAGCATAAGTATGTGGATAACCGCTCGCTGGTTGAAGAACTGCGCGAAGCGCTGCGACCGGCGGCGAAGGCGCCAAACTACGGAGAGCCAGCCCTCCACGACTGATCCGCGGACATGTAGAAGTGCTCCAAGAGTCATCACCACGCGCTGGCGGAGCTGAACATCACTCCGCTGCTCGATCTGGCATTCGTGCTCCTGGTTATCTTTATCATTACTACCACGCCGATTGTGAACGATCTCGACGTCGATCTGCCCGCCGCCGCCAAGCGCCCGAAGGACCCGAAGTCCACGGTGAAGTATGTGACCGTGGAAAGCAGCGGCCACATGTATTTGAACAAGGATGAAGTGGATTTAGCTTCATTGCAGGAGAAGCTAGTCGGCATGCGCCTGGAAGAGCCGGACTTGAATGTGGTCATCCGCGGCTCGGCGAAGACCAAGTACCAGAACATCGTAAACGTCATGGACGTTTTGCAGCAGGCCAACGTGGGCAAAGTCAATCTCGCGACCGAACCGTACCCCGATGGGGCCGCAAAGAAGGAGTGATTACTATGATCCAACAACGCAAGCAACGTAACTCGTCGAAGATAAACCTGACCATTTCCTTCATTTTTCACGGGATACTGATCCTGGTGGTTTTTGTCTTCGCCGCCCGCGAAGGGATGCTGGGCAAGAAGCTGAAGCAGCTTTCAGTGACGATGGTGCCCAAGGAAAAGAAGCCAGAGCCACCGAAGGAGAAGCTGCCCGAGCCGAAAGCGGAAACCGCCAAGACCGACCAGGCACCGAAGCTGGCAATTCCTCAGCCAAAAATGGATACCGCTGCCGCGGCGGCGCCGCCGCCCGCCCTAGACTCAGCGCCGGCGGTCGCACCCGCCGCAGCGAGCCTGCCGGCGTTCGAGTTCAACGACGGCGCCAAGCAAGTGCAAAGCATTTCCGACCCGAACGGCATTTACAAAGCGCTCATCGAACACACGCTGCGCGCGCGCTGGAACCGCCCGGAAGACATTGCGGATGACAGCTATGTCGCAGACGTGGAGCTGAGCGTGGATGCGAAGGGCAAAGTGACCGAATACCGCTGGCTTAAAGGCTCGGGAGACAAGCGCTGGGATGATTCGGTGAAGGCGGTCGTCGCCCAGACCAAAATCATCAGCCGTCCGCCGCCCAAGGGATTTCCGGACAAGTTCAATGTGCGCTTCGACGTGGAGACCAGCCGGACCGAGCCTGTGGTGCAGCTCAGCAGCCGGTGAAAAAGTTTTCAAAAGGCCATCACAGCTCGCTTAACGAGTTGAACATCACGCCGCTGCTCGACCTCGCGTTCGTGCTGCTGGTGATCTTCATCATCACGACGCCGCAATTGTCGAATGATTTGGAGATGAACCTGCCCTCCCCGAAAAAGGACAAGACGACCGCCCCGCCGCCGAAAATCAACCGCATCACCGTGCAAGCCAACGGGGGCATCGCGCTGAACGACCAGGCGGTGGAGCTGCCGGCGCTCAAGCAGACCCTCGTGGCGATGAAAAGCAGCGATCCCGACACCACCGTGGTTGTCCGAGGCGCTGCCGACGTGGACTACAACCGCGTCATCAGCGTGTTGGATATCCTGCAGCAGGTGGACATTACCAAGGTCGGACTAGCGACCGAGACCGCGCGTTAGGCGCGCAAATACGAAGAAGTCGGGGAGGGAGGGCGCACCGGCACAGCGATCCCGCGCCTGACCGGCGCGAGCGGGACGACTGCACGGAGCCGGGGGGCTGCCTCCGGTGCGCCAGGGGAACTGGAGCAGATTAGAACTTCACCGTGAGGTCGAACTGCAAGAGATGATATTCCTGAATGGGATTAATTTGAGGGATATCGAGGTTGCTGCCTCCGGTGCCGAGCTTGCTATTGATACGATTGGCATAGCCGTAACGGAAGGTTCCAATCACGTTATCGGTGAAACCATAGGCCAAGGCGGCATAGACGCCCTCCAGGTTGGCACGGCCTTCGAAGAAATCCGAATCGAGCAGGTTGGGGTCGAGGGCGTATTGCTCCACGTGCTGCCAGTAAGTTCGGAACTCCCAGGTGTGCCGCTTCGCGACGGTTCCATTGACCAGCCCGAGGCTCCCACCACTGCCGATACCAAACCCAATCTGGTAGGCTTTAACGTCATCCGTTTGGGCGCCATAGCCGACCAAAGGTGGGTGAGAGCCGGGACTCGCCGCCTGACTTTGGACTGCCAGCGCCGCCACCGCGTCGCTGGCCCGCTGGTTTCCTTCCAGATTGTACGAAAAGTCACCAAAGACGCGGGCGTTCAGCTTGCTGATCTTGAAGTTCACCTCGAAGGGCACGTCCAGCACCAACAGGTGGTTTAGTCCAACCTGGTTGTAGGCGACCCCGTATTGGCTAGTAAGACCGTTGAGCGGAGTCCCGCTACCAGCCCCCCCGTAAGAACTCTCGCCGATGAATGTATCGCCGATCCCGCCGGAATAGGTGGGCGTTATCTGATTAGTTACCATTCCCAGGTACTGATAAAGCGTTCCGGCAACTTTGGCCGAAACGTCCTCGCTGAAGCGGTAGTTTACTCCGGCCTGCCACGACAGGAGGAAGGTGGTGTCAGAGCCATTTTCCAAACGGTTAGGATTCGAGTTTACGGACGGGGAGTTCACCAGGCTGCCGGAGATATAGCTGGGATTATTATCCTGGTAGATGAACTGGCCGAGGTTCACGAAGAAATCAGCCTGGCCGACCTTGTATTTCAGATGCTCCGCGAGGCCTTCCGGGTTCAGGTCCGGGTCCCAGACCATGGGCGTGCTGTACATCGGGTTGGGCAGTTTGCCGGCCGTGATGTCGACCCAGTCGGCCGGCCGCCAGCCCAGGTAGGCCTGGCCAACATTAACGCCATTGTTAGACTTTCCAAACGGCCCGGACGACGAGCTGCCAAAAGTGACCCAAGAGGAGCGAGGATTGGAGGAGGTCTCGAGCCTAAGACCGTAGTAAAAGTCGTCATAGAGATCGCCACGCAAACCGAGCCTGACCGCTAAGCGGCCACGGCCCAGTTCGAGCCGGTCCCCGGGCGGGGTGTTGACCTGGCGATGCTCATACCGCACACGGATGTCGCCGAACAATTCCACATGCTTGATGGCATTGCTGATTTGCCATTTGGAAGCGGCTGAAGGCATTGCCTGGCTGACGGCGTTGGTGTGCATGGCGTCCGCTTCGGCCTTGACTTTGCGGGCTTCGTCCTGGGTGAGCATGCCCTTCTGGATCATGAGGTCGAGCAGCGGGTCGCGGGTTTCCTGACACCACGCCGAGGTGCCGGCGGCGAGCAGCAAACAGGCTGAAAGCCAGGTCGCAGCGTTGCCGCGTTGCAGCGTTGCAGCCCTGGCTTTGCCGATCTCTCGCCGACCCTTTTTGCCCATTCTCAACGAAGGATTCGTTACTGGAAATTGCATGGGGAGGAGACTAGAAATGGAATGTTACAGGCCCGTGACACCAAAGTAACATTTCAGTTACGCCGAGACGCATTCCCGGGATGCCAAAACCCAACTGTCCCTCCGGGCCAGCGCCTCCCAGTTTGCTAATCCGCAATACGATAACCGTCAAATTTCGTCCGGAGCGCGCGTTACCTTTTGGCGACGATACACACGCCGCGCCTAGCCTGATGCTCCGTTGCGTTCGCAAATATCCAGCAATCAACACGTTGCACAATTTCCGATCATGTCTCAAAAGCGGATACGGGTGTCCGCAACCTCTATTCATGAGTCAGTGAGCCTCTGATAAAGTTTTTTCGATCAAGCACGAATCGCGGTTTGAACATAGTGCGAGACAGCTAACAAAAGCAACAACGACACAAAACGAAAGAACCTATTCGATCATGAAAAGAACATCCAAGTACGCCCTGTTGGCGGCATCGGCCCTCGCGGTCGCGGCGTCGGCGCAGGCACAATACGTTAACGGCGACCTGCTGCTCGGCTTCAAAGGCGGAGCGAGCGACTTCATCTACGACCTCGGTCAAGCCTCGACGCTCTACCAGGGGAAAACCTGGACAGTCGGCGCCAGCCTCGGCACGCAGTTCGGCGTGGTGGGCTCCCTGAACTCCGGCAGGCACCTCTATTCAACATCATTCGATAGCGCGAATGAAAACGCCTTCAGTCCGACTGGTCTCTTCCTCAACGCCAGGAGCCATTTCGCAACCCTCGCCCAAGGCATCACCTTAAACGGATCGCGCACCACCACCTCCGCCGACACGACCGGCTGGAGCGTCCAGACCGACCCAATAGCGGCCGGCAACACGCTGAGAAACGACTGGTATGACCCGAACGTGACCGCGGCCGCAACGGCTTATCTCTGGGATAACACGGACGTCGGCGGCAAAACCCTGGCGGGTTCCTTCAGCTACGACAGCGCCGGAGGCGGCCTGACCTACTCCCTCGTTCCGGAACCTTCCACCTTTAGCCTGGTCGGCAGCATGGGTCTGCTGGCTTTCGCAGTCCGTCGCAAATTCGCCAAAGCTTAACCGCACAAACAACCTAGGAAACAACAGAAACAACAATAGAAACAAAGAAAACAACGACAGCAGAAAGAAAAGCAACATGAATACGAAATCAATCATTCTCGCCGGGGCGATGGGGGTCGCAAGCCTGGCCAACGCAGCCACGACAAACTACGTGTATGTCACCGGTTCCACCGCCGGGCGCAACGCCTTCATCCTCGCGATCAGCGACGGCTCCACCGTTTTCGATGCGGCCCCGACGGTAATTGCCCAGGGCAGCGGCGACCCGCAAAAGGCCACCTACCACCTCTTGACCGGCAAGATTGGCGGCACGGATACCATCGTCAAAACGCATTGGTCCGGTTCCGAAGCCGGGATCACGGACATCGCCGGCACGGGCTCGCAAACGTTCCTGGCGGACGGCGCCTCATCCTCGTCCAGCTCCCCCGGGCCGTTTGTTAGCTCGGTCGTCGATCTGGCGGCGGCGGACAATGACAAGTCCTTCTCGAGAAACCCCGGTGCGGCTATCACGGGCGCGAAATGCTGCATCATTCCATTCACCTGGGTGAAAGAGAAAGGCTCCGCAGCCGGGCTGGTTAACGTAACCGATCAGACCATCCGTCAGGCGCTCAAGGGTAATGCGAAGCTGGGGCTGTTTACAGGCAACCCGGCCGATACCACTTACGTCTATGTGTCCGGTCGGGACAATGGTTCGGGCACCCGCGTGAATCAACTTGGCGACTGTGGCTACGGCATCTTCTCCTCCCCGGTGATGGTTCAGATCGCAACCAACGGTTCGATGGTGGACCTGACCGGGCTGGGTGACTATACGGGCGACTATGGCTATTCGAGCGGCGGCACGCTGGCCACCCAAATGGGTAATGATCTAAGCCAGGTCACGTCGGTGGATGTGGCCAACGGCACGGGTGTGGAGAAGTTCAGCGTGATCGCCTACCTGGGCCGTTCCGACGCGAACTCGGCGGTGGCAAACGGCGGTACCGAACTCAGCTACAACGGCGTTGCTTACAGCACCGCCGCCATCAAAGAGGGCCAGTTCAACGCGTGGGGTAACTACTACGTTTATCGGCGGAATACCCCGAGCAGCCAGGCTCAAGCGGTCTATGACAAGTTGGTGGCTACGACCGGGATCTCCGGGCATGCTGACGGTTCGCTTACCATCAAGTTGAGCGATATGCATTCCTTCCGGAACGGGCCCACTAGCGACCCGATTCACAACTAAGCGACTCGCACAATAAGGAACAAGGGGGCTAAGTCTGGCCGGCGTGGGCGCAAGCTCACGCCGGCTGCCTGGTTAACTGCACGAGAGCTGAGCATGAGAACGACACTGAGCATTTCGATCGTTTTGAACTGTGGGCTGCTGGGTTGCGTCGCTTTACTGCTGCTGAATGGGCAACAGGCAGAGCAGCAGATTAAGGCGCCGGCCACAGCCGATGGGCCGCCATCAGCGACAGCGACCGCCAGGCCGACAGCAGTAGTTGCGCCGACTCCGGAAGTTAAAGCGTTTCACTGGAGCCAGATCGAATCTGCCGATTATCGCACCTATGTTGCCAACCTGAGAGGCGTCGGCTGCCCCGAGCAGACGATTCGTGACATTATTGTGGCGGATGTGAAGGCCCTTTACGCTTCCCGGCGCCAACCACTCGAACAGCAACTGGCGACAAGTAATGGCACCAGCGGAATGGCAGCTCAACGGGAACTGCAGGAACTGAGCAAGCAGGAAGCACCAATGATTGCGGCTCTGCTGGCCCCACCGCCCTCAGCGGCAAGCCCGGGCACGAGGCTGGAGTCGGGGGCCCCGGTTTCCGGCTTCCTGCGGCAGGCGTCGCCGAATGTCGTTTCGCTACCCCTCGCATTTCAAGAGGTTGCCCCCTCCCCCGAACTTAAATTGAACTCCGAGCAAACGCGGATCGTTAATGACTTGCGCGAGAGATTTATCGCCGAGGTTGGCGGTCCGAACCAGGACCCGAGCGACCCGGCGTACCTGGAACGCTGGCAAGCCACCCAGCCAGCAGTTGACCTGGACCTGCGCGGCATGCTCGGCATTAACGCCTTCCAGAGTTACCAAATAGCGGCCTGGGCCAAGGCTCACGAGCCAGCGCCGTCCGAGCCCTGAGGCTTCGCAAGGGGAGACGTTCGTTAACCCGATGCTCGTCCCTCTCACGCCCGAAACAGCATTTGAATGTTACAAACAGATTACGGAAGAGCTCCTAGTGTTACAATACTGTGTGAAATGAGGTGGAGGCAAGCAGACGTGGCGCCGGAACCCCGTTAACCTATTGGCAATCAACCCTTTACATCAGCAAGCACGGATGTCCGAAAAGTATTTTCCCATGTCCCTGCACCGCCTAGACCCTTAACCAACGGCTCCGTATCGTAGCGGCTCTGAGATCGAGAAAATGAATCCAGCAAACCATCCATAGAAAGAATCATGAAACGAATATCGACATCCATTCAAATCGCACTGGCAGGAGCGGCGACTCTGCTGTTCCTCGAAACCGCCTCCGCCGCTCCCTTTGTTTACAAGAATAACGACCTCACGCTCGGCTTTCGAAAGACCGGCGGCTTTGCGGGCAATTATGAGGCCGTGGTGAATCTTGGCCAGGCGAGCAACTATTTCGGCGCGTCACTCGGAACCACAGTACCCGTAACGAGCTTTGTGGCCTCCCAACTGACGCCCGGCACGTTTGCGAACCTCAACAACCTAAGCTGGTCAGTGTTTGGGTGGTACAACTCAGGCTATGGGGCAACTTATCCCGCGACCGCGAAGTACACCCTCTGGGTGACCGTACCGCGCACCAACAGCGCGGTGCGGAGCGCCGATGCCACCCGTCCGCTCAGGGCGTCGCTGATCAATGTGAAGCCCCAGATCTCCTCCATCCTCGACAATGCGTCTTTTGTTTCCACCGATTCAGGAGCCAGCGCATACAACACCGCATCCTTTGTCCGGGAAGACACGACGACCTACTCCCTGCATCTGCTATCGCTTTGGATGGGCAGCGTCGTTGACGCCAGCATCGGCACACTAGGCGACTCGTGGACCGGGGGCAATCTGGAAATCAGGACTCCAGGCAGCTTTACCACCAGCGTGCGCTCAGACCTATACGAGGTCAGACCATTGGACGATGGCAATGGAAACATCGTCGCTGATCCCCACACCGGGACAAGTGGCCTCGCCTGGTATGTTGGCTACTTCGAATTCTAATCAGACGGAACGATGACCTTCACCCGCGAGGCGGCGAACTCCACGCCCGCGCAAGTAGCGCTGGACATTGCCCGCACGAACAACGTGAGCACGATTTCGTTTACCAGCTCCAGCAGCGTAACCTACAAGCTCTGCTTCACAAACTCAACGGGTTTGACCGCCCCGGTGAGCACCTGGCCGAGCCAAGCCGGCACGATCAGCGGTGACGGCACGCTCAAGTCCTTCCAGGATACCACGACCGATCCGATGCGGTTCTACCGGGTTCTGGAGCAGTAACCGTGGCTGAAGCTCTGGGCGCGCGCAACTCAGGGTAAAGTTGCTGTTTGGGCTGGCTGACCTGGAAACGGGTCAGCCAGTTTTTCTATTTCTCCGGATGGAGCGGCGCGCCTCTGCCGTTGAATTGAAAACGCCACAAAGGCCACCAAGGGGCGTGGCAGCGTCATGGTGCAGGTAGACTCCAATTACGGCTGCGGTTGGGGGGGGACAAACCCCGTGACAATCAGGTAACGTGGCCTTCGCTGCCGTGCTCTCATGGAGTTGCCTTGGCCCGGCCCAGGAAACCGGGTGCCTTGCGCCCCTGACCAATTCTTAACCTGTCCGTCACTTGAATGCCACAGAGCTGTGGCACCTTTGCCCGCATGAAGCCGCAAGTCCTGATTGCTGATAACGAACTGGATGTCTTGGAATCGATTGGTTCTTCAGCTTCTAATTCGCTTGGGGGTTGCGTTCGCGCCGCTCCCGACGAACATTTGACGCGGTCTCTGCCCGGGAGCGAGAAATGGCTTCTGCCGCTCCGGACTCGGACCCGAGGCGCTTATTTTATGAAAACAGGATACTTGATTGATATGGACGGTGTGCTTTACCGGGAGGATCAGCTCATTCCGGGCGCGAAGGAGTTTGTCGCCGCCCTGGTTGCCAGTGGCGCTCCCTTTGTCTTCTTGACCAACAACTCCTCGCCGACGCCCGAGGATCTGTCGGTCCGTCTCGGGCATCTCGGCCTGCCGGGCCTCTCCCCGCGGCATTTCTATACCTCCGCTCTGAACACAGCGGAGTTTCTAAGTGAGACGCATCCGGCCTGCACAGTTTTTGTGATCGGCGAAGGCGGCCTGCTCAACGCCCTGCATGAGCGCAAGATCGCCAGCGACGCCATCCACCCCAGTTATGTCGTGGTCGGGGAGGGAGCGGTTTCCATGGAGAAGCTAGCCAAAGCCCACGCGTTCATCGAGCACGGGGCTCGACTCCTGGCCACCAACCCCGACAATTGGTGTCCGGTGTCTCACGACGGCACCCGGCCGGGAGCCGGTGCCACGGCCGCCTTCCTGGAGGCCAGCACGGGTCGGCGGGCTTACTACCTTGGGAAGCCCAACGGCTACATGTTCCACCGCGCCCGCCAAAAGCTCGCCGATCTGGCGGGTGGGATCCTGCCAGAAACGATCATTGTAATTGGCGACACGATGGAAACAGACATCCGGGGTGCCATCGAAGCCGGCTTGCAAGGCTACCTGGTTCTGAGCGGAGCAACTAACCTGGAAGTGGTCGCGGATTATGTCTATCAGCCCACTCGGGTGCTTAACAGCGTTGCCGATTTGATCGAGGAATTAAAATCGGGGAGACCTTGGAGTCGACTCGATAGCCCGGTGTATCAGCACGCGCCTCCTGCCCGTCATCGCTTCGGCAACCGCCACCAAACGGATGCCGAACACCCGGCCAAGCCCAGGCCTCGTGCGCCCATGACCCGGTAGTCGGGAATGAGCCAGGGAGCGTTACCCCAAGCCATCCAGTTGGGCTGTTCGGATCGCCGACTTCAGACATCTGCGGCAGCTGGCTTTTCGCCTGACCGAGGTTCCAAGGGGCTGACCTTCGTAGAACTTTGTCCCGCGCTTACCTTCGAGGCGACATACCGATCGCCGAACCCCAGCCGCTCAAGCTGGCGTTCGACCTGCTGCCATTCATGCCCCAGCCCCTTGAAAAGAAGCGTGTCTTTCTTTTCGAGATGCGCGCTCATCTCCTGATCATTCAAGAGACGAGTATAGATCGCTTCCACACCCATGACGCCATGCTGCCAAACTCGCCCGCTGGAAGCAACCTTAACCAGCTGCGAGGCGGCATTGTCTTTGGCCTCGGTTTTCCGCGCTGTGAACGGCTGCTACCAGGCAGCCCACCAGTGTCACTCAAACGTAACGGGTTCGCCACGGAGATGAAACGAAACGGGCTCATTCTCAGCACACGATGCATTTGTTAAACCGTCTAGGTCCGACACCCACTTGATTGCGCCTGACATGAGGGCGCGCGGTCTTTAATTCACTTTAGACACCATCAACTTCTGATGTCCTCACGCACCCTGCACTCCCAGGCTAACAATCCCACCCCGCTCACCCTAAGCAAGCAGCTCGGTAGTCCGTCGATTCAGGCGCCCATGAGTCAGTTCGGTGACGCGCGCTCCGCGCCGCCGTCGGCGTCCAGTATTCTGTGGCTGGAGGCTGCGCCCGCGCACCCTATAGTGTGGCGCGAGCCATTCGCGATTAAGAAATGTCCAAAGAGAATGAAGAAAACCTATTGCCTTGACACCAACGTGGTCATCCATGACCCGCGAGCGATTTTCAGCTTCGATGACAACGTGGTGGTCCTGACCGAGTACGTCCTGATGGAATTGGACAACCTCAAGCAGGGC
>Ga0114951_10005359_pt1 | contig 11880 bp, 8 predicted proteins | sample AM7aDNAmetaG_FD_88677 | JGI IMG/M metagenome (GOLD analysis project Ga0114951, IMG submission 88677) | Freshwater microbial communities from Finland to study Microbial Dark Matter (Phase II) - AM7a DNA metaG | ecosystem: Environmental > Aquatic > Freshwater > Lake | place: Finland: Lake Alinen... | reverse complement strand
GTATTACTGGTTATCGCTCTAATCCTTATAATCATCTGGCTGTTGAGCGCAGCATTACACATGTTTTAGCAACCGCCGAGCTCCTCAAATTTTCAGGGGGAGGCTGATCGACCTCCTGGTCTTCGAGGGGTCAATTGGGTTTACAAACATTTAATACTCTCATGCTAGTTTGCTAACTCAATTACCCCTTGTTCCTTGGTGGGGTTTGGTCATGAAGTGTAAGGAAATACGCTTGTAAGCGACGCACCTATTTCTCCGAGGGCAAAAGGAAAACTTATTTCGCGCCTGGCCGGGCAAAGTGGGTATCCTTCTTTAAAGACCATTAATTTCCCCGCAATCCACGCGTAAATGCGGGGGCAGGTGGATATATCAGAACATACGTGCTAATATGAAATTACCTCCACCCCCGCATCTTCCGGGCCCGATCAAGGATACGGCCCGGATATGTCGGATAAACGCAGATTATCGCATCCGTTTTGGCAAAACGAAGAAACGAATCGATGCCCGGGAGCTAAAAATTCAGGCACAGCAAATCGATTTGTTTCCCCGAAAAAAGTTTGCTGTTAAAGATTTATGTAAAGTAGTCAGATAACCCCGGTCGTGTATAATAAAATCAATGAACATCCTGCGGAGTAAACCATGACTGACAAAACGCCCCACAAAAGAATCATCCCGCCTCTGGCCGAACATCTCGCCCAGGAGGCCGGGCATGACCTGATAAAACGCGACATACGGCAGAGGCCTTATATGCTCGCCGGTCCGATGTTTTTCATCTTCAGCTACTGGCTTTTTCAGACCGGGGGACTGCTGGGCTACGGCCTTCAGAAGAAAATCGGACTGCTCACAAAGCTGTTATTCGAAACGGGCGCAGACCCCGCCGAAGTCGAACGATACCTGGGCGAAGAAAGCGCGGGACTCCTTGCCAAATCCAAGAGTCCTCCGACCAGCCTGCTCGAACTTTATCTCGTGCCCCTGCTGGCAAGCGTGGGCATCGATTTTCACGATCAAGACTTCATCGACGGCAACAAGTCGAGCTGGGCGGCCGAAAAACAGTACGACATGGAAACCCTCGACAAAAATGCCTATCTTGCGCTGAGGCAGGGAGCCGCATTGGGCTACCTCCACCCCGACATCTTCCGAAAGGGCTGGGAAGAAACCTATGCCGCCGAATCCAAAGAGGAATGGGCTGAGGCGTTCAAGAAGGGGCTGGTGGATTCACCTACACAGGAAATAGTGCTGTTCCCCGACGAAATTTTCAGGGTGCTGACCGAAACGGCAGAATGGGCCGGCAAGAACAGGGAATCAGGGCTTTCAAAAAGCGAGATTGAAGAAATAAGCAGGATCGCGGGTGAAATAAAATAGCGCGCAATAAAGAAAAATCATTTCAACTCTCCCCAAATTCACGATATAATTAATCTCACCATAAGAGGGCCTTTTCGATTCAGACAAACGGAACAATTTTACCGAGTTATTTACAGGGCCCTTCGTCATCAGGGGTTCCGTGCGTGAAGCCGCGCAGAATTTACACCAGGCCGGTCTGGTGCCTGAAAAGGCATTATTTTTGTAAATAGTCAATGGTTTCTGCTACTATCGCGACAGGTATCAGACTGTGCGGATATCAAAAAAAGAGAACCTCGCCCCCTTCATCCTATGGGTGCTCTTCGTAGCGTCGACAGGGCTTGTGCTGTACTACGTCGTCGTTAACCTCACCGGCAATGACGGCCAGCCCTCTCTGGCGGAGATCTTCAGCAACCGTCCTATCTTTATCCTCTCCGCCACAGTGGGCTTAGCCCTCATCTTAACCCATGCCTGGGTTAGCCTGGGGCTTTTACGCGGCACGTTCTTCGTGTTCCTTGCTTTCAGCCTCGGACTCGCAGCGGAAGTCGTAGGGGTAAAAACCGGATTCATCTTCGGCGGCAAATACATCTACACCGCGGGCAACACGCCCGTATTTATGGGTATTCCACTTCTCGTTCCCATCTTCTGGACGGCGTTCGTCAGCACGAGCTGCGGACTAGTGAACGCGTTTGTGGCATGGTTGGACAGGAACAAGAACCATAAAAACAACTCAAGCACGACTCATCTTCTCCCAACGATTGTGCTGGATGGCCTGGCTGTTGTGGCCATTGACCTTATCCTGGATCCCCTCCAGGTTGCGGCCGGTAACTGGCGGTGGCTTACACCCGGCGGATTCTACGATGTGCCGTGGGGCAACTTTGCCGGTTGGTTCCTGGTGGTGGTGTTCATCACCGGTATTTTCCGCACGGTGGAGCATTACTTTCCCGTGAAGAGGGGAGTAAACCCCGCAGCCCCTCTCATCTCCGCGGCCAGCTATGCCCTGCTGGGCATAGTTTTAGGCGCATTCGCCCTTAAAAGACGAATGTTTGGCCTTTCATTGATCGGATTGGCGGTGATGCTCCCCCTCGGGTTGGCAGGTATCTACAGCTCATTGAGGAAGGCCGCGCTGCAACCACCGGGCACCCCTGCCGAAAACCAGCGTTAACAGGGCGACAGGCGCCATGGGAATCAAAAACCACACCCCTAAGGCGCTTACCCAAATTTCCGATGCTCCGAATTATATGGGGGCGATAATCAGCGAGCCCCCCCGGCGCGGCCGTCGCAGCGTGGAACAAGCCGCCCGCCCAGATACCGGCTTAACCGGTAAAAATACCTTGGAGTGAAGTGGTTAGCGTTTTGCTTTTCCGCCCTTAATGGATTGGGTTTCAAACTCATCATGGATCGAAAGTTAGAGAAATATTATTAGATTGCAACCAGGTGTATAATACCCCGACCCTTTTAGTCGGTTATTCCCAATTATTAGAACCCTACCTAGGTATGAGGCAAAATGAAGAAGTATCCTTTCACCTTTCTCGTTTCGCTGATCTGTGTTTCATTTCTTCAACTAACCTTGCCGTCAGCGGTCCAGGCTACGGAAATCAATTCTCAACTGGTTAAACAGGCAACAGGCGCCGATTCAATCGTAATCGGTGCAGTTGTAGACCTCTATTCATTCTATGACGGCGATCACAACAATATCTACACTTCAATTGAAATTTTGTCCCAAGAATATCTGAAAGGGGACCTGAACCAAACTCGACTTTTTCTAACGATACGTGGAGGACAAGTCGGGGACATCCAGGAATGTGTGTCCGACGTGCCGAATTTTGAACAGAATGAGAAAGTGGTCATCTTTCTAATGGAAAATGCTGCATCCACAACGTTTGGAAGCAGCCTGAGCTTAAATCCCGCAAACAGCCAAGCATATTCCCTCTATGGCGGCAAGGATAGTAAATTAACAGTTCACGGTAACAAAGTAAACGACCTGGAGCTGAACGACTTCAAACACCTCATCGGAAATATTCTAAATGGATCGACTATCAGCCCGGCGGTGTTTCAGTTCCCCTCGGCTGCGATAACGGCACCTTACTTGATAAAACCCTACGTTTGGCTTCATCCGCCTTCTCCTGTAATCACCTTCCGGGTCAACGAAAATATACCGGATTGCACGGGGGAGGGCGCTGCTGTGCAGACGGCTGCCTCAACCTGGGGCTCTGCCGGGGCTCTATTTTCCTTTGCTTATGCAGGGCCTACGTCTGCAATTTCATCCAGCCTGGATGGCGTAAACGATATTAGTTGGAATTATCTGGGTGCCGGAGATACTGTTGGGGTAACAACCACATGGCATAATGTTTCAACAGGGTATCTGGTTGAGTTTGATATTGAATTCAACAGTTATCATTGGTGGAGCACTGCTTCAAACCCAACATATCCTTATTTCGATGTCCAGACGATAGCGCTGCATGAATTAGGGCATGCAGTCGGACTGGCAGATTTGTATAACAGTTCAGACAGTGCAGCAGTTATGTATGGCTATGGCACTCCCGGAACAAAGAGGCGAACGCTTACCGCCGATGATATATCCGGGATCAAGGCCATCTACGGAACAACCCTGCCGGCATTTGCGCCATCTGTTACTAACCTGGCAGGCCCGAGCAATATCAGCAGCACGACGGCACGCTTGAACGGCGAATTGACATCTACAGGCGGGCAGACAACTACCGTTCACATCTATTGGGGTTCGTTTGATGGTGGGACAAACCCTTCGTTATGGTCGCATGACATTAACCTGGGGGTAAAACCCACCGGCGTATTTAGTGCAGATATCAACGGGTTGACTCAACGTACGATGTATTATTACCGTTGTTATGCGGTGAATTTAACAGGAGGAATTTGGACCGGCAGTTCTTCTTTTTCCACCCCTAGTACAACAGTGCCTTTAACGTGCAGTTATTCAGCAAACGGAAGCGGAGGCATTCCAAGTGCGCCAATGCTGACCTTTACCACTGCCGGTATTCAAAATACGGTAGCGCTAAGCACGGCGGCTCAAGTATTTCCAGCTGATTACGGCACATCGTGGAGCATCACCAACCCCCTGTATTCGTCCACATCAGAAGAAAGGTGGCAAACCAACCAGGCGACCTCAGGCATCGCCAACTCTCCTGTGACCATCAATTTTGTGTTTTATCACCAATACTCTGTGAAGTTTGGGTTTACAGTTTATGGCGGCGGTTCAGGATACTCGCCTCCGAATGGCACCTGTAACCAATTTGGTCAACAGGTCAGCACATCAATTGGCTCTCAGATTTGGGCAGATACATCCCAATTTTCCTACCCTGACTCGTTAACCGGGTCATCTTTATCGGAAAGGTGGAGCGCCTCCTTATTTTCCGGTTCAATCACGTCGTCAAATACGATTGATATCAGATATTACCATCAGTACTCGATCACAGGCAGTTTCCAAGTCGTTGGCGGCGGAACTCCCAACGCCCCTGCATTTCTTTCAACGGCCTTTACCTTACCGTTATCAACGCTATTAACAAACCAACCGCAGGCCATCTGGGTTGATAGTGGTTCGGGTTTCTCTTTCACCAACCCCATCACCGGTTCATCTTCAGGGGAAAGGTGGGCAACCAGGTCCGAACCTGCCTCGGCAACTTCTGCCAGCATCATTGCAGTTAACTACTATCACCAGTACCTTTCCGGAATTTATTCAGTAATCGGCGGCGGGGTTCCGACACCCCCAACATTGAACTACATACAGCTCGGTTCGAAAGTTGCCAGTCCTTTGTCCCAACCGGTGTGGGTAGATGCGGGATCTACTTATACCCTTTCTAACCAAATTATGGGCAATTCTCCCACGGAAAGATGGTCCGTCAGCCCGGATTCAGGCTCGGTCACTTCACCGACCAGCATATCCGCCAACTACTATCACCAATATCAATCTACGGTCAGTTACTCTATCGCCGGAGGAAAAACTCCGGGAGACCCGACGCTCAGTACTACGGCGTTTGGTTCACCGCTTTCACTGACAATAACAGCGCAACCTGATACTTTCTGGGTAGACGCCGATGCCTCCTACTCACTTCCTAATCCACTAGTTGTTTCAACAAGCACCGAGCGCTGGAACTCTGCAGCCTTCATCGGAGGGAAATTCACTTCTTCAATGGTTATCGCTCCAGTATACGTCCATCAATACTTCGTAACGGTTTCTGCCGAACCGGCTGAAGGAGGCACACTCTCGGCCCAAAATGGATGGTATGATGCAGGGTCAACTTTACCGGTGCAGGCGTCGGAGCAATCTGGATGGAAGTTAACAAGTTGGACAGGTTCGGGGCGGGGGGCATATTCCGGGGAAAACCCTATTGCCGCCCTGGTTATTAACGGGCCGTTGTTTGAAACCGCAACTTTTTTTCCCGGCCTGACAGTCGTGGCCCCAGATAATATGGCTATTTTATACTCTTATGGAACTACCTCGGGATCGATACATCCAGGTTCTACAAATACCGTGTTTGCACCTAAGGGGACGAGCATACGACTTCTGGCCGAATCTAAATTATTTGTATTTTCCTTTACCGGGTGGAGCGGTGCATCCTCAAGCAATGAAGCAGGCATCACGCTGGCCATGAATAAGCCCCAAAGTATAACGGCCAACGAACAGATCAATTATGGAGTTGTTTCATTATTGGGATTAGGTGCCTTGGCATTGGTCGGGATGGTCATCTTCCTGGCCGGTTATAAACCGAAGGTGAAGACGCTGTAAGTTAAACCGGAACAAATCCCTATCTCATCTCTTCACTGAAGCTGGTTCTTTCAATTCAGATAAAGGGACCATTTATTCAAGAGTATTATGTTATTGACACCCGGGTAATACGAGAATAAAATCTCATCTCGAGCGTGACGCTGGCTCTGTATCTTGTACAGGTATGGGGGGCAGGTCGATTTAATGGACGCGGAACTCATAGCTCCATGCGGCATGAACTGTGGTGTATGCGCCAGCTACCTGGCGATGCAAAACGGCCTGAAAACGAAGGGATTCGCCAAGTCGTACTGCGCCGGTTGTCTGCCACGCGGGAAAAATTGCTCCTTCATGAAAAAGCAGTGTGATTTGTTGGGCAAAGGCCTAGTTCGCTTTTGTTACGATTGCAAAAATTTTCCCTGTCAGCGCCTGAGCGCCCTCGATAAGCGCTACCGCACCTTTTACCACATGAGCATGATTGAGAACCTTGAATTCATCAATGAGCATGGCATCGATCAGTTTCTGAAAAAGGAAGCGGTAAAATGGCGCTGCCCTGAATGCGGCGAGGTTATATGCTGCCATAACGGGGTGTGTTTCAGCTGTAGTCTAGATAAGCTGCGTCAAAAGAAAAAATACCGGTGGGACGAAAATGGATGAAGGAATAATGGCAGAAGAAGCTGCGGCTAAATCTATCGAGGACACACTCCACCGCTATTGGCTTTAGAGGAAATCGGATGTCCCAACAGAAATCCATCGTGATAATAGGCGCCGGGCTTGCCGGGCTTTCCGCCGGCTGTTATGCCCAGACAAATGGTTTTAAAAGCCAGATCTTCGAACACCATACCGTACCCGGAGGGGTAGCGGCTGCCTGGAAACGCCAGGGATATCTGATCGACGGCGGTATCCACTTCATCATGGGGCACAAGCCGGGCACTGCACTATACGAAATCTACAAAGAATTGGGGGCTTCTGACCCATCTCTCTATGTGGACATGGCATCCTACGGCCGCTTCATCCAAGAAACAGAGGGAATAGACCTGTTGGTAGGTATGGACCTGGCCCAACTGGCTGAAGACCTTAAATCATTGGCCCCGAAAGATGCTTCAATAATCGACGAAGTTATTCAGGGCGCCAGGTCTATGAGGGGACATGACTTAAGCACGGTTGGTATGAGCCAGCCGCCGGAACTGACTTCCCCCTTGAGCCAGTTTAGAGAGCTGTGGCAGATGCGCACGGTAATGAAGTATTTTAGCGGTCGTTACAGCCGCAAAATATGTGACTTCGTTAAGGATGTGAAAACACCATGGCTGAGAGATTTCTTCTGTTCTCTTTTTCTTCCTGAATCACCTGCCTGGTTTATTATGATGGTTCTGGCCCTCCTGGCGGACAAGCAGTGCGCTTTCCTATCCCGGGGCTGCCTCGATTTTGTTCAATCTATAGAAAAGCACTACAAGGCGCTCGGTGGAGAAACCACTTACCATGCGACCGTTGACAAGATTCTCGTAGAACACGACCGAGCCGTGGGTATCAGACTGACTGATGGGCGGGAGTACCGCGCGGACTATGTTATCTCCGCCTGCGATAGCTATAGCACCATCTTTGGAATGCTTGAAGGGCGTTATGTCAATGCTAAAATCAAAAAGCGCCATGAGACCTGGGAAACAAGCCGCCCATTCCTCTCCGTAAGCTACGGCGTGAATCGCCGGTTCTCCGGTGAAGCCCCCTTCTGGACTATTATGCTTGATGATCCAGTGGTGGTTGCCAACGAAACAATAAGAGGTCTCTTCATCCGTATCCTTAACTACGGCGATGGCTTTGCCCCGGCGGGCAAATCGGTCCTCCAGGCAGAGATAGAGACCAGCTTCGCCTACTGGCATGACCTGCAATCCAAAGACCGTTCCGCGTACGACCTGGAGAAGCAGCGTGTGGCCAATGAATTCCTCTCCAGGATAGAAAAGTATTTTCCGGGTTTGCCGTCGCAGGTGGAGGTGGTAGATGTGGCAACTCCTTATACCACCTGGCGCTATACACTCAATCGCAACGGGGCCTGGGGCGGATGGCTGATGACTGCCGATACCATCATGAAACGGATCGAACGCAGGCTACCCGGGTTACAGCATTTCTACCTGGCAGGGCAATGGGTAATGAGCGGGGGCGTTCCACCTAGCTTGTATTCCGGACGCCATTCCATCCAACTCATCTGTCATGACGAGAAGAAGGTTTTTGTTAACACCGCGGCCTAGATTTTCATTCACATTTTCTGCATCATCTCTAGCTAAGAGTTGCTTTCTTGTTCCTCCAGCACCTTAGGCTGCAAGGTTAAATCAATTAACTAACTTAGCAATTTTAGTCATGTTTTCTCACTCCGCGAATAGTATAATCAGCGCATGAGGAAACAGATGGAAAACCGGGACAGGATACAGGCAGTCCAACGCATGCAGGATTGCATCGACCGGCACCTCATGGAACCGATCAGTTTACTCATGCTCGCGCGGGCAGCCGGTTACTCCCCTTTCCACTCGGCACGCCTCTTTAAGGAAATCACCGGAAAGACGCCCTTTGACTACATCAGGGCGCTAAGGCTCTCTGAAGCTGCCATCAGGTTGGGTCAGGGTAGTGTCAGAGTAACGGATGTGGCCTTCGACTTCATTTTCGAGTCCCACGAAGGCTTCACACGGGCTTTTTCCAAGCAATTCGGCATCAACCCGCGGTTATACGGTCAGAAAAAACCGCCCTTGAAGTTATTCATGCCTGAACCAGCCTCTGATTATTACCTCAATAAACAAAAAGGAGAAACAGATATGTCAAACAAAACCGATACCAAAACCGTTTTTGTGCAGGTTGTGGACCGGCCTGAGCGAAAGTTAATCCTCAAAAGGGGCAAGAAAGCTACCCACTATTTTGACTATTGTGAGGAAGTGGGCTGCGATGTCTGGGAAGAGCTCACAAAAATCAAAGACGCTCTATATGAACCCATCGGGATGTGGTTGTCGAAGAATATGATCCTTCCTGGAACCTCGGCTTACGCCCAGGGAGTAGAGGTATCAAAGGAATACAAAGGCAAAGTACCCCAGGGTTTTGAAATAGTCTCCCTGCCTGCCTGTAAGATGATGGTCTTCCAGGGGCAACCATATGACGATGCCAAGTTCGAAGAAGCCATCGGTGATCTTTGGGAAGTAATGAAAGTGTATGACCCCAAGATCTACGGTTTCGAATGGGCGGACGATGACGGCCCGCGTTTCCAGTTGGAACCTATGGGGTACCGGGGCTACATCGAAGCTCGTCCCGTGAGGCAACTGAATGCAAGGCAATAGCCGATAGGGAGACGGAGTGCGACAGCGCGCTCTGTGAGAAGCTACTTTTTGACTTCACCCTCAAGGTCATACACCGTAGCTCCGGTGATACGAACAGAAATCATTTCACCGGCGGCGATTTCACCTTTGACCAAAACAAGCCCGTCAACCTGGGGTGCGTCGCGGTAACTGCGGCCGATGGAGATCCCCTCGCCTGCGCCCTCTATCAAAACCTTCAGGTCGCGCCCTACGAAAGCCTCGTTGCTCGCGAGGGAAATGGCCTGCTGCCTTTCCATCAGGCAGTCGAGGCGTTCCTGCTTCACTTCTTCGGGAACGTTATCGCCCAGCGCTTCGGCGGCGGTGCCCGCCTCCATCGAAAACTTGAATGCTCCCAGCTTATCGAAACGTATCTCTTCGATGAAATCTAGCAGGTTTTTAAATTCGGCTTCCGTCTCGCCGGGATATCCGACGATGAAAGTGCTGCGGAGGGTCAGCCCGGGGATAGTCTTCCGCATCCTAGCCAATGTCTTGTAGACCCAGTCGGTATTCGTCGGGCGGCCCATCCGCCGGAGCACCTCGGGGTCGGCATGCTGGAGAGGCAAGTCTAGATAAGGAACTATCTGCTTGTGGGTCGCCATGACTTCGATAAGTTCGTCGGTGACGTAGCCCGGGTAAGCGTACATGATGCGGATCCAGTCCACTTCAGGCGCGGCGGCCGTCATCTTCGTGAGGAGTTGCGCCAGGCCGTTCTTCATCCCTAAATCATGGGCGTAATCGGTGGTATTCTGGGCGAGAAGGACGATTTCCTTAACGCCTCTCGACTGCAATGAAACCGCTTCTGCCAATACAGTCTCCATGGGTCGGCTGACATGAGGGCCTTTGATGAGGGGGATGGCGCAGAAAGCGCAGGTGCGGGAACAGCCGTCGGCAATCTTGATGTAGGCACTCGCTCCCTGCATAGATACACGCGGGACCCCATGTTCGTCGGTGCCGACAGTCGGAGCCGCTGAAAGTTTATATCTCGATTCGAAATTCTTGTCGCCGGTCAGTTTTTCAACCAGTTCCACGATATCCATCCAGCGGCGCGTGCCCAGGATGGCATCGATACCGGGAACTTCGGTGACGATTTCCTTGCCGTCACGCTGCGGCAGGCAGCCGGTAGCTATCAGGATTTGGCCTTTTTTCTTATGATCTGCCAATTCGGAAAGAGCGTCGAGGGATTCCTCTTTCGCGCTCTTGATAAATCCGCAGGTATTGACGATTAAAATACGAGCTTTCTTCGGATTCCCGACAAGCTCATAGCCTGCCTCAGTCAGCAGTTGAGCCATAGAATCGGCATCAACCGTATTCTTGGCGCAGCCGAGGGAGACGATGTGAAATGTTTTGTCTTTCATACAAGAATCTTCACCCTCGCAAAATTGGGATGCACTAAAGCGACTCTATATTGTACCGTAGATGAGGGTTTGTGGGCGAGGGCGAGACTAGCTAGCAGATGCAAAACATATGCCAGCGTAATGTTAAAATATTGACTCAAATATTTTCGAAGCCTATACTTTTGAAAAATTCCTCACACGCGTAGCTGCTAACAATCGGGAGGGCTTAATGACAGAAGAGCGATCTCTTTTCGACCTAGGTGTTCGCCCTGCTGAATGCTTAGAAGGGTTAGATTTGGATGAAGGTTGGCATGTTGAATCGATAATAAACAAACATCCCAAAAGCACGGGGGGTTGTTTCTCAGTAAGTTATACGGTTTCCCATAAAACCGGCCATCATGCATTTTTAAAAGCTCTCGATTTTTCGAGTGCATTCCAATGGCAAGGAGACCAGGCCATGCTGTTGGAGAGCATGACCGCCGCTTTTAACTTCGAACGAAAACTACTAAGCCAGTGTGCAGGGCTTTCGAGGGTTGTAACAGCTTTAGCTAATGGGTATGCAGACATAAAACGCCATAGGCCATTCAACAGAGTTCCATATTTGATTTTCGATCTAGCGCAAGGGAATATCAGAACTGAGACTTCAGAATGGACGGATTTTGATGTTGCATGGGCATTACGTTCATTACACAACAGCACTGTAGGTCTCCAGCAGCTGCATCAAAAAAGAATTGCCCATCAGGATTTAAAACCTTCAAATATCTTGGTATTCAAAGATGAAGGCTCAAAATTATGCGATTTAGGAAGAGCATCATCTGCTACTCTTCCATCACAAAATGATAATGGGGGTTTAGCTGGGGATTGGTCTTATGCTGCCCCAGAACAATATTATGGGTGGGCTCATGTTTCTGGTTTTGAACATAGATATATTTCTGATATTTATTCTCTGGGCGGGCTGCTATTTTTCTTTTTCATCGGGGTTTCTCCTTCTCAATTAATGTGGAAAATTATTGATGAATTAAATCACCCACATTCAATGTCGAAGTGCAACAGATGAAGCAGCGGCTTCAATTGGCGTTCTGAATCCCAGGCACTTTCTTGGTCGATTATTCAAACGGCTCTCCACAAGAGCCACCTG
>Ga0114951_10005358_pt1 | contig 11883 bp, 8 predicted proteins | sample AM7aDNAmetaG_FD_88677 | JGI IMG/M metagenome (GOLD analysis project Ga0114951, IMG submission 88677) | Freshwater microbial communities from Finland to study Microbial Dark Matter (Phase II) - AM7a DNA metaG | ecosystem: Environmental > Aquatic > Freshwater > Lake | place: Finland: Lake Alinen... | reverse complement strand
GCGCCCTCCACTGCCTCATCGGCCACCCCAAAACTCCGCTGCTCTTCCTCTCCATGTTCCTTCTCACGCACGTCGTCATCATCAGCACCATTTCTTATAAACTGGAAAACAAACGCCCCCGCCTCCACCGCTGGGATTACGTCACCATCGTCGCCGGCCTGATCCTTGGCAATGGCCTCGCCCTCACCTATATGTTTCTCCGCGGCGTCTTCGACTTCCCGGTAGGGGGGATCCTCATCGGCCTCTCCTCCGCCGCCGTCGTCTACGCCGCCTGGGCCGTCCTGCAGTTCCGCAACAAATCGCGTTCCCCCCGTCAAACCGGTGAACGCCTCATGCTCATGGGCCTCTTTTGGCTCTTCGTCTACGATGCCGCCGCACTCGTCGCCAACGCTCAATACCTCGCCGGCCTCGCCATCACTCTTCTCCTCATCTGTGCCGTCATCAGCTTCTTCACCATCCGTTTTCTCAGCCGCATGATCAATCAGCCCAAGCTCGGCTACCGTACCCAGCGCACCGAACACACGGCCCCACCCCATCCCGGTTAACGTGAAATCTTCTATTTGACGTATTACTCTCACCGCTTGATCGTTAATCTCTACATGATCAATCGATCGTAAACGATGGTTCCTTACCTCGGGAGTCCTATGAAAGTCCTCATCATCGGCGGCACCGGCCTTATTTCCTCCGGCATCGTCAAGGCTCTCAAAACCCGCAACGCCAAGATCACCGTCTTCAATCGCGGCACCACTGACGACCGCCTCGGCGACGGCATCGAACACCTCCACGGTGACCGCAACAATTTCCCCGCCTTCGAATCCGCCATGGCCGCCCATACCTGGGACGCCGTCATCGACATGATCTCCTACAATCCCGAACAGGCCGAAAGCGCCGTCCGCGCCTTCGCCGGACGCACCGCCCACTTCATCTTCTGCAGCACCGTCTGCACCTACGGCAACACGCAGACCATCATCCCCACCACCGAAGGCACCCCGCAAACGCCTCATTCCTCCTACGGGAAGAACAAGGTCGCCTGCGAAAAAATTCACCTCCGCGCCCACGACGAAAAGAAATTCGCCGTCACCATCATCCGTCCCTCTCATACCTACGGCCCCGGCGGGGGGGTCATCAACAACCTTGGCTGGTCGCCCACCTTCGTCGATCGCCTCCGCAAGGGAAAACCCATCATCGTCTCCGGCGATGGCCACGGTCTCTGGGCCAGCGCCTACTCTGACGATGTCGGCGTCGGTTTCGCCTATGCCGTCGGCAACAAAAAATGCTTCGGCGAAGCTTACAACGCCGTCTCTGACGAATGCGTCACCTGGGATCAGTACACCCAGCGCACCGCCGCCGCCATCGGCGCCCCGGCCCCCCGCATCGTCCACATCCCCACCGATTTCCTCCTCGCACTCGACCCCAAACGCTATAACGCCCTCGACGAAATCTTCCAGTACCACGGCATCTATTCCAACTGCAAACTCAAACGCGATGTCCCCGAATTCCGCCTTACCACCTCCTATGCCGACGGCGTTCGCAAAACCGTCGCCTGGATGGACCAGCACAAAAAAGTCGTCCCCGCCGAGTCCGACCTCTTCGAAGACGGCCTCATCGAACTCTGGGAACGTTTCACCCGGGATACCAAGAAAACCCTCTCACCCGCCGTGTAACCAATTAGCATGAAGAATCGTCAGATTACCATCCTCCTTCTTGCTACTTGCTTCTTGCTTCTTACTTCTTCGCGCTCGCAGGCCGAATCCCTGCCCGAAGGCTTCCCCTTCCGCCGTCCGCTCGCCTTCAAGCCGATCAGCTACGATGCGCCCGGAGAAAATATCGCCTGGGCCGAGTTCTACACCAACGGCCACAGCAAACCCGACGGTTCCGATATCCGCGTCACCACCCAGGACAAGGTCATCGTCCCCCACAAGATCATGCAGGTCTCCGCCGACCACGATCTCGTCCGCATCGCCTTCCAGGTTATCGGCGAAGGTCCCTACTACGTCTGGTGGGGCAACCCCAAGGCCGAAAAGCCTGAAAAAGAACTCGACGTCCAACGCGGCATCTACGTCGAGATCTTCAAAAACCCCGGCGGCATCGCCGACAATGAACACCAACTCTCCAAGGTGATCGAACGCGCTCAGAAACCGCTCGGTGCCGTCTTCGTCAACGAAATTTTCCTCGGCTACAATCCCCTCGGCGAAGAATGGAACGCCCTCCTCCGCTATTCCGGTCACTTCAGAATCGATAAGGAAATCACCGCCAGCTTCGATTTCACCGTCGCCGACACCGGTTGGCTCAAGATCGATGGCAAAACGATCTTCCAAGCCTATCACTCCGGCCTCCACTGGCAGGTCCGCGATCCCAAGAACGTCCCGCTCACCGTCGGCTGGCACTCCATCGAGGTCGTTCAGACCAATCAGGCCGGCGGCCCTACCGCCGTCGCCGTCGTCTGGAAACGTCCCGGCGAGCAACAATACTCGCCCCTTCCCGGCGTCCTCTTCGCGCAGGTCGCCCGTGCCTCCGAAGGCCCGCTGGAGAAAATCGGTACGCCCTATTCTGCCGATTTTTCCATCGAACCCGCCGCCGAAGCCTTCAGCCCGCCCGATACCTACCTCCAACGCTACACCTTTGAAGCCCTCTACCCGCCCACCTTCAAGCCCACCCTTTCTTGGGATTTCGGCGATGGCCAAACCATGACCGGCGTCCTCAAGAAGATTCATCACTATTACCTGACTCCCGGCCACTACACCGTCACGCTCAAAGTCGATCTGGCCAGCACCTCCTTCACCACCTCCCGCCGCATCGACATCAAGGATCGCATGTATGCGCGTTTTCCAACTCCCCCTGAAGATTCCTCCAAGGCCGTCGCCGCCGTCCTCAAAGATTACAACCTTGCCAAGCTGACCGGCGAACAGGCTCTCCGTGGCATGTTCTACTTCAAGAAGCAGGCCGACAATGACCTCTACGCCGCCTGGGGCCTCGCCTGGGCTGCGATCAAGGAAGCCCCCGCCTCCGATCGCACGCTCTTTGATGATGTATTCGACCTCTCGCGTCTGCTCCAACTTCGCAAGCAATATAAGGAATCCGCTGCCGTCTACCGGCTCGCTGCCGCCAAGGCCCTCCCGATGGAACTTCGCCTCACGCTGCTCCGCAGCTACGCCATCACGGCCTGCGATTATCTCGATGACGCCGCCGGCGTCCTTACCGAACTGAAATTCTGGGAGAAAAACATCAACGAAGCCGCCCGCGGCCAGGTTCACAATCTCAACTGCGCCCTCGCCTACGCCGCCATTTCCAAGGGCGACGAAAAACTCGCCCGCACCGCCATCGATGCCGCCGGAAACCGCCGCACCCTTCCCTACAACGAGCAGCAGATCCGCCAGGGCGTTCTTGCTCGCAACATCGAGAACTACATCCGCACCAAGGACTTCGACACCGCCCTCAAGACCATCGATCAATGGGAAAACGAATACCCCGATTCCATGTGGGACGGCTTCACCCGCACCCTTCGCGTGAAACTCTACGCCTCCGAAGGCCGCTCCCTCGTCGCCGCGCGCTGTGCCCTGCAGCACGCCAAGGCCAATCCCTCCGGCTTCTACGCCGCCGAACTCCTCTACCGCGCCAGCCAAAACTTCCACGCCGCCGGCGAAGAAACCCAATCCACCGCCGCCCTCGATCTCCTAAAAAGCAAATACCCCGAATCCCCCTACGCCAACGAAAAATCCAAAGCCGATTAGTGGTTCATTCCACGTGAATCTACGTGTGCCATGCCTTACGGGGGAGGGGCCCCGTCAGGCATGTTCGCGGAGGCACCCACCATTCAATAGGATTGCTCCACCAATCCCGTCCCCCGAATCACACATCCCTTCAGAGCCGTCCGGCTCCGCTGCCGGCCCGACTGATCTAACCACCAAGCCCACCGTTCCCAATACAAAAATGGAAAAGCGCAAACGCTCGCCCGGGGGGTGCCATGCTCAGTGGGGCAGGAGCCCGGGGGGGGCTGGGCATGCTTATAAACGCACCAGTCAGATCAAATGGAATGCAGTACTACTGTGTCACGGATTTCGGGCAGGACCAGATCTTTCTATTCTCGTTTAGCAAGAGCCTCGTCCACTGCGGCGGAGACCTTCTTATCTTTGAGTTGATCACGTACAGCTTTCAACGCTGCATATTCCTTTTCATTAAGATTAAACTCATTGTGAATGGTTTTTGCGGCAGAGCAACCAATTTCGCCAGAGTCCGCATTACTCACGTACTTTAATAACAATCCAAATACGCCTGAACGATTATTCTCGACCTGATGCCCAATTACAGATACTGCAAATTGTCTCGTCGCGGGATCTAGCTTAGTGTTCACCGCAATTCGATCCAGGTATTCGAGTGTGCTCGCGCTGTCGAGAAGGTCCTGCTTTCCAGTGTTGTTCAGGTAGTTCAGCAGGATGTTTGCTTCATTCGCACTGCCAGGATTGTTTGCGAGAGAGCTTAGCGTCGATAGCCGTTCCTTTGCATTTAACCACCGCTTTCTATCAATGTGCAGCATGGCTTTGTCCACAGCAATCTTCCCCTCTAATGGAATCTTGCGATTCTCTGCCAATCCCTCCGAGAATGACTCGACATGCTTAGGGCTCCATTCAGTGAGGACTCCCACTGCCCAAGCAGACCGTAAACCATTATCCGACTCTACCCACTTCGAAAGTGCCACAATTTGTTCAGAAGCAGGTGATGAGGCAATCTTTTGTATCGTTGTAGCGGTCTGAATCGCCGACTTGTATTCTTTTTCGCTTTCAACCATGGGTAAAGTCATTCCCCAAGCCTCCCAAGCCTCGCTCGCCACATGGATCAAGCCGTCTTTAGACTCCTGTACGGTCCACAATGATCGTTGACCTTTGACTAATGCCACCTCTCGCTCATAAACCCGGGTCATTGGGGTTACGCGAAAAGATGTATGAACGAATTTACGGTTGTTGAGCGTCTCTGAACCGATGAATATCTTCATTACCCGGAGGGTAGTTTTCGTTTCCTTGTCGTCATCCTTAATATCCTCTGCAACTGCTTCTACAAGGCACAGGTTGTTGCGACGCTCTGGCAGCACATTCTGTTCGGGTTGCGCTGTACACAATGTGCTAAGCACACACACAAACAAAAACAGTAAAGGTAACAAACTCAATTTTCGCAGACTATTCATCTTGGATTCCTTTTGGGAATGACTCTGACTCAAAGGGGACGGACCTCATACTCTTTCCTCCTCCTCCTTCGCCCGCCCGTCCCAGCCAAATCCATTCCCCCATCCTACCCCGCCGCAGCGCTTTTGAAAAAAACAATTCAGCGGTCCGCCTTCATAAACCACCGAGCACACCAAGCACACGAAGTCCGATCCTATTTCTTCATTTCGCCTCGGCCAAATCTACGTGCCCACCCTGCTCCCCTAACCCCTGCGATTTGTCTTTGTGCCTTGGTGTCTTGGTAGGCTAAAATCGTAATCCCTCTGTGCGTCCTCCGTCACTCTGCGACTCTGTGGTGAGAAAATCGCCAACAATCCACGAATACCACAACCCCCAAAAAAGACGCACAAGAGAAAAATCTCCGTGCGTCCTCTGTGTCTCTGCGCCTCTGGGATAGCCGTTCGCCAAACGCCCTCATCCGCCGATGATCGAAGAATGCGAGTCATGCACCGGCCCGTCCGGCTTCTTCTTCGTCGGCCGCTGCGGCTTGGTCTTCCCGTTCAACGCCGCATCAATCTGCCGCAGCGCCTGCTTGATCCGCAGCTCGTTCTCCACCAGCGCGATCCGCACAAACCCTTCGCCGTTCGGCCCGAAACCCGCACCGGGCGCAATCGCCACGTCCGCGTCTTCCAGCAACCGGAAGCAGAAGTCCAGCGTGCTTCTACCCGCCAGATGTTTTTCCGACACCTTCGCCCACACAAACATGCTGGCCCGCGGCGTCTCCACGTGCCAGCCGATTTTCCGCAGGCCCGCCACCAGCAGATCCCGCCGCTTTTCATAAATCGCCGACTGCTCCTGCACGAATGCATCCCCATGGCGCAGCGCCATGATCGATGCAATCTGGATCGGCGCAAAATGCCCGTAATCGTAATACCCCTTGATCGTCGAAAGCGCCCGCACCATCTCATGATTGCCGCAGCAGAACCCGACGCGCCATCCCGCCATGTTGTACGGCTTCGACATCGTCGAAAATTCCACGCCCACTTCCTTCGATCCCGCCGCAGCCAGGAACGACGGCGCCTTGTATCCGTCATAACACGTTTCGCCGTAGGCAAAATCAGAAATCACAAGCACCCCGAACCGTTTTGCCAGGGCCACCACTTTCGTCCAGAACTCCGGCTCCACCGTCAGCGCACTGGGATTGTGCGGATAATTGAAAATCACCAGCTTCGGCCGCGGTTGCAGATTCTGCAGCACGTGCTCGATCCGCTCCAGAAACGCATCATCGTTCCCCAGCGGCACGCTCATCACGCTTCCCCCCGCCAGCGTAACCGCGTACATGTGGATCGGATACGCCGGATCGCCCACCACCACGGTATCGCCCGCCGTCAGCAGCGCCAGCATCAGGTGCGAAAACCCTTCCTTCGATCCGATCGTGGCCACCACCTCGCGGTCCGGGTCCAGCTCCACGCCGTACCGCCGCTTGTATTTGAGCGCGACTTCCCGCCGCAGGTTGTACAGCCCCACAGACACCGAGTACCGGTGATTCTTCGCTTCATGCGCGGCTTCGCACAGCTTCTCAATCACAAAGTCCGGCGACGGGTCAATCGGGTTCCCCATGCCCAAATCGATCACATCCGCCCCCGCCCGCCGCTTCTCCGCCTTGAGCGCATTCAATCGTGCAAACAGATACGGCGGCAAACGCCGGATTCGTGTGGAAACATCAATCGTAAACGGCTCACTCGATCCGCCAGCCATCTCTAATTCCTTATCTCTTCAAAACATTCGTGTTCATTAGTGTTCATTTGTGGCTAATTTAGGTCCGTCGTCGTGTAAATCACAATCACTTCGCCACCAAAATAAACCGAGCCACCGGAACTGCCAAGTTCCGGTGGCCCGTATATTCGGAACTTTGCTTCAATTACTTATTCTGCGTCGCCGCCGCGGCCGTCGCCGGTTGCGTCGCGTTCTGCGTCGCCGCCGCTTTCTGCCGCTGAATCAACTCAGCATACTGCAGCGAAAGCACCGGATCGTTCACCTGGATGTCCGCCTGCCGACGCAGCCACGCCAGGTGATTGTTCGCCCAGTTGATCTCGCCCTGCTCCGTCAGCTTCTCACGCAGCTTCTCTTTCACATCAGTGAGCTTCACATCCTGCTGCGGTTCCTTCTTGTCCAGGTAGAACAGCAGATACGTGCCGTCCGGCTGCGGCAACGCCGCCGAAAGCTGCCGTTCCTTCAGCTCAAATGCGATATCCTTAAGCGTCTTCAGATTCTTCTCTACGTTGACGCTCTTGGGGATGATGATCGAACGCATCGGAATCTGCCGCATGTTGGCCACTTCCGCCGGATCTTTCGCTTCCTTCTCGATCGCTTTGCGGACTTCCGCCGCGTCTTCCATCGTCTTGACCGACAGCAGCCGGCCGCGCACCCGCTCCCCGTATTCCGCCTCGAACGCTTCTGCCAGGTTCGTGTCGGTGATCGTCACCTTTCCCTTGGCCAGCACCCGCAGGCACGCCGCCTTCCGCAGCGTCATCTGATATTCCGGCAGCGAAATGTTCTGCCGCTGCAACAACTGCTGCAACGCCTGCTGCCGCTGTTCCTTCGGCACGCCCTGATTCCCCAGCTCATTCAGATTCCGGTCCAGTTCCGCCTGAATATTCTTCTGAAATTCCGGCGCGTTCACATCGACCCCGGCCACATTGCACGCCTGCTCGGCAATCACCAGGTCCACCACCTGCTCAAACAGCCGCATGCCGCCAATCGACATCAATAGCTGATTGAACTTGTCCGCGTCGATCGACTGCTTGTTGATCACCGCCAGCACTTTCTGTGTGGTCGCCGGCGCCGTTGTCGCAGCCGGTGCCGTCGTCTGCGCCAACAGATGACTCGTGGCCAGAAATCCTGAGGTCGCCAACAGCAAACCTGCCACCGCACGGGTAAGAATCGAAGAACGTTTCAAGGGAGCTCCTTTTTTGTAGATGAGCATCTCACTCTCAAAGGCCGGATTGGCGCAAACTGGAGAGTGTCTGACCTCTATCGGCATTTTCTGCCGCGAACGTGGAATAACATTATCCCCGATTATCGGCCGTCCGCAACTCGCAGACAATCAAAACACTGTAAACGGCGAACAATCCTTACTACAAATACGCACCTCAACCCCCTTCAGATGCTTCCGTAACCGCGACGCCACCACCCCCAGCACCGGCCGCTCCGTCTCGCTATGCCCCAAACACACCACCCCAATTCCCGCCGCCAAATACGCCAGCATCTCATGATGCTTCAACTCCCCCGTCACCAGCACATCGTACGCCTCCTCCACCCCATCCAACGCCAACCTCCCCGCGGCCCCCGCGATCAACGCCACCTTCCTCACCCGCCGCTTCGGATTTCCCACCACCTGCGCATACTTCACCCTCAGCGCCCTCTTGCATCGCCCCGCCAGTTCCGCCAGCGTCATCTCCCCCTCCAACATCGCCAACCGCCCCAACCCCACCTCCTCCGGCTCCGCCTGCATCATCAGCAAATCAAACGCCGGCTCCTCATACGGATGCGCCTCCTTCAACGCATCGATCACCGCCGCCGCCCTCTCCGTCGGCAAAATCGTCTCAAATCGAATCTCCGCCACCCGCTCATAAACTCTCGCCGTCCCCACCGCCGGATTCGCCGATTCATCCCCCATGAACGTCCCCGTCCCCGCGTGCCGAAACGAACACCGCGTGTACTTCGCCTTCACCCCGATATGCCCCGCACCCGCCGCAAACACCGCCTCCGCCACCTCCTCCACCTGCCCCTCCGGCACAAACGTCACCAACTTCAAATACTGCCCCTTCCCCGCCGCCCGCGTCAGCGACCCCGTCACCTTCGCCCCAATCACCTCCGCCAGCACATCATTCGTCCCACCCTGGGCCGTATCCAACGCCGTGTGTGGCGAATACACCGCCACCTTGTGCGCCAGCAGCGACACCGCTAGATCCATCGGCTCCCCGCCTCCCACCCGCAACGTCTTCATCGCCTTGAATATCGGCGGATGATAAACAATCAACACCTCCGCCTTCCGCGCCACCACCTCATCATGCACCTCCCGCGTCAAATCCATCGCCAGCATCACCCGCTTCACCGGCCACCGCCCATCCCCCGTCAATAACCCCACATTATCCCACCCCTCCGCCAACCGCACCGGCGCCACCATCTCCATCACCCCCGCCACCTCTCCAACCGTCACATTTTTTTTCACCATGTCGTCCTCCCAAATATATCTACAAAATTCGTGTTCATTTGTGGCTAATTTGTGGCTAATTTACGTCGTTTCTCCACCCATCTTGGTGTCTTGGTGCCTTGGTGGTTCAAACCGACTACGCACCTCTCGCCAAAGCCTCTTCATACCCCGCCCGCAACCTCCCCGCCATCTCCCCCACCTTCCCCCCGCCCACCTCATGCCTCTCCATCCGCGTCACCGGCATCACCCCCATGATCGCATTCGTCAGCAACACCTCCCGCGCCCCCAGCAGATCCTCCACCGTCAGCATCCGCTCATGCACCAGCACCTGCATCCCCGTCGCCAACTCCATCACCACCTGCCGCGTGATCCCCGGCAAACACAACCTCTGATCCTCCCTTCCCGGCATCAGCAGTGGGGGGGTCGCCAAATGCCCATCCTTATCCACGATGAACACATTCGCCGTGCACGCCTCCGCCAGGTAATTCTCCTTCGCCGTGAACCACAACGCCTCGCCCGCCCGCGCCACATGCGCCTCCCGCAGCGCCAGCAACCGATCGAAATAACTCGTGCTCTTATGCCCGCACAGCGGATTCTCCGGATTCTGCTTGTACCGGCTCGCCACCACCGTCATCCCCTTCTCATACGCCTCCGCCGGATACCCCGTCATCGCCGTCGCCGACAGCATCAGCGTCACCGGCGGCACCGGCTCCTCCGCCGTCACCGCATGCAAGTCCCCCCGCGTCACCGTCAACCGCATCCGCGCCTCTCCCCCCATCAACCCATTCGCCTCCAGCAACTCCGTCGCCATCTCCGCCAGCTGATCCTCCCCCAGCACAAACGCAATCCCCAGCGCCTCCGCCGATTTCGTCATCCGCTCCAAATGTTGCCGCGCCCGAAATATCTTCCCCCGCCGCGCCCGCATCGTCTCAAACAACCCCGCCCCATGCAGCATCCCCGCATCCCCCGGCGACACCCCCCCCGCCCCCGCCCCCTCAAACGCCACCACCTGCCCATTCACCAAAACAAAATCACTCATCCACTAACCCCTAAAATTCAAAATCATTCGTGTTCATTCGTGTTTATTTGTGGCTAATTTACGTCGTGTCGTCGTGCCGTCGTGGTAGATTCCCCACCACCTCCGCCAAAACCAAAAACTCCTCCACCTTCAAACTCTCCGGCCGCAAGCTCCCATCGATCCCCGCCGCCTTCAGCCGCTCCGCCATCTCCGCCGTAAACGCCTCTCCCACATAATGCTTGATCCCATTCAGCAACTTCTGCCGCCGATGCGAAAACACCCCCGCCAGCAATCTCTGCAACGCCACCGCATCCTTCAACCTCCCAAACCGCTCCCGCCGCGGCACCACCGTCACCAATCCCGAATGCACTTTCGGCGGCGGCCAAAACGCCCCCGGCGGAATCTTCCGCACCATCGCCACATCCCCCAGCAACTGTATCAAAATCCCCAGCGGCCCATAGTCCCGCGTCCCCACCGCCGCCCGCATCCGCTCCCCCACCTCCCACTGCACCGTAAACGCCATCCGCTGAAAAAACAGCGCCCCATCCACTCGGTCGCCCCCTCCCTCCCGTTTCATGTTTTCTGTTTTCTGTTTTATGTTTTTCGTCTCCCCCCACATCTCCACCAGCAACTCCGCCACCAGCGGACTCGCCGCGTTGTACGGCAAATTACTCACCAACCTTAACCCGCACCCCGCCCGCGCCCCGCACAACTCCCGCAACTTCGCCACCACCTCCGGATTTATCTCATGCTTCCCCGCCAGCACATCCGCATTCAACCAATGCACATTTGTCAGCGCCGCATGATACCTCTGCGCCGCCGGCATCAACTTGTAATCGATATCCACCGCCAGCACCGCCCCCGCCGCCCCCACCCGCTGCGACAACAGCCGCGTCAAATTCCCTACCCCCGGCCCCACCTCCAGCACCACATCCCCTTCCCTCACCTCCCCCGCATCCGCAATCGCCCCCAGCACCTTCTGATCCACCATGAAGTTCTGCCCAAACTGATGCTGCGGCCGAAGCCCCGCCGACGCCATCACCTCCGCAATCTCACGTCGATCCATGTGATTATCACTTCCAATGAGCCGCCGACATCTGCCGAATTACCGCCCCCCGAAGATACCCCCAATCCCCTCCAATTGCATGTAACCCGAAGCGGCGCGGCAGCAGTTTCCCGTTTCGCGTTTCGAGTTTCATCTTTCGCGTTTCATGTTTTATGTTTCATGTTTTATGTTTCATGTTTTATGTTTTCTCCTCCTCACTTCATCCACTCCATCAACCACGTCCAAGCCTCATCCCTTCCCCAGGACGTCGGCGCCGCCGCCAACTCCCGCGCCGGTATCTTCACCGCCTTCCCCCGATACGCCTCCGCCAGCTCCTTGAACTTCCGCCCCACATCCTTCACCTTCTGATCCACTGTCAGCAATCCCAAATCATACTCCAGCGAGGGAAACTCAAACTTCCGATCGATATCATGGCTGCACCACCACG
>Ga0114951_10005357_pt1 | contig 11885 bp, 3 predicted proteins | sample AM7aDNAmetaG_FD_88677 | JGI IMG/M metagenome (GOLD analysis project Ga0114951, IMG submission 88677) | Freshwater microbial communities from Finland to study Microbial Dark Matter (Phase II) - AM7a DNA metaG | ecosystem: Environmental > Aquatic > Freshwater > Lake | place: Finland: Lake Alinen... | reverse complement strand
GTTGGTCAAAGCTGTTGGCCAGGTCACTGATGGAAGATCATATACTTCGATCGTGTTGGTTTTCGTGTTTGTACAACCATTGCCATCGGTATAAGAATAGGTCAGGGTTTTTATTCCGACTCCCGCTGCTGAAGCATCAAAGTTGGTCCCCGTAACGCCTGCTCCACTGTAAGTTCCGCCTGCGGGTAAACCACCGGTCAAACCATAAGTTGTAGAACTGATGCACTGGTTGGCCAAAGCTGTTGGCCAGGTCACTGATGGAAGATCATTCACCGTCACCACCACGCTTGTACACGCGGAAGCAGTGCACGGGTCGCTTTCCCAACGGGCATAATAGGTCGTTGTGGTTGCCGGGGAGGCAATGGCGAGGTTGTTGCCGGAACCGATGGATGTTCCGCTGCCGCATCCGCCTGCATACCATGCCAGCGTGGTGCCTGATCCGCCGGTATATGATAAGGTAATGTTCCCTGCATCATCTGCGCAGAAATTATCACGGTCGGAGGAAGCGTTTGTGGGTGCCGTTGGCGGCTGGATAACCGTCACGGTTACACTCACACATGCTGACGCAGTGCACGGGTCACTTTCCCATCGTGCATAATAGGTCGTTGTTGCCGTTGGCGAAGCAATGCTCAGGTCATTTCCTGAACCAACGGAAGAGCCGCTGCCGCATCCGCCCGCATACCAGTTCAGTATGGTTCCGGATCCTCCTGCATAAGATAATACGATATTTCCTGCATCATCTGCACAGAAATTATTACGATCGACCGATGCACTTGTCGGATCAGTCGGAGGGGTACAGGATACTTCTGCCAATCCGAAATTGCTGAATGAACTGAATGCGGCTGCATTCGTGTAATTGGGAGTGGTGACGGCGTAATCCGTGTTGGTGCTTCCATCCCCCTTCAGCATTTTCACTGTATTTACCGGGATGAACCCGTTTCCATCCAGTGTTATATTATAGGTGAATATCGTTGCACCTGTTTGTGAAACAGTCCAGTAACGGGATGAGAATAAAGTAAGTCCCGACGGATTTGTCCCGGGCAGTGAAGTTTCAAATTGTTCCGCTGTCACTGTACTGGTAGCATCCAGGGTTGCATATGCCAATGTCAGTGGCCTGTAATAGCTCCCTTTCCCGATGGGGAATGGTTTTGATCCGGCGGCGGTATAGATCCGCGCCAGTTTTCCTTCAACATAACTGGTAGTGCTTGCGCCGGTGATGGAAACAGATGCCGTTACGGTGCTTGCACCGGTAATGATGCGGCCGCCATTGGCGTTGCCGCCGTTGGTTCCATCGCTGAAATTCAGGTTCTGAAGAACAGTAATGTTGTCGTTCAGGGTAAGGTCGTTCGCCGATTTACCCAGGTTCAGGTAATCGAAAGTGGTGACACCGGTCAAAGTCTGTGCATTGCCGCCCTGGAAAAAGACCGCCCTGCTTTTGGGCGATAAAACTCCTGAGCCGTTCCTGGTCCAGTTGCCCTGAATCTTCAGGTCGCCGCCAAAGGCATCGGAGAGCGACAACGCTCCCGTTGTGTTGATGGTTATATTGCCCAATACCGTAAGCGGCTGGGTCATGTCGTTGGATCCATAATCCATGTACAATGCGCCATCAAGCGTAAGGTTGCCCGAAATCTGGCGCGCAGTGCCGGTGCCGCCGTTCCCAAGGTCAACGGAGGAACCGCTGCTGATGGTCACGTTGGCAGGATAACCTGCACCACTGGTGGCATTCCATTCATTTCCTCTCCCATAATTGCCTCCGGTGTTGTACACCAGGGTGGAGGAGCTTCCGTAAGTTGGTGAAGAATTGAACCAGCCGCCCGCGTTGATCTGGGCAGTGCCATTCAATGTTAAATTATAGGCATTGATAACTCCTGCGGCAGTTTGAAAAATTCCGGAAACCGATCTGGCCACATTCATGGTAATTCCGCCTGCGCCTTGAACATTCACATTCACCGGTCCGTTGGAAGCTGGCCAGAAAACATCCGTATTTACGCCATAAGAACCGGAAGAATTATTGAAAACAAGCGTTCCGGCGGCTCCGTAAGTAAAATTACTCCCGGTGGCCCAGCCTCCCGGGTTTAACCGGAATGTGCCATTGATATTCGTAGTTCCACTGGTTGTCAGCGTTGCAGCAGCTGCCAGTGTGCCGTCGACGGTAAGGTTGTTGGAGGTTTCACCGATATCGACCGTAACCGTATGGCCGCTCTGTATGAGAATATCCGCTGCAAAGCTGGACGGACCATATTCAGCATCGCACCATGTAGTTCCGTCATCCGAATTCTGCCAGGTGGAGGCGCTGCTCCAGTTGCCGCTGGTTTTTGACCTGTAATGGTCGTAGGGGCTGGTGGAGATCAGTACTGCTATCACCGCTGTACTCTTTGCACTTTCACAGCCATTGATGGTTTGGGTGGCATAATAGAATTTAAGATGCACCAAAGGGTCGGTAGACAGCAAAAGATTGTTGGAAGCATCATACCATTTGATAGTTCCTGCGCCTGTTGCAACCAGGCTCGCTACCGTCGGACTGGCGGCAGCACAGAATTTTTGGGGTGAGGTGACTGATGGGGCTGCAGGGACTGTCTTCACAGTCACCACGACACTTGCACACGCCGAAGCAGTGCATGGATCGCTTTCCCAACGGGCATAATAGGTCGTTGTGGTTGCCGGTGAAGCAATACTGAGGTTGTTGCCTGAACCGATGGATGTTCCGCTGCCGCATCCGTCTGCATACCATGACAGTGTTGTTCCAGATCCGCCGGTGTAGGATAAAACAATATTGCCGGCATCATCTGCACAGAAATTATCACGGTCGGAGGAGGCGCCGGTTGGTGCCGTTGGCGGCTGGATAACCGTCACCGTCACACTTGCACAGGAAGATGGGGTGCATGGGTCGCTTTCCCAACGGGCATAATAGGTCGTTGTGGTTGCCGGAGAAGCAATACTGAGGTTGTTGCCGGAACCGATGGATGTTCCGCTGCTGCATCCGCCTGCATACCATGACAGTGTTGTGCCTGATCCGCCGGTGTAGGACAAAACAATATTGCCGGCATCATCGGCGCAGAAATTATCACGGTCGGAGGACGCACCGGTTGGTGCGGTTGGCGGCTGGATAACTGTCACCGTCACACTTGCACATGAAGATGGAGTGCAAGGATCGCTTTCCCAACGTGCATAATAAATCGTGGTTGTTGTCGGTGAAGCAATGCTAAGGTTGTTGCCGGAACCGATAGATGTTCCGCTGCCGCATCCGCCTTCATACCATGCCAGGGTGGTGCCTGATCCGCCGGTGTAGGATAAAACAATATTGCCGGCATCGTCTGCACAGAAATTATTGCGGTCGGAGGACGCGCCGGTTGGTGCCGTCGGCGGTGTACAGGATACTTCCCCCAGCCCGAAGTTGCTGAATGAACTGAACGGGGTTGCATTCGTGTAGTTTGGTGTTGTCACTGCATAATCGGTGTTCGTGCTTCCATCCCCTTTTATAATTTTCACGGTATTTGTCGGGGAAAATCCGGTTCCATCGAGCGTGATATTGTAAGTGTATGTGGTTCCACCTGTTTGTGAAACCGTCCAGTAGCGGGATGAGAATAAAGCAATGCCTGACGGACCAGTCCCGGGCAATAAGGCTTCAAATTGCTCCGCTGTCACCGTGCTGGGTGCATCCAGGGTTGCATAGTTCAACGTTAAAGGCCTGTAATTGCCACCTTTCCCGATGCAGAAATCATTTGATCCGGCAACGGAAAAGACCCGTGCCAGTTTTCCTTGAACAAAACCGGAAGCGCTGGCACCGGTGATGGTACCGGCAACGGTCAGGGTATTGGATCCGGTGGTGATGATGCCGTTTGTAAAAGCAAGGTTGTTCAGTAAAAGGTCCCGTGACAAGGTAACACCAGTTGAGTTGTTGACCGTGAGTGTACTATTTAATCCAAAGGTGATGGTCCCGGTTCCGCTTATACTCTGGGAAGAAGATCCGCTTAAAGTCAGGTTGGTAACTTTTGTCGCATTCCCGAAGGTCAGAATACCTACAGAAGAAACAGAAATATTTCCCTTGATCACAACACCACCTGAAAAATCCCAGTTGATAGTGCCATTTGTTATTGTATAATTGTCAAATGTAACCGGGTTGCTACCCTGGTTATTCTGAGTTCCTCCGAGGGGTGAATCGTTTTCAAAATTAGCGTAGGTTCTTCCGCTATAGGAAGGGCCTCCGCTGGGAGCTGTGAATTTGAACAAACTTCCTGTCTCAAAAGCCACAAGTGAAGCAGGCTGTGTAAGTGCAAACGGATTGCTGCCGGCATCCTGGACATAAGTTGATCCCAACTGGAATTTAACTGAATTTGTGGTACCGCTTGTTCCAAATGCATTTCCAGTAAATCCTGTAGTTGCAGTAAAAACACTTCCTGAGGCAAATACAAGACCGCTTAAATCCGCAGATTTTATCATATGAACCCCTCCGCTGAAGGTCATATTCCCGCTTATATTTCCTGTTGCCCCAGTTGAAAGCGTGATAGTTAAACCACTTGAGCCGCTCACATTCAGTTCGCAACCAGCAGAAACATCCAGGTCTGTACCTGCGCCTCCCGCTATGGTCAGTGTATTTGTACCTCCTGCCTGAAGAGTGATCTTTGTACTCCCTGTGACGACTAATCGGCCAATCGTCTGAATGGGTACAGATGTAATGGTCACTGTCGATCCGTTATTGAACTGGAGAACGTCATTGCTTGCGGGCGAAGTACGGGAAGGATTCCAATTGGTTGCCACGGTCCAGTCGGCACTTGTTGAACCGGTCCAGGCATAAGTGGGTGTCAGGGTGGTTGCTGATGCAGATGGGATGGTGGCAGCAGTATAATAATTGTACGTCTGATAATTCGATCCGTCCCAGGCGTAGGGGACGATGATGAAATAATATTGAGTCGATCCTGTCAGCCCGGTAATGGATTGGAATACAGTTGATCCTGAAAGAACAACAGCGGCTACGGTACCGTCCCCGATGGTATTGCCAATTGAATAACCTGTTGCATCCGAAGGAGTGCCCGTCGGTGCCGAAGCTCCTTGTTTTTGAATGATGAGGTACCCGTCTGCCCCGGTGGCAGCACTCCAAGTAAGATCTATTTGCGACGCGCTGAATGTTGTTGCAGTAAAACTCCCAACATGCGAAGTTGGCTCATTTGCAAATGTAAAGAAACTGGACTCCGAAGTAAGTGTTGTGTTTACAGAATTGGTTGCATAGGCTTTATAAAAAATCTGTGATTTTGCCGGCAGGGATGAGCGGGTATGGGTAAAAATACCTGTGGTTGTGTTGCCTTCTGCCTGCGGATGATCGGAAATGCTAACGCCTGATGAAGCTTTCCAAACGGTACCCCTGGCTGTAATTGCGCTTCCGCCATCTGAAGTGATATCTCCACCCAACAGTGCAGAGTTGTTGGTAAAGTTTGTAGCCGTGGGAGATGAAATTGATGGTGCTGAAGCGCTGGCTGAGGTTGTAACTGAAACCATGGACGGGGAAGCCTGCAGGTTTGATGACCCGTCTTCCGCCACAAAATAAACATTATAGGTTGTTGATCCTGATAAGCCTGAAACAACCGAAGTGTATTCGGTACTTGCTGCTGAGCATGCGATCGAACCTTTCAGGTTGGAAGCCAGCGATCCGCCACTGGCATCCTGTCCTGCTTTCACCTGAGCCGATGATGGCGCCGATGCACCGTTTGCCAGAACGACGAAATAGGATGTGCCGGGAACATTGATCTTTACTTTGGTCGTAAAACCGGCAGCTGTAGGATTCTCTGCTTTCGGCCACCCGGAGATCCAGGTGGGTGGGCCGGTTGTAACAGAAACTTTGACCGGGGATGCCTGAAGATTGGATGAAGAGCCTTCTGCCACGAAATAAACATCGTAAGTAGTAGAACTTGATAGACCCGAAACCGCAGCGGTGTATTCAGTAGTTCCTGAAGCACAGACAATGGTGCCTTTCAGATTGGAAGCCAATGACCCGCCACTTGCATCCTGTCCTGCTTTTACCTGGGCAGATGATGGCGCCGATGCTCCATTTGCCAATACAACAAAATAAGATGTTCCTACTACATCAATATTTACCTTGGCTATAAAACCGGAGGATGAGGGAGTCTCTGCTTTAGGCCATCCTGAAGTCCACGAAGGTGGAATAGCAGCAACAGCAGTTGCCCAATCTGTCGCAACCCGGAAACCATCGACTTTAACCGTAGGGGCGATTGTTGAACCACCTTGGCGTATTACAACACCTCCGATGTTTGTAAAATCAGCCCTGGCGCCGTCTGTAATATTGGCAAATGGAGCGACTGGAGTTGGCTCTGTTCCGCCGATTGGAGGGTTGACCCACATGTCGATCCTGTCATCAGAAGCACTTGAATTGAAGGTGTATTTAAGAGCAACAAGATAGGTCATGTTGTAAGTCCTCACCGTAGCCTCATATGTACCGGCATTATTCTTGCCCGTAGCAAAACTAAAGCCAGTTCCATTTGATTTTACGAATATTTTTCCATTAAAGATGTTGTTATACTGGAATGAAAGAAAAAAATCTCCTGTTGCTTGTGCTGCACTTACATTAACAAGTGTTGAAAAATAAACGCTTCCTGAATTAACTCCCGCGTTAGGGTAAACAACCCAATCCCTGCTAAGGTCCTCCCCGTTATTGAGCATAGGAAGACAGTTTCCAATACCGGAGCCAGTGTAACCCGGATATGTAAGTCCAGGAGTAGCAACAGTGAGTACATTAACTCCTGCACCTGAGCGAACGTTGAATCCCGCTAATGTATTACATATGGTACCTGCTGTATAGTTAAAATCTTCAACAAGCAAAGGAGTTTGTCCCCAACCCTTCCCTGCAAGCAGTAAAAGTATCAATACCATGAGCGCCGGAAGGCGTAAAAAGTTATGATTAAACACTGTTATAGTAACTGGAAGCGACCGGGTAAAAGCGTAATTGTTTTTCATAATCTGGTTTTTAGTTTTTCAAATACAAAAAAGTAAATGTCCCAAGGGGTTATATATATAGTTTGATTTCTTAACGATTTGGAATGAAATGCGATAGCAATGACAGGCTCATGTTGCTTGATGTTGGTCGGCTCAAGAACGAACAGAATGTAATGTTCCGTGCGATAATAAGGGGGGAGTAAATGTAAAAAAAAAATTGATGTTCTTGATATGGGAAAGTAATTTAAAATGAGTTTAAACTAGGGGGATGGTGGGGGGTAAAACATGACGCATAACGCCCCCTCCCCCACCCTCCCCCACAGGGGAGGGAGTTAGGTTAGGGTGCTGATTGAATGTAGATAGTGCACTTTGGGTCCTCTGCTTTTTACCCGGTTTTTATCGGCGTAAACGCCGAATGCAATGCTCAGGAAAACCGTTGCGAAAAAATATGGCTCCGATTCGATGCCATTCAGCGGCTACGGCGCGAAAAATCAACAAAAATTTCCCCGGGCTACCCGTATTCAACTCCTCCGGAGCTCACACAATCCACTGGTCTTAAGTCCTATATCATTAAAAACAACAACCAAAAAATCTTCTCTGTTAAATTTATCCCGCGACTGTTTGCGTTAGCAAACTCAATCGTTCAGCATCACTGGAATCTTAGTGTGCCATATACCTTCAATCCGCACCCAAACCTACTTCCCTCCCCCTTGGGGGAGGGTTGGGGAGGGGGCGGCACTTGGGGGAGGGCTGGGGAGGGGGCTGCACTTGGGGGAGGGCTGGGGAGGGGGCGGCATTGTAACTGAGGGAGGTACTGTGCGATGCTTTCCGGTTTGTTTCTGGCGGTTTTTGACTTCGTCGACGATTTGTTTGGTGACTTTTTTGATATTCCGGATTATTTCATTGTTTTTGAAACGGACTACCTTAATACCGAAGTTTTCCAGTGCGGCAGTACGGTTTGAATCTCTTTCCTGTTGTACTTCAAGATCATGTATTGAGCCATCCACCTCAATAACCAGCCTGAGTTCGTGACAATAAAAATCAACAATGAACCGGCTGATCGGATGCTGACGCCGGAAATAGAGGTTATCCGTTTGATTTTTTCGTAACACCTGCCATAGAACCTTTTCACAATAGGTCATTCTTTTCCGCAATGCTTTTGCCCGTTCCTTGATTTGGGGGCTTGCCCCAAAAAAGAACGATTGGTCAACTGATCTTCCTAAACAGGCCATCAATAGTCAGGCTAATCCCCGGAACCCGAGAAAGGTTTCTTGAGTTTTTTCTGCTTAATCGGGGAATGGGCAAAAGGTAACAGGGTTGTTCATATTTTTTTATTGGATTTGAGGACCGGGCAGAGGTCATTGTAGGCAGATGAGTTTGAGTGGGGCGACCCGCCTGATTTTCATTCTGCTTCTCCATGCTATCTCCCTGCTTTCATTCAATGAACATTCAATGAACATTCAATGAACATTCAATAAGCATTCAATAAGCATTCAATAAGCATTCAGAAAACATCGTGTCGAGTGACACGTGACGCATCCAACGTCTTTCGTCCATTATCTTAAAAAAGATCAATATCCGTGGCCGTATCGATCAGGAATTTTTTAATTTCATCTTCTGGAACGGGAGGAACGAGATAATCGATGGGTTCAGAATGGTCGATGTCTTTATGAAAGGCCAATTGTTCGCGAAATAATTTTCCGGAAAATTGCGAGCCAAAATTCATTTCCGTTTCCAGGCATACTTCCTGGATGGTATAATGATATTTCAAAATAAAAAACAGGTCGACATAATCTTTCCATTTTGCCCGGCGTCCTAATGCAAAAGCTTTCATCGATGCAAGGGTCAATAGGGTCGGCATTGTTATCACCGAATCAAGTTTTACCGGATGCTGTATAAGATAGGGAAAGTGAAAGAAAGTAACTTTAATATTATTTATTTGCAGATGAAGCTGGTCAAAATCCTCGAAAACAGGAACCTGTTTAAAAGGGAACTGAAGCAATTTCCCTTTTATCCTGTGTTTCGTCAGCGGGGCAGGTGAAAACAGGTCGAAATCGAGCGAGCGCCGGTGCCCCAGATGAAGTGCAATGGCAGTGCCTCCAACCAGGTAAAATGATCGTTTAAAAGTTGTCAGGTGTGGCCAAAGTTCAATCTGGCTTTTATCAAATATCTCCGGATGCATATCGCTTGAAAAGAAGTGTAAAATAGTTTATCGTAAGTTCATGGAAATTACCCTTCCGACGGTCGCTAAGATTTATCGAATAAAAAAAGATTTCTGAAATTTTTTTTATTCCCATCAACTCAAACAATTGTTTTACAGCCCTGAGATCTCCGTAATTCAATATGGTCTCTACCAGGAACTCAAGACTGATGTCTTCCTTTTTATCTTCAGGGGTATACCAGAAGAGGCTGCTGTTTTGACGAATAAATGCTTTTATTTCCGGACTGTTCATCGCAAAGTATATATACAAAGTTATGAAAAAACGTGACACATGACGCGTGACCGGGAAAACAAAAAATCCCGCTTTCGCAGGATTTTTTGTCGTTCATGTTCATAAACGCCCGTGTTAATGGGTCTTGATCAGTTTGATGGTCTGGGCGTCTTCCCCGGCCATTACTTTCACAAAGTAGAGCCCGGCCGGGAAGCCGGAGATCGAGAAATCGTGTTTCATCTCCCCGAGCAACTCGCCCGTGAGCACTTTCTCGCCGCGCATTCCGTAAATTTCAACCTTCACCCGCTCATACACCGATCCGCTTGTTTGTTCGATCGTGAATTTCCCGGTGGTCGGGTTCGGGTAAAGTTTGAACGAGGATTGCGCCAGGATCACCGGTACCGAATTTTCGTCCGGGGTGGTGGTTACGATCGAAGGAGCCTTCTGCCCGCAATACGAGCCGTCGAAGATCTTGCCGTGCATGTAACCGCCCGGCTGAACCGTGGTTCCCGGGTAGTAGATGATGTTCTGCCCGGCGATCATGGTCGCACTGCCTCCCGAACTGACAACGAACGTCGTGCCGCCTCCGGCAACCGACAGCGTTTGGGTAGCATTGTAACATTTGGTCTGACCGCTGGCTGCGCCACCCGTTACGGTGATGTTTGCCGAAACTCCGGTAACGCTCATCACCACGGCTGCGGAGGTGGCAGGATTTCCTGACACACACGTTGCATTGGAGGTGATGATGCACGTTACCGCATCGCCGTTGACAGGTTTATAGGTATAGGTCACGCTGTTGAGCCCGACGTTGAAACCATTGACCTGCCACTGGTACAACGGGGCAGAGCCTCCGTTGACCGCATGGGCTGTGAAAGTCACATCCTGCCCGGCAGGCACGCTGGTGGTCGGCGTGGTTACAGATGATCCCACCGGGGATGGCTGCGTGATGGCAATGATGATGCAATTATCCATCCGGTTCGTACAGCCCGTTGCGGTGTTTTCGGCAACCACAAAATGTGATCCCTCCGTGGTCTGGAGGCCGAACGAGATCGGACCGCCGGTACCTGCAACAGGGGGATCGGTAAGCAAGGTGGTGAAAGACCACAGCGAATAGTTGACCCCCACCTGCGAGCCTGAAAGGCCCACCAGCAGTCCGGGTCCGCCTGCACAGTAGCTTCCGCTGCCGGTTCCCGTAAATATCAGCGGTAGCGCATTCACGGTTGCTACCACCGGCTTGATGTCGTAACATCCAAAACCGGTTTCCGCCTTGATGTAGTAGGTTCCGGATACCACCGCCGAGGGGTTGCTCACTGCACCGGTACCATTGGAATTGGTCCAGTAGGTCAGCGCGGCGCCATACAAGGCGCTCCCCGCGGTTACGGCCGGGGCCGTTAAGTTGACCTTATTGGGCGAACATGCCGAAGCATTGGTGATGACAAGCACCGGAGACGGATGTACCGTTACCAGCGCACTGCCGCCCAGATCCCCGGCAATGGCCGAACAGTGGGCATCAGAGAGGGTCGCAATGGTATAGGTTGTGGTCGATGCCGGTGTAACATTCACCGTGATCACAGGAGCCGTTCCGCTGAAGGAGGTTCCATCGGACAAGGTTCCGCTGATGGTCCCGCTTCCGGTTACGGCCAGCGTCAGGGTGGTGGTGGTGCTCTGCGCGCTGCAATAGGTGCCGCCGCCGCTCAGTGCTGCAGTGGGACGCGTGTAAACCATCACATCCAGCAGCGTGGGAGTTGCAGCGGTGCAGCCGTTGCCATTCACATAATTTACCGATACCGTTTGTGCACCCGCTGTATGCCAGGTTACATCAATGGCATTGGTAGTGGCGCTGCCGATGATCGTACCCCCGCCAGAAACAATCCAGTGATAAGCCGTCATGCCAGCTTCGGTGGTATAGGTACTCGTTCCCATGCAGGCAGGTGATGAACCCGTGATGGTGGGAACAGGAAGCGCATAAACCGTTACCACTACGCTGTGCGTATTGGAGCACCCGGTGATCATGTTGGTTACTACCAACGTATAGGTGGTTGTCACCAACGGGCTTACGATCGGCCATGGGTATGATGAGATAAATCCTGCAGGATTGGAGGTCCAGCTGTATTGAGTGGATGGCGGCAGCGGTGATTCAGGTAGTTGCGGCGGGCCCAGGGTGGTATGTTCGCCCAGGCAGATCGCCCTGTCATCGCCGGCAATGGCCAGCGGCAACAGGTTCACCGTGATCGTCGTTTCATCGAAGTTCATGCAGCCGTTGACATCCGTGTAGGTATAGGTAAGCGTTTGCGTGCCGGCGTCCGGGTCGAAGGTATAAGGCCCGCTTCCGCTCACGCCCGTTCCGCTCCATTCGCCTCCCAATGGGTCGCCAACGAGGGCAATATCGGCGGCATCAGCGCAAACTGGTCCGTAAATGCCTGCTGTTACCACCGGCAACGGGTTCACGATGATCGTGGTCGCATCAGCGTTCACGCAGCTGTTGTCATCCGAATAGGTATAGGTCAG
>Ga0114951_10005356_pt1 | contig 11887 bp, 14 predicted proteins | sample AM7aDNAmetaG_FD_88677 | JGI IMG/M metagenome (GOLD analysis project Ga0114951, IMG submission 88677) | Freshwater microbial communities from Finland to study Microbial Dark Matter (Phase II) - AM7a DNA metaG | ecosystem: Environmental > Aquatic > Freshwater > Lake | place: Finland: Lake Alinen... | reverse complement strand
CGTAGGACTTGGATTTACAATCGGGTCACTAGGGTTCCGTTGATATGTGAAGCTAGAGTAGGGGGTACCGGTCAACCGCCTCCGTCGTGAAAACGAATCTCTTTATTGTAAATGACTATGCTACTCGGATAATGTGTACCAGTCAGTTCACCGTGCATACGGTGAATTGTGACCAATTAATCTGGATAATGCGAAAGACAAAACAGTTCTTGAGCACAGCGAAAAGAACAGATCTCGTTAGAGATCTTTAAGTATGCCAAACTCTTTTAGTTTATCAATATAGTGTTGTTGACCACTTGAAATCATTTGTTCCCAGTCCTGGTAAGCAGTAGCATCTGCACTATCACTCACATACTTGTAACAGCAAAATTCAATGCTTTTTTTCAAACAGATCTTTGCGATAGCATAGGCTTCCATGTCTACTAGATCTGCAGGTATTTCTAGCACAGGATCGGTAACAAAGTTATCGCCGGTGCTACAGACCAATCCAGGACCCAACTCTAACACTACGCCAATGGATTCAAACGGAGTTTCTCCGGGTCTAGCACCCAGTTTAAAGCACTGCATGTCACGTTGAACAAAACAACCTACTTGATGTAGACCATGCGCAACAGTGATGCCACCGGCTGTGCCAAAGTTAAATATGCGTTTTGGTTGATAACGCTCTACTGCCCCGGCTACTGTCATGGCCGCATTGACCTTGCCGATGCCGGTAAAAATCACGTTGGCATGGTTTTTCAACAGGGGAGCCTCTTCGGGCAAGGCTATAAAAACAAGATCATTCATACTGTATAAGATAGTGCAGATCCACGGCTTGTTGAGCCAAATTAACCGCACCCGGCAAGAATGCCAGGTTGATTACTACTGCAGCAGAAACCGAGTCTACCAGAAAATTTTGTCGAATCAACTGATTTACCGCCAACACAGTTCCGCCAGTGGCCAATAGGTCATCGATGATAACCGGTCGTGCTCCTAGCAGTGCATCCTGTTGCAGTTCCACGGTGTCGCTACTGTATTCGGTCTCATAAGTGTAACTGTAACAGGCACCCGGTAGTTTGCCCTTCTTGCGGGCCAATACAATGGGCACAGGCAGTTTTGAAGCCACAGCCGATGCAAACAAAAAGCCTCGGCTTTCCACAGCTACCAGACTGGTAGCTTCCAAGCTCTTGATCGCATCAGCCAGCTGGCTGACACAGTAGGCAAACACCGGCGGATTGGCCAGCAGACCACCAATGTCTAAGAAGTTTACACCGGGCTTGGGCCAATCAGCCACAACCGGAATATGTCGTTTGAGATCTATCAAAACTGATCTGGCCAATCGCGAAATAACGCATGCTGGATATCACCAGACACAAATTGATTAAACGATTTATGCTTGACTTCAAGTTCACCCTCCAACGGAGCCACCCGACGAAAAGCACTATCCATTTGGGCCATGTCCTTAAACTCCATTAAAATCATCCATTCAGGCATGTCGGCAATGCTACGGAATCCCATTTTGCAACGAGTAATTCTGTAAGATTCCATTTTGCCTTCTGCGACCAAATGATCAAAGAAACTGCGCATGCCGTTGGTCCAATCTAAATCTGAAATGTCACCTTCTTTGTTTGCCCAAATTGTGTATAAGTCTGCCATTATTTTCTCCTGAAGTTATAATCTACATACATAATTATATGAAAATACAGTTCAATCATAATTTTGGCCACCAGGAACAGGGTGAGTTTTTTCACTTTGGTTGCGAGCTGGTCGATGTTGCACTCAACGAATACAACACAGCCCTGTCTCAAGGTTTTTTACAGACAGTAGAAAAAAATCAGACACGTTGGTATCAAAGTCGTAGCACTCGAGTCAACACTGCAGCAACCAACTATGAACTCTTGTCTGATGCTGAGTTAATTATGGATCCTACATCAGCACAGTTTACCGAAATGGATCACATCTACACCAGTTATTGCTATTACAAAAAATTCAAAAAGTATTTTGAAGTGGGCGAACGTTTGGAGCAAGATCGCTTCATGGGCTACTGGCAAGCAGACAGCATGGTGGCCTGGGCCAAGCTACGCCACTACACTGATCAGGCAATTGAAACCTGCTTGTTTGTTTGGGACTACAGCTTGCCTGCCACTAGATTGGGTTCACGTAGTCTAGAACACGAAATTGCCTGGAGCAAACAGCAAGGCTACAACTATGTTTACCTGGGACCCGGCTACGAACGCAGTAGTGTATACAAGGCCGACATTGAAGGATTTGAGTGGTGGAACGGAGCAGAGTGGAGCACCGATGCGGATCGGTATCGCTGGTTATGCAAGCGCGACAGCAAGATCAAGTTGAGCGCGGATCTTTACGATTTTTAAATAGAACTTCCAGATAGTCGTTGGGCCATGTGTCATAAAAGCCCTTCCTGGCAACAAGTTGGGCTTTGTTGTTTAAGTCACTGACACTTTGCACCAAAGCCAAGGCATAGGTTCCTTGATTCATAACAACACCATTGACTACTTCTGGATCCAACGGATGATCTTCCAAAGACAACAGGTCGTTGGGCAGTAAGAATTTTTTGTTTGCAGTATCAACGGCATGACTCAGCTCGGCATGACCAACCTGGTCAGCTTCGTATACTAGTATAACAACACTCTTGTTGCCCAGTCCTTTTTTGCTAATCTGAATCAGGTCATGCATGGGCGCTAGACCCAACCGCACTTCAAAGTCACGCTCAAGACGAGCCTTGCGAGCATACGGGCATGGAGCCCATCCGCCTAGAGCCGGATGCGGAACTTCTACAAAATCCACAATCCACTGTTCAATTGCTTGTTCTACGGTTTTTAAGTTTAACATGGTGTTTAGAAGAACGGTAGGCCTGACTTCTTGGTTGTTTCTAAATTTTCTTTGACAATGTTGTTGATCAGATTGCGATCAGTCTGACCCATCTGCATGGCCTCGTCGTATGTAACACCGCCCCTCATATACCAACACAGTTTTAACACATCAAGCCTAATGTCCTGTGTTTCTTTTTCCATCTGATCGACCATTTTGGAAATGCCGTCAGAATCCAGCACTAAGAGGCGGTTTCGAAAAAATTTGACATGTCCAACGTGAATTCTTGTTTGTATTCATTTTGGCAGTTGTTACAGGTAATAGCCACAGGAGCTAGCTCTGTGGCCTCACGCAGTTTTACAGCATGATCTCGGATCTTGTTAAACACATCTTTGGGGGCATTGACCAGGAATTCTTCAATTTGCTGAGTGTCGGTCACCATCAAGTTGGCAGTTTTTATAGCACCAATGCTCTGGGCTATGCTGCGAATAGTCAAGTAGGTAATGCGCTTGAACGCTTCGCCCAGCTTGGCCATTTTCTCTTCTTCGGTGGCACCCGACGAGTTGATGACCTGCATGAGTTTTTGATCTTCAAACTGCACCTGACTAACCTCATTCAAATAACGATAGGTCATGGGCACAAAATAACAACTTAAATCACCAATCACGGATGGAGTATCGTAGTCGGGCAAGCGTATCTGGTCCAATGCGCTACGCAGGTCCACAGTGTATTGATGTGTTTCGCCGCAAGCAGGACAGGTGCTACCAATTTCCATTTCGTGTCCGTAGCTGGCAATGCGCACAGCTGCCAGCAAGGCATTGAAGTCTACCGCTGGAATATTCCAGCAGTCTTTGATGTTGGGCACACAGCTAGACAACACATTGACCACAGCAGATCCGTTAAACAAGGCATCGGGTGTGCGACTAGTGACCTCATCCACCGCAGTCATGGGCAAAATGGGTATTTCGCCATTGGGTGGCAAATCAAGCGACCCGGGCGGGTAGAACTTGCCGCCGCTGGGTAGTCGCAAATGTATAACAGGTTGTCTAAAATACTTGCGTAAAGGATTATCAATTTGAGTCATTTTTCACCACCATAAATATATGTTAATACTTATCGGGTAAAAACACATGGCCACAGAAAAGGAACTGCAAGATGAAATGGAACGCCTACGGGCCGAGGTCCAAGGTCTTGCAGCCCAAGTAGAAGAAGCCAAAACCGGACTTCAGGCATTTGGCAAGGCCAGCGCACAAGGCGCAAAAGATGTGGCCAAAGGACTAGGTAGCTTTGCCGTCAATGTAGGCAAAGGCGACACCAGCTTTAAAAGCCTGAACTCAGTAGTAGACATAGCATCAAATGCCCTGTCGGGCATGGCCAAAGCCATTCCTTATGCTGGCGAAGCATTGGCCGCAGGAATCAAAGCCACAGCCGAAGCCAGCAAGTTCATGCTGGAACAGCTGGATCAAACAACCAAAGCATTCAACGACCTCAGCAAGGTAGGTGCCTTAACTGAAGCCGGCATGAGCGGCCTGCAAAAGCAGTTTATTACATCTGGACTCACGCTGGGCAGCTTTACCAAACAGATAGGCGACAATGCACAGGCCTTAGCACGCTTCAAAGGCATGGCCGGTGACGGTGCCGATGCCTTTAGCGAAATAGCCGGTAAGCTGACCAGAGGCGGCGACGACAGCCTACGTAGATTAGGCATGAGTGCTGATGAGATTGGTGAAAGCACAGCGGCCTATGTCACGCAACAGACCAGACTAGGACTAGCACAAGGGCGTAGCAATGCCGAATTAGCCGCCGGAACCAAGGCCTACGCCATAGAACTAGATGCCTTGCAGAAAGTCACAGGACTCAGCAGAGAAGCCATACAAAAACAACAAGATGCAGCCCTGAGCGAAGCTCGTTTCCGGGCCAACTACGACGACTTGATTGCACAAGGCAAAGAAAAAGAAGCCAAGCAGTTGATGAAACTGCAAACACAAATATCAGCCATTGGCCCGGAAGCAGGCCAAGGCGTAAGAGATTTGCTGTCAGGTGCTGGCACTGATGCTGCCAAAAAACTTATGGCATCAACAGGTGGAGCCGCTCAACAGATCCTAGATCGCGTAAAATCTGGCCAAATAGATTCTACCCAAGCTGCAATAGAGTTACAAAACGCCATGCGTGGCAGTGCCAATGCAGCCAGAAACAATGCCAAGTATGTAGACAAAAACAGTTCAGCATATCTTGACTATAGTCAACAGTCTGACATTGTCAACGCCAAGATAATCAACGGTGAGTTAGTTAGAGATCGCCAAGCCAAACAAATGACCAAAGGCCAAGATGCCTTGACTGATACCACAGTTGACGCTGAAAAATCTTTGCAAGGCATGAACATAGAAATGCAACGCCTAGGATTTACATTTTTGCCGCAAGCGTCATCTGCGGTTGCAGCCATGACCAAATCAATGAACAAGTTTATTGAATTTGTTAATGAAAAAATTGGTGGAGCAGTAGGTAGCGGCGGTGGTCCAGCAGCACAACAAGAACGAGATGCCAAAGCTGCCTATGACAAGGCCATGGAAGGAGCCAGCTTTTCACAAAAATACCTAGGCGTTGGTCGAACACAGGAACAAGAAGCAGCATACACTGCCTATTATAAAGCACAGTTGGCTGCGACCCAAGAACGAAGCCAAGGACCAAATGCCAACATGGCGCCAGCTTCGGCTGGAGTAATTCCGGGCAAATCAGTCACTATTGGCGACGAGACCAGAACCGGTGGTGATCGTAACTGGCGTAACAACAATCCTGGCAACATTGAATACGGACCGTTTGCACAAAAAATGGGCGCCGTGGGCAGTGACGGCAGGTTTGCTATATTTCCAAACGAAGACATGGGCCGCAAGGCAGCAGATGCCCTGCTCAAAGGTCAAGGTTACGCTAACCTAAATATCAAAGATGCTATTAACAAATGGGCACCGCCTAGCGAAAACAACACCGATGCTTATGTAAACGCATTCAAGCAAGCCGGACTGGATCCCAACAAAAAATACGCAGAGCTCGCGCCCGAAGACCAACAAAAATTCCTAGACATACAAAAACGAGTGGAAGGCGGACGAGCCGGAACGGTAACTGCAGGTGGCGTATTAGGATCAGGAACATTGGCAACAGGCGGCGTTACCGTTCCGCCTGCGGTTGCAGGTCCGTCGGCGCCATATCAACCAACCACAGCTGCGGTGCAACCTTCACAACAGTTGCCTAGCAATACACCCCCGGCACCCAATGCACCACCAATTGGCACAGGCACAGACAATGCAATTTTGGTAGCACAACTAGCCAAACAAGATGAAATAATCAGCCTCTTGCGCAACATGCTGGGCGTAGAAACAAAATTATTACAGCGTGCAGCGTAGCACGCGGTAAATATACTACCATGGCAGATAATCAAAATACCCGTAAACCCGGGTGGAAAAAATATTTCAAGGTCGCCAATACCGGCGGTCAGCTAAGTCCAATCTCAGGACAAAATCAATTTGGTTTACCCAATTATGACCGTCAACGCAACGGCGATTTTACTGGAGGAACACCCAACGACTTTGCGTTCCGCAACTATGCCAGCCGCCTGCCTGAGGTATATTCCGGCCATCCCAACCGCATTGAGCGTTACAATCAATACGAAAACATGGACCAGGACTCAGAAGTCAATGCCTGTTTGGACATTATCAGTGAGTTTAGCACACAGGTCAACGAAGACAACGGTACACCGTTTGATATCAATTTCAGCGATAAACCCACAGACCATGAAGTAGAAATTGTCAAGAAACAACTGCAACAGTGGACCAAAATGAACAAGTTGGATCAGCGCATATTCAAGCTGTTCCGCAATACCATCAAGTACGGCGATCAAGTGTTTGTGCGTGATCCTGAAACATTTGAAATGATGTGGGTGGACATGGTCAAAGTGGCACGAGTAATTGTAAACGAAAGCGAAGGCAAGCGTCCTGAGCAGTATATTATACGTGACATTAATCCTAACTTCCAAAACATGAGTGTGGCCCAAAAGACCACACAGGACTACTATGTGAGTCGTGCCACCAACGGCGGAGGCCAAAACAACTACAGTAGCCCCGGTGGCGGTGGTGCAGGTGGTGGAACCGGCAACGGCGGTGTTGGCAATAGCAGATTTACACAGGCCATGAACGAAACCTGTATCGATGCACGCCACGTGGTACATCTAAGCCTTAACGAAGGTTTGGATTATTTTTGGCCATTTGGGCAAAGCATCTTAGAAAATATTTTCAAAGTCTACAAACAAAAAGAACTGCTGGAAGATTCAGTCTTGATCTATCGTGTGCAACGTGCTCCTGAGCGCAGAATCTTTAAAATTGACGTGGGCAACATGCCCAGCCACTTGGCCATGCAGTTTGTAGAACGTGTCAAAAACGAAATGCATCAACGCCGCATTCCTACCACAACCGGTGGCGGCGGCAACATGATGGATGCCAGCTACAATGCTCTAGCCATCAATGAAGATTACTTTTTTCCAGTGAGCGCCGACAGCAGAGGATCTGAGGTAACTACCTTGCCCGGCGGTGCAAATCTTGGCGAAATTGACGATTTAAAATACTTCAACAACAAAATGGCTCGCGGCCTGCGGGTTCCGTCAAGTTACCTGCCTACAGGTCCAGACGACTCAGATCGCGCCACCAGCGACGGTCGAGTAGGCACAGCACTCATACAAGAATATCGTTTTAACCAGTATTGCATGCGTCTGCAACGCCTAATTATGCAGAAACTAGACGACGAATTCAAAATGTTCCTGCGCTGGAGAGGTTTCAACATCGATGCCGGCTTGTTCACAATCAGCCTGTGCGAACCACAGAACTTTGCATCATATCGTCAAAGCGAACTGGATCAAGCTCGCATTGCGTCATTTGCACAGATTGAACCCTTGCCTTACATGAGTAAACGCTTCATGATGAAACGCTATCTGGGTCTGACCGACGAAGAAATCCTAGAGAACGAATTATCTTGGAAAGAAGAACGCGACGAGCCCGAGTTAGAAACCACACAAGGGCAGGACCTGCGCTCAATTGGCATCACCCCAGCTGGCCTGGAAAGCGATATTCAAACCGGGCAAGAACTCGCCGGAGCTGACTTGGGCATGGGCGCACCCGAAGGCGGGGTCCCAACCCCACCTGGCGCAATTCCAGCAACACCTGCAGCAGCTCCCGGTGGTAACACACCTGCTGTATAAATACTAGCATGATCCTAAACGAAATCTATCAACGCGAACCCGAGGGCTATCAAGATGTTAGCCAAGACAACAGTCAGCCCAAATTAGGCGATCTACGCAAAACTCGCTTGACCCTAAAACAGCTGAACAAATTGCGGCAAATGAATGATGTTAGAACCTACGAATACAAAGAAAAATTAAAACACGTTAAAAAACAATATGCACCTGCTGCTGTTGCTCCGGCTGGCCTTTAGTCAGCGTCACATGACACGACTGTTACAAAAACAGTCAAATATACCCACTTTTCTGCATTAAAACTACCAATATTATACGTTCGCAGTAAATACCTAACGAGCCATAACCATTGGAGGAACATATGACTAATAAATTTGAACAGTTGATCGAATACGTGATCAATGATGAAGCAGAAAAAGCCCAAGAGCTTTTCCACGATATCGTAGTTGAAAAAAGCCGCGAAATCTACGAAAACTTGATGAACGAAGAAGAAATGGACGAGTGCGATGGTTGCCACAAGCCAATGAATTCTTGCGTTTGCGAAGACGAAGAAGAGCTTGACGAAAGCAAGGAAGAAGATTCTGAGGAAGAAGAGCTTGACGAAAACATGATGGGCGGCGATGCCAGTGATGAGTTGATCGACGATGTTGAAGCCGAAGAACAAGGTATGCACGAAGACGAAGAGTCTGAGTTTGATGACGAAGCCGAAGAAGACGGCGAAGACCTCACACACGACATGGAAAAAGACCATGACGATGGCAACGAAGTAGAACACGATATTGAAGATCGCGTTGTAGATCTCGAAGACAAACTCGACGAACTCATGGCTGAATTTGAAAGCATTATGGGCGGTGACGAGCATCATGGTGATGCAGTGGCTGATATTGACGGCGGCGACGCACTAGAAATGGACGATACAGACACAGCTGAGTTTGACGACGAAGCTATGATGGAAAACGTTAAGTTGGATGCAGCACCAAAGCCAACAACAACAGAACCAGCCGGTACAAATACCAAGTCTACTGTAGCTTTTAACAGTGGCGCCAAAGGTATGCAAGGTGCCCCAGTTAAAATGACTGGCGACACAGCACAAGGTCGTTCTGCTCCAAAGTCTGGCGACTTGCCAGAAGCTGGACAGTTTAAAAACGTCCCAGGCAAAGGCGGTTCTAATGCTAAATTAGCGCCAGCACCTAAGCCAGTAACAGCCCAAGCAGCTGGTGTTAACACAAAAACACCATTTCCAAAAGGCTAATCCCAGGATATGGCTCGATATCTAAAAGAACATCTAAGCTTCACTCAGGCAGGACTAGAAATCTTGTCTGAGGAAGCCCACGATGGCTCCGGTAAAACACTGAAGTTAAAAGGTGTTTGTATCGAGGGCGGCGTTCGTAACGCCAACGAGCGTGTATATCCTGTAAATGAAATTGCCAAGGCAGTTGATACCATCAACGAACAGATCAAAACTGGTCATTCAGTTTTGGGTGAAGTTGATCATCCAGATGATTTAAAAATCAATTTAGATCGTGTGAGTCACATGATTGAAAAAATGTGGATGGATGGTCCAGCTGGATACGGCACATTAAAGATACTACCCACACCCATGGGCGAGCTGGTTAAAACCATGCTGACATCGGGTGTTAAACTAGGGGTTTCCAGTCGTGGATCAGGAAATGTCGACGACAGAACCGGACATGTCAGTGACTTTGAAATCGTCACTGTAGATGTGGTTGCTCAGCCCAGTGCTCCAAATGCATATCCCACAGCAATTTATGAAGGCCTTTTGAATCACAAAGGCGGACAAAGATTGTTGGATATGTTCAAAGACCCAGCCAAGAGCAGCAAAGCACAGAGATACGTTAAAGACGAAGTAATGCGTCTGATTCGTGGTCTCAAGATTGAAGGGAAATAATATGCTAGATGCTATTAAACCGTTACTAGATAGCGATCTGATCAACGAAGAAGCTCAACAGCAGATCTCAGAAGCATGGGAAGCCAAGTTGAACGAAGCTCGTGAACAGGTACGTGCAGAACTCCGCGAAGAGTTTGCACAACGCTATGAGCATGATAAAACAGTGATGGTGGAAGCCCTGGATCGTATGGTAACAGAAGGTCTACAAGCAGAGATCGAGCAAGTGAAAGCTGAAAAGCAATCATTAGCCGAAGATCGTGTCAAGTTCCAAAGCAAGATGAAAGAGTCTGCCACAAAGTTCAACAACTTTATGGTTACTAAACTTGCTGAAGAAATTGGCGAACTGCGCCGAGACCGCAAGATGCACACCGAAGGTGTCCAGAAATTGGAAAACTTTGTGGTTCATGCACTTGCACGCGAAATTCAAGAATTTGCACAAGACAAACAAGACGTTGTTGAAACTAAAGTTCGTTTGGTGCGTGAAGCTCGCCGTCAGTTGGAAACACTCAAGGCCCGGTTCGTTACCGAATCTGCCCGCAAGTTATCCGGCTCTGTTAGCCAACATCTAAAGGGTGAACTCAGTCAGTTGAAAGAAGACATCAAAGTTGCTCGCGAGAACAATTTTGGACGTCGTATTTTTGAAGCGTATGCAAGTGAATTTGGTGCAACTCATTTAAATGAGAAGCAAGAAGTTCGTAAACTGCACGATGTAATCGCTGCCAAAGATACCAAACTATCTGAAGCCATCAAATTCGCCCAGAAGGCAAAAGTTCTGGTTGAATCCAAAGAACGCGAAATGCGTATCCTCAAAGAATCTAATCAGCGTGAAGCTGCCTTAGAGGAATTGCTAGCTCCTTTAAACAAGGAAAAAGCAGAGGTAATGCGTAATTTGCTCGAAAGTGTGCAAACAGCTCGTCTGTCCAACGCATTCGAAAAGTATCTACCAGCAGTTTTAGCTGATCGCTCCGTAAAAGCCACCAAGGTAATTACAGAGTCATTGTCTGAAGCCACTGGCGATAAATCTGCCCGCAGTCCAGATGCAGATCAAGTTGAACAAGAATCCAACGTGATCGATCTAAAGCGTTTGGCAGGGCTGTAATCCAAGACATAATAAAGGAGACTTAAATGTCACAAGAATTGTTAGAAGGTCGTTGGAGCGAAACTAAAGATGCACTCTTAGAAGGCCTGTCCGGATCTAAGCGCACATCCATGTCCGTTATCCTCGAAAACACCAAAAAGTATTTGCGTGAGAACGCAACTTCAGGTTCTACTGTATCTGGTAACGTAGCTACACTTAATCGTGTAATTCTGCCAGTTATTCGACGTGTTATGCCAACTGTTATCGCTAACGAGTTGGTAGGCGTTCAGCCAATGACAGGTCCAGTAGGCCAAATCCACACATTACGTGTTCGCTATGCACAGAGTTTGAATGACCAATCCGCAGCCGCTACTAGCGTTGCAGCTGGTCAAGAAGCTTTGAGCCCATTCACTATTGCTACTGCTTACTCTACTGTACCACAAGGCCAAACAACAGCCACTGGTTACACAGGTAACAACACAGCAACAATGGAAGGCACAGGCGGTAAGCAAATTTCCGTTCAGATCTTGAAACAAGCTGTTGAAGCTAAAACACGCAAGTTACAAGCTCGTTGGACATTTGAATCCGCCCAAGATGCACAAGCTATGCACGGTATCGATGTAGAAGCTGAAATCATGGCTGCTCTTGCACAAGAGATCACAGCTGAGATTGACCAAGAGATCCTCTTGAGCTTGAGTACCCTGGCAGCTACAGAGTACACATACAACCAAGCTACTGTATCTGGTACAGCAACATTCGTAGGTGACGAACATGCCGCTTTGGCAGTTTTGATCAACCGTGTTGCCAACTTGATCGCTCAGCGCACACGTCGTGGTGCAGGTAACTGGGCTGT
>Ga0114951_10005353_pt1 | contig 11890 bp, 12 predicted proteins | sample AM7aDNAmetaG_FD_88677 | JGI IMG/M metagenome (GOLD analysis project Ga0114951, IMG submission 88677) | Freshwater microbial communities from Finland to study Microbial Dark Matter (Phase II) - AM7a DNA metaG | ecosystem: Environmental > Aquatic > Freshwater > Lake | place: Finland: Lake Alinen... | reverse complement strand
TTCACACCAGCTAATTGCTCAGCCTGCATGTGCCGGTAGGGCCAACTGACGGCACAGTTGGTTCTGCAAAGAACAATTCAATTACGCGACTTCACGTCGCACCATCTATATTAACACATAGGGGTTACCATGGTACTCGACAATGATGATGCCTTGAAACGGCATGGTGTACAACCGACCTACAAGAAAGTTAAAGGATTTCATCCCCTGCAGCTAAACTGGGGCCGATACTTTGTTGACGCCGTATTCCGGGGAGGCAAAAAGCACTCCAATCATGGTGATACCGCCGATTTAGGTAATAATTATAAGTTAATTTTAACGTTAACCATTTAAAATATCTCTTCAATTTACAAATTGAGAGCTACCTTTATGCCTGTTCGCAGATCGCATAGCAAATCAATAAGATCATTATAATTCTTTTAAGAATTCTTGAACTTTATTATGCCATGAATTTGCCATAATAAATGCATACATTTCCTTTCGTGATTCTTCTGAATTTGATTTAAGAATTTCAGGAATCTGATCGACCGATTCATAATAAGATATAATATTATTATACTTAGGCGATATATTTAAAGTTTTAGTAGAAATTACTTTTTTTCCAAACCCAATATAAAAAGAAACTTTAGATGGATAATTATTAAGTTCTTCTTCGGTATTTCCAGGTCTAGGATTAATAAAAGCAGATACGGAACATGCAGCATGAAATAATACATCAAAATCAACATACCCAAAGTATCTTATATGCTTTCCATCTATTAAGTGCTGAATAGGAGAGATATCACCTTTTCCATAAATATCAAGAACTAAGTCGGAGCAGACTTTACTTTTACTAAACTCATTTGCAAAATCATAAATACCTGTCCACGTTGAAATCGACCCAGCGAATAAAATGTTGTTAACAATTGGATCTAATGAATTTTTTAAATAGTCATGTATTCCAGAGTCAAAATGAGTTTTATTGCGTTTTTTACTTTGCATATAAGCATAATATGACAAATATATAGTTTTATATGCCCCAATAACATCACGTCCATCAGCTAATATTAGTATCCATTTTTTTTTTAAGATTCGCCATATAAACCCAGATAAAATACATTTGAATGATTGATTATAAGTAAACAACAAAGTTCCTTTTTGTAAAACCATCAATACCATTATTAAAGTATAAAATCCTATATATATATCACGAATTAAAGGTATATTAATATATGAAAGGTTTATTAGTGTGATATTTTTTTTGTTTGTAAAACTTCTTGACCCCTTAACAATTAATGGACCCTTTGGCCAAGTGCTATATGGTATGTGTGAAAACACATATACTGAATTTGAATTATTAGAAAGCGCTTTTATGAAATTTATTTGCCAAGCGTTTGCTGCCGGGCTTAAAGCACTACTCCTTTCAGTTGCCTTACTAAAATCAATACATCCAACCCATATTATTTTATTAATAGTCAAACTGAAGTCCTTTAGTTGAATAATAAAATCTATTTGTTTGAGAAATAACAACTATAACACTAAATACCTGCAATGAAGCAGCAAGATTGTAAATAATAGTATTGCCTATTGAAGCAAGAATAATTGTTAAAATAAATGGCATTGCTTCCGGGATTTCTTTTATACAGTTTTTATATACGCCAGCGACAGCGACAAGTCCAATTAATCCATAAGCACCTATTATACTACCTAAATCAGCATCAAACTGAACTTTATGTACCCCCCCAAATACAAGAGTTATAATATCGTTATTGAGCATAAATTCTATATAATTTATAATAATTGAGTTTTTTTCAGACGCACTACCAGTTTGGGAAAAAAAGCCTTCAATGACTGAATCAATACTTGTAATTACCAAAAATACTATCATACCAATAATTATACTCAAAAAAAGCAATTGCTTATAGCTAACTTTTTTCTTTTCTATAATTTGATAAATATTAACGTATTTAAGTACTATGAACGCACCTGCACCAATAATAAAAGTCCGACTGCCTGTTAAAAATAATGAATAAATGCAAAACCCTAAAGTAACGTATAAAATTAACATCTGTTTAGACTTACTATGAACACTATTCAATGAATATACTGCGCATGCTAAATACATAAATATATTTGAAGAGCAAACATTGGGATTATAAAAAATACCTCCAAATCTTATCTCTCTATTATAAACAGCTCCGCCTTTTTCGATAAAACCATATTTCCATACATTTATTTCTGAAGGATAATAAGTTTCCCTAAAATTTGTTATTAAAGAATTATCTATAGCCAGCAAATACTGCGTAGATATTATATATATTAAAATAAGAATTGAAATTATTAAAACTTGCTTAAGATTTACTTTGAATAATGAAAAAGGGAAAAAGAAAATAATTACTAATATCGGTATAAATCTTATAACTTCTTCCATATCTTTATACACTGTTAACGACAGGCTAGGTAATAATAAACCAAATAATAGTATTTTTGTTTTCAAATACTTTGCAATTATAATATCCTTAAATTGAGATATGGTAAGTAATATAATTATTAAGATTGTTAATGGCTTTGAAATACTATATGGCATCACAAGAACAATTAGCAGCAGAGATATTAAGTAGCCACTAAAACTATTTCGATAATTATTACGCAACTGGATACTTGATATAAGGTTATTTTATTTTTTATTTAATTAATTTCGTTGAATACATCTCTGAGAACGCAGAGTAATGTATTACATTTTGATGTCTGCGAGGTTGGTTAAGGTATTTTTGTTATTAGCGAGGGCTCAATTCAGTTCATCGTACCGGAATACCAGATAATTAATATATTTTCCTTGCATAATATTGATTATTGATATTATGGACTCAGTTGTTGCTTATCAAATAATACAATGCCGTTGACTCTTTCTAACTATCTCTTAAAAAGTGATCTTAAATTCCTCATCATTTGATCAACAAAGGTTTGAGTTATTTGTGGTCTAACTTGAACTCCATATCTTACAAGGATATCAATCGATTTATGTAGATCTTGAATGTATGGCGCATAAATATTGTGTCGTATTATTTTTGATAAGTAATAATTTCCGAAAAATATACTTAAAGCGTTATGCTTAGGAATTAATCGTAAAGAGTGAAAATGCCAAACACATGCATTTCCATAAGGATATCGTGTTGCATTCCATGGAGCTAATATTAACTCTTTATTACTCAAAACATGCACGTACTCATTAAATCTCTCCGACCAATCATCAAGATACTTTTGATCGCCAAACTTTCCGTCTTCAAAGTGAGCATAGCACCAGTCAAGGCATTTTTCTTCCCACCATTTTCTTACCACTTCCCCTTCATTGCGGATAAAGGTCATGAATTGAACACAATACTGCCCTGATGTTGCCGAGGAGTCATATTCAGGAGCATAAGCATGATCAGTAATTAACACATACTTACCTGATGCATTAAATTCCTGGAATATCGATCCCGGGTTTTTCCTGAACCACATATCTGCATCTATGTAAGTGACTCTATAGACTGAGTTGTCGGACTCAAAAACAAATCGAGGAGCAAACGGTGTGAGTGTCCAGCAGTATTCCCCTTTACTACGAGTAGGCTTTACCTTTTTGAGTTCTTCGGTTTCAAGACTACTGAGTTGAAGCAATCGTACATTCGGCAAACTCAGTTTGGTTAAAACTTCATATGTTTCATCGTCGACGCAGAGAATCCATAACAGATATTCTCCAGCATGTCTTTCCATGGAAAGTTGTAAAGCAAGACCTTGAGGCAAAAAGAGTCTATCGAATAAAGTAACGTAATGCTCCATTATACTCCAAGGAATGAATTCACTGTAGATATGACTAATCTGAGTTCGGCATCAGTCATTTGGGGATGACACGGCAATGACAGACATGTCGCTGCATACTGTTCACTCTTGCTAAGCCCTTGAGGATCAATGGCAATACTCAAGCAGGGCTCCTGTTTATGAATAGGTATGGGATAATGTATCAATGACTGTATCTGGTTTTTTTGTAAATGTTCTTGCATTGCTTCACGCTGATCACAGATAATCACAAATAAGTGATACACATGAGCGAATTGGTCTTCGGGCTCTACAAGTAGTTGGACGTGAGGATTGTCAATACCTGATCTGTAAGTTTCTGCAATTTGGCGACGACGTGTTGTAAATTCCGGTAACAATTTCAACCGCTCAGACAGCATTGCTGCCTGAATTTCATCCAATCGACTGTTCATGCCAAGTTCGGGATGTTGGTAACGAACACTTTGGCCATAGTTTCGCAGTTGACCAGCTCTTTTCGCTAGTGCTTCATTTTGAGTAACGAGCATACCTGCATCTCCAATCGCACCGAGGTTCTTCGTTGGATAAAAACTGTATGCCCCTGCGTCTCCAAAACTTCCAGCAACTTTTCCTTTCCATGTGGCTAAATGAGCTTGAGCGCAATCCTCCAAAAGTGAGATCCTGTGCTTAGCACAAAAAGATAACCAAGCATCCATGCCACGTACTTGACCATACAGATGTACAAGCAACACAGCCTTCGTTTTAGAACTTACACAACGCTCAGCACTATCTATCGATAACAATGCCGTGTGTGGATCGATATCTGCAAGTACAGGTATGGCCCCAGCACGTATAATGGCAAGAACCGTAGCAAATGCAGTCATTGGAGTTGTAATAACTTCATCACCCGGGCCGATATCAAGTGCTCGAAGGGCTATCTCAATGGCATCCATTCCATTACCTACTCCAACTCCATAGGCAACACCACATGCTGTTGCCCATTGTTGTTCGAAAGCCAGCACCTCATTACCGAGCACATACCACCCAGACTCCAGCACCCTACGGGTCGCATCAAGCATAGCTTCACGTAAAGCTACCGGTTCGGCCTTGAAATCATTCATTAATATCATACGCTAATATCCGGCTATTTTTTTATAGCAAATGGCCATTCATCATCAAATGGCAGAACCCCATCAGAGGCCCAAAAATACAGGTTATGCCGTGTTGGATATTTCGTCTCAAAAACTCTCACATTCAGGAAATGTGGAGCAAGAAACTGAAGTAAATCCTCTTTATTACGAAATTCATATTCATGCTGATGAATATGCTTGACCCCATCATCCCACTCAACAATGGTATAACCACTTAACACACCATCCGTTGACAGCCGATATTTAATATCAAGCAACAGTTGGTCAATTTCCTTCTCAGTAAAATGCTCCATCCCAGCATCCCATATAATATTTTCGAAAACCCCCCCCCCCCCGGCATCGAGGTTCTTATATCCGCAAGAACAAATTGAACATTCTTGGTACTATTCTTTGATTTTGCAACAGCTATTGCTGTTTTATCAAAATCACATGCTACCACAGAATCGGACCTCAAACTATAAAAGTTTTTAGCATTAAATCCATCACCACATGCCAGCTCCAAAACTTTTTCACCTTTCAAAGCCAAGCTACCAAAAACACCTCGCTCAAGCCAAAGCGAATTTCTGGTCTGAATCCATTGATAAAATAAATCAATATGATGATCAAAATGCTCGGGACCGGGTGGCAAACTCCACTGTACAAAAAGAAGGCGCTTATGAGCCGCAGATGCCCATTTCTGACTGAGCAAACACTCTATTTGAGCAATCGGCTCAAGAAAAACCTTCATATTTAATAGAATTTTCATCATTAACGGCGACATTGCAAATAGATTTTATTGTTTAATGATCCCAATAATTCTGATAATGCTCTTGGTAATAAGCCATTGTCCGCGTTAAGCCTTCTTTCAAACAAACTTTTGGTTGCCAACCTAACTCCCTTGTAATGAGTGAGAAGTCACTGTAATAATCTCCAATATCAATAGCTTTACGTTCTGGCGGAAAGGGAATCAATTCGAAAGTGCCTCCATACCCAAGGTCTACCATCATCTCTGCAAGAGCCTTTAACCCAATCACTTCTGAACTTCCTATATTATATACCTTGCCATTTGCCTTATCGCTTGTCCCTGCCATCAAAAGGGCATTTACACAATCATCAACATAGTTGAAATCGCGCAATTGTAACCCATCACCAAAAACTTTGATCGGCCTGCCTTCAAGAAGCAAGCGCACCCAAATACCGAGAAAGGTTTGACGTGCATCCTTTACACGCATACCTGGACCATAGGTATTTGTCAACCGTAAAGCACAAGCTCGAATACCGTATACGTTGTTATAAAGCAAATGATACCACTCCCCCGCTAATTTATTTATACCATTAACATCAACCGGCCGTATAGGGTGATTCTCGTCCACTGGCAGGTACTCAGGTTTGCCGTATAGCTGACGAGTACTTGCAAAAACTATTTTAATACCAAGGTTACTCTGACGGCAGGCTTCCAGAATTGCGAGCTGCGCAGTAGCATTAATGTCTAAATCAGTTTTCGGATTGCTCATTGAATCAATATGGCTGGTTTGACCCGCCAAATTAAAAAGGTAATCTTTTCCCTCAAGCAAATAAGCCATGGCAAAAGGATCCCGCACATCACAGACATTTACCGTAACTTTATCTCGGATATCATCAATGTTAAATGGATTACCACCATATTGGGGAATAAGACTATCCACCAAAGTAACTTCAGCCCCTTGGGCAACCAACTCACGAGCAAGATTGGAACCAATAAAACCAAGTCCTCCGGTAATAAGTATTTTCTTACTTAAATAAACACTTTCAGTTATCATATTTTTTTTTTGTTAATTGAAAAATATGCCCCTTCCATGACGCTATCGAACTGAGTTTATCAAGAGAGTCAAACGCAGCTATGGTTTGATATCCATTAGTATTAAATACGTCACATAGTTTATCTTCAATAAAAAATCGACAAGGATAATCAGCCGTATAAATAGAACTTGGCACATGCTGAATTTTAATAATTTCAATCTCCCCATGGTTCAGATAACAAGTCCTATCTAAAATTATTGTCTTTGCCTGAATATTATATATTTGCTTTAGCAATTCGTATGGATCCGGCAAATACTGCAAAACACTTGATAACAAAACCACACTTATCTGGTTCTCTGACAGGCAATCTTCAATGGTTTTATAAAACCGTAACTGCTCGTCTTGAATATGAGCTTGACCAGCTTTTACATAATGCTCCTGCTCAATAACATTCCAACGTAATTCCGGTATCGACTTCAAAAACATGCGGTTCTGAAAATAGCTGCTTCCCAAGGCACCACCGAAATCAAGAACGTTTAGCCTCCCGCAATTGCTTGCAGCCGCCCACATCAATCCTGTTAATACTGGCCAGACATATTGGATCTGATCAAAATTCACAGAATCGCGCTCAAAAGCAGCTTCACCACGCTTAACCTTAAGTGTCGCATTCAGTACCTTGGCTAAAATTTCATCAGCATCGTAACCAGTACAATAAACACTAGCTTGTTCCCATTTGGTAAAATCACCTTCAAAGCATATTCCACCTCCTCGCTGTAGACTAACCCATCGAACAATAGCAGGGGGAAGCCAATCTCGCATAAATTCTTTTAATACCATCATTTCCAAGAATGGGCCAATAAATTGGATAATCTACGTATTAATCGCTGCGATAAACTTATCTTGCTTTGCTTGAAAAATGCCTCAAACGCTTGCAGAGCTTCATCGGATGATGAAACTTTTATCTGATCAAGATTAATAGGTGTTTTACTCAGTAAAGAATCATATATATCTGACTCACCACAGTGCCTTCCGCTATTATCATTACCGATATTGTGGACTAAACTGCGCCCAGGATAGAGTGTCAGCTTGCCAGCAAGAAAAGCTGAGGCATACCAGCGGACGGCCCAAGAATCGTTCTTTCCATTAATCTGACCTTCCAACATTTTCGAATAGCCATAAGCTCCATTAAAGTCAAAAGCACGAATCATTTTGCGACGTCGAAGTTCGTCAAGCAAATACTGGCCATCAGGGTTAAATAATTTCCATCCGCGTTTCCATGTCGCCCAACCCCAACAATCGGCACCTGGAATAAAAAAAGCTTCTGGTAAAGGTTGAGTAACTGGATACACATACCCATGAATACTCGCGACACGTTCATCATCAGCATAACGTTCAAGTGCATCATTCATGTAGGTAAGAAAATATTTAGAGGTCACCAGATCATCTTCCAAGACAATTACTCTATCTAACTGTTGAAGTACTTCTGTGACTCCCTGAATAATTGATTTAGCCAGTCCATAATTTTCCATCCGGTGTTTGATGGTAACAGAACGGAATCCGCTAATTGCAGCAAGATATGCACGTATCTCTTCCACCGTATTTTGCTTATCTATAGAGCGTGCAGCATCAGAATAGACAATCAAATCCGATTGACTTGCGAGATCATTTTGAAGTAATGCCTCAACTGTACGGCGAGTGTGATCAAGGCGAGAGTATGTAAAAAGAACGACTGGGGATTGTATCATTCATTAATGACTTAACTGTATTAGAAGTTATGCATTTATACTATTCTTTAACTGCGTCTATAATCAATGATGTATACGTATTAGGGTTATTAATATTGCGTTCATCAAATCTTGATGAACGCAATATTAAACCATCCTCTATTACCCAGTCTCTATAATTAAAAACTTTATATTCATCATACCACTCTAACAATTTGACAGAAAAACCAGCAGTTATTAATTTTTCAGAGAGAGATGTATAATTAAATAATTGCTTATGATCATCCGAACCAATCCCGGTACCACCTGGTTTAATCAAATCAATATAGCTTCGGGATGAATGAAACCCATCTGGAACAGCAATCCTAATATAACCACCTTTTTTAATAAATTTGTAAGAATTAAATAATGCCAATTCAACTTCATTATCTGTTAGATGCTCAAATACATGCTCAGCAAGTAAAGCATCAATCATACCTAGTTCGAATAACTCATGCCAGGATTGTTCTTTACATATATCCAGTAACGGATAATCAGTCGATATCCAACCATTATAACTCGTACTTCCAGCGCCCACTATAACCCTAACAGAATCAGCCTTATGTAGACTTTTTTTAATCTTTTTGGATTCAATAATAACTTTAGTTTTAGCTATTACTTTTTGGGCAATATATTTTATTTTAATGTCCACTAGATTCCTAAAATATTATTATTTTTGTAAAAAATAGAAGTTTGACTTTTAAAATTTACAATTGGACAAAACCCAGAAAAGTCAATACACCTAAAGCCGCTATTATTCAATAAACAAACTCCTTCTTCATATTCTTTCCTATCACTGTTATCTAGTATAATAACGCCATCATCTTTTAATCTCTTTATTGACCGCACTACGCAATTATTACGACGCCGACCATCAATAACTATAACATCATATTTTAAGTCATCAGTATTTATTTTCTCTTCATAATCTGTCCCATAGTCAAGCTCTTGATAAAATAGTTCAACATTTTTTGGCAGTAATTTAAGAACTTTTTTATACCACGAAGCATCATGTTCTACTGCTCTAACAAATTCAGATCTTGATGCCCACCAAATAGTCCCATTTCCACTTCCGTATTCAAAAACATTTTCTATTTTAGGTATACGTTTTGAAATGAAATCTAAAGCGGAATATGTTATCCATGGAATTGGATTACCCATTAGGTCTATTGATTCTCCTTCATAATAACTTCTTAACCAACCATCTTGCTTTAATGGGCCTCCACTTATTAAACTTTTAGCTAACTTAATTGATTTTATAATATTCATTTTAGTTCCTTTTATAAATATTGCTTTATAGTTTTTTTTTAAAAAAAAGACCAGGATGTAAAGCTGTATACAGAGACCTATCAAAAATAAATATTGAATATGTTGCACAAAAAAAAGATATTAATGTAGAGCAGGCTGCTCCTATAGAGCCATATCTAGGTATCAATATAATATTGAAAAGTATATTTGTTACAGCACCTATCCCAGTACGATATAGGGATAAAATATTTTTTTTTTCATTTAATATCCAGACTGACTGAGCAACCCCGATAGAAACAGGTATGTTAGCAAAAACATGAATAGCCAGAACACTTGCACTTTTTTTATAAATTGGGCCATAGAGAATGGCAATTAGAGGCTGAGAAAACAATGCAATAAAAACACTAAGAGGTAGCATTGTCCACCACATCAAACTAACTAGCTTTTTAATTGACTTCTCATAACCAACATGATCAATCCCTTTCTTTCGCGCTATTGAAGGGCCAATGCTTTGTGTTATTATCATTGGTATAAAATACCATGTTGATGATAATGGTAGTGCGGCTGAAAATACACCTAATTCGCTGGCTCCGATCATTTCACGAAGCATAATTTGGTCAATACGTATATACACTATGATTGCAATACTAGAGAGAATATATGGCCAAGATTCTCGTAAGATTTTTTTCGCCCATTTAACATCCCATCCCCATCGTAATGGCGCAGGAAATTGACGATATGCAAGCATAAGTGCTATAGCTGAAAGTGCCAATTCAATGAGACTTACTGTTGCAAATAAAATTAAAGGTGCTTTAGCCAGTATTAACCAAACTTTTAATATACTCGCGATGATATAAGATATGGTCTTTGAAAAAACCGTTCTCTTGCTTTGCGTCTGGCTCTGGAACCAAATATCGATAGTATCTGCTGCTTGAAATATTAGGGAACCGGCTATTATTGCAGTTAATATTAAGGTATGAATATCGCCTGGCCTGAACAAAGCCATACCCGCCATTGCCGCAAACCAGCAAATAATACCTGAGGTTAAACGAAGCCGTAAAACAGTTCCTAATATTGCTGGTGATTCATTTTTTTCGCGAGCTATATCACGTATAACGATTCCATCTAGTCCGAGAAGACTTATTGTTTGAAAAAAGGCTACAAATGCTGCTACATAGGCCAGTTCACCGTATTGAGAAGGACCAAGGTAGCGTGCAACCCACGCACCCACGAGAAGACCCATGCCAAGACGAAGGGCTTTATCGGCAAGTAACCAGCCTGTGTTATGAATGATTGAATGAAGGTTAGCTCGCCCTTCGAGGCGTCGACGGATAGGAGCAGGGGTATAGCGAAGCCAGACCGGGTTTGTTGGTGTTGTCATTTGGGAAGGGAAAACGTCTTGAGATTAAAACAGTTGGCAATTGGCAGTCGAATCAAGATAGTTGGCAGTTTTCAGTTGACAATTAAAAATGTATACTTCGCTTTACTCAGTATGACGAAGGAAAGTGATGAGTGATGGGATTGAAAACATTGTACAGTAGGTTGTCTGCAGTCTTCGGATATGATAGGTCCTTCATTACATTCGGGATGACACATGAAAAGGATGGGTTATTATTTATTACGTTTGGTTAGTTTTTTTGCTGGGGGGTTATGGGTATTTTTTTTGTTGTGCTTTCAGCTTCGCTTTGTAAGTGGTCGGTAATGGCGAGGCTGGGCTGGTATTCGGGAATAAGTTTTTTCAGTATCTGCTTTATACCTGTGATGTTGTCGGTTTTGATGTATTGCATAAGGTTGTTGAGTTCCGGCTCAAGTATGGGCCAGGGTATGAAGTGGTCGTTAGCTTTAAAGATTCTGGGGTGGGCTGTGGGTGACGGGTTGTTGCCGATAAGCAGCTCTTCGTAGAGTTTTTCGCCGGGGCGCAGGCCTGTGACTTTGATTTCGATATCGCCGTGGGGGGTTTGGTGGTCGCGCACTGAGAGGCCTGAGAGAGTGACCATGCGATGGGCCAGGTCAATTATTTTAACAGGATCGCCCATATCAAGCAGGTAGACCTCGCCTCCCTTACCCATGCTGCCAGCATGAATTACAAGCTGGGCTGCTTCGGGGATAGTCATGAAGTAACGGGTGATCTCTTTATGGGTGATGGTAATTGGTCCTCCCTGACTGATCTGGTTGCGAAAAAGAGGAACGACTGAACCA
>Ga0114951_10005352_pt1 | contig 11896 bp, 17 predicted proteins | sample AM7aDNAmetaG_FD_88677 | JGI IMG/M metagenome (GOLD analysis project Ga0114951, IMG submission 88677) | Freshwater microbial communities from Finland to study Microbial Dark Matter (Phase II) - AM7a DNA metaG | ecosystem: Environmental > Aquatic > Freshwater > Lake | place: Finland: Lake Alinen... | reverse complement strand
GGATATTGCTGTCCTGGATCACATTATCATTGGGGATGACCGGTATTACTCATTCGCAGACGAAGGTTCTCTTTAAGTCTTACCTGGCGTGCCAGATGCCACAACAAATCCCAAGGGCATGGGTTTTTTAGATATTATCAACATTTAACAGTTAGAATAGTATATTCTTCTATATTTACATCACCAAACCAAATATCAATCATTATGGAACTTGAAATTTCAAGATACTTAGGGCAAAATCAGAACTCTGAAAAAAAGACTTATCAGGTTCTGGAATATAGAACTTTAGTAGAAAAAACGGATCTAATATTAGTGAAAAACGGCACAATGGATCTTGATGAGAAGAAAGAGAAAGTCCGCGGTGACTTTTTACAGTTATATAAAGTTCAATATATCTTATCCTGCGACATTGAAATAGGGAAAGGGTTGCTAGTTGCTTTTTATATTGGTGAAGGTGCTGAACTTTTTCCAGTTGTAATAGATGGATTACCGCTGAATTATTCTCAAGACGTCGAGAGAATGACTTTAGTTGACTATAAATCCTATTCTGAATTCTGTGAATACACAAAAGAGACCAAGCTTTCGATTTTCGAATACATAAATGAGATGAATGGAGGCAATCTTGGTCCCAACTCCTTTTTTATTTATAAAAACCAGGCCTTGAATTATGATAAACAAAAGGAGCTTTGGAGTGCCTTTGATACAGAGTAAATAGGATTAGTGAACGATGTTTTATATTTTCTTAAACAAATTAGACTAATGGGATTTTTGAAAGTTAACCTTTAACATGTATCACGATGAGTAATTGTACAATTTGTCGAAAAGAATTGAAATTTATTAATAAGCCCGTCAATGGGCTAGGACTTTTGCAAAATGGCGAGGAAGTTTGTTTTTCGTGCTTCCAAAAAATAAATAAGATTGATAGAACTTTCGCCAAAAACCTCAAATTTCATTCTAAAGAAGACATTGTATCGTTATTCAGTGGAAGATTTGCTGGGACTATTTCGGGTATTTCGCCAGCTAAAGGTATCTCTTATGGTACAAATAAAAAAATGAGTACTGGCAAAAAGGTCCTGGCCGGGATAGGAGGACTCCTGTTCATTATTATAATTGCCTCGTTATGCAGTGATCCCAAAAGAAAGAGTCAAAGAGTAATGATTCATCTGAGCAGCAAGCAAATACTTACACGAAAATTGGAGAGCCTTTAAAAACACAATATTTTGAAATAACGGCGAATAAGGTTCAGGTAGTAGATAGGGTTTCTACCGGTAATGAGTTTGCTGATCTTAAACCTGAACAGGGGAGCTTTTATTTAATAATAAATGCAACTTTCAAAAATATCGATAACGAGAGCAGAATGTTGATGGATGGCTCAGTTTGGATTAACTATAATGGGAAGGATTATGAATTTGACAAATCTGAATCCATCATGGCTGAAGGATGGGGTTTATTCCTTGATCAAATTAATCCTCTGATTTCAAAGACAACCAATTTAGTTTACAAAATTCCTGCTGAAATAAAAGGGGACATATATTGGCAACCAGGGTGAGCGAGTAGTTCTGAGAAGATTTTTTTAGGAAGCATTAAATGAAAAAGGTTTTTAAGTATAAAGTTAAGGAAGGCGCATCTGAGACTATGTTCCGGATTCTGGAATATCCAGTTTACCAGGTTGATTCAAGAATGGATGGTAAAATTTGTAGAATAACCCTGAGTTATCCGATTGATAAAAACATTAAGAAGGATTATCTTGATGAATACAAGAATGATACGCTTTGGCAAATTGAGGTTTATGGTATTCTTGAGAAAGAATTTCTAGTCGTTCAAAGTCTTCTTGAGGATTTGGATGAGTTTGTTTTCGCAGCCAAATAAAATAGGCTCACAAATATCGAATTATCCAATTTAATGCCGATAAGTATTATGGTTGCAACAAGAGACGAAAAAATTGAAAAAGTTCTTCAAGATTTGAATGTTAAGAAAAGTATTGCATTCGGAGACTATATTTATGACCAGTTTGGGGATCCAAACGATACGGTTAATCGTGATGATTGCGATAAACTGGTCGATATCATAGTTCATAATAATCTAATGAGCCAAACGTCCGATAACATTTATACAATTACTCCGCTGGGAATTCAGATTTTCGAGAGTGGCGGATGGATAAAACATCAAACAAATAAAGCCGAAGAGAAATTAAGATCGGAAAGTATTCGTAACAAAGAAGTTGAAAAACTTTTATGGGAGACCAAACTTGTCAAATGGCAGGTAAAGGTTTTCTGGCCGTTATTTTTCCTTGCAATTCTTGGTTTTCTTACTGGTGTTTCTTCATTGGTTTGGCAGATAATTGATAAATCAAAATAATAATCATTTGGAACCATTTATCGGTAGTTTAGGTGATCATGAGTGGGAATTCGTCTTTCCATCAGATATTGATAATGAAAAAGTGTATAATAAGTTTTATGGAGCTGTTGAACTCTTGGATTATGATGATATAACTGCTGAAAGGATCTTTAAAGAAATTATCCTCAAATATCCATTTCATATTGATGCCTACAATCATCTCAGCATAGCTTTTAGAAATCAAAAAAAACGTTTTGAAAGCTTTCTTACTGCGGAAAAAGCATACCTACTAGGTAAGAACCTTTTCCCAATGGAGTTCAAGGTTGGCTTAGATAGATTAAGATGGAGTTTTTTGAATAATAGGCCATTTTTAAGGGCTTGTGCAACATTTGGCTTGGAATGCCAGGATAAAAAAGATTATAATCGTGCATTGGGAATTTATCAAGAGATTTTACAATTTAATAAAGATGATCATCAGGGAATCAGATATTTAGTGCTTGAATGCCTTTTTGCTCAGAAAAAATTCCATCAAGCAGAGGAATTTCTTAAAAGTCATTCGAAAGAAAGGTCATTGGAATTCTCATACGGCCGTGTTATTATTGAGGTATTGAATCATAAAAAATCAAAAGCGATTGAAATATTGAAAGAGGCAATAAAATGTAATCCTTTTGTACTTGAAGAAATACAAAAGGTTAAGCATTTTGCTCCACCTCCTTTTAGGTTGCCAGGTGAACCATTTTTAGATGCCGGAAATCCACTCGGTACAGTCCAGGAAGCGTTTGAATATTGGAAGCGTAATAAAAGTGTTTTGAATTCTAAAGAAGTGCAGGAGTTCTTTCTCTCGATTATCCCAATGCAAGTTAACAACCAATAAAAAAATGAAACAATGATTTTAAATTTTGAACAATTTACCCGAGCTGCAGAAGAAGTAGAAAGAATTATTTCACATGAAGGCGTTATTAATCTGAGGGAGGAAATTGAAAATTCTGGCAGAGATATTGAGGACGCAGCCACAAGACGAGAATATTACAGGCATATGAGCTCATTGTTCCTGAATATCTTATTAAATCGGCTGGATCATTTAAGACAAGGCTCTGAACAAAGAGCGATTGATGCAAGAATGATTATTGTTCAATTATTAGAAACAATTTGATTATGATTCAGTTTTGTGAAGAATGTTATCAAGAGGTTATCAATGCTCCATCATGGGTAACCCCATTGGCACAGAGTGTTACTGCATTGGCCGCAGTTTGGGCTTTACGTTTTGCTTGGAAAAATTTGAGAGGATTGAATAGAGCTCAATCTTTTCAGGCACAAATGAATCTAATCTCATTGGAGAATGAAGTACGAAAAAATCTTATTCACTATAAAATTGTGTGTGAAGACTATGCAAAAGCTGATCTTCAACATATAGACCTCCTTGTTATAAAAAAGTTGAATGCATTTGAACTTTACGTATCATCAGCTGACAAACTTGCAGCTCTTATTAATGCAAAATTTTTAAGTGAACAGTTCCCTGATCGAGATTGGAAATTAGAATACAAAGATATTTTCAAAAGTGTTGTGACGTATCACGAGGGTGAGAAGACGATTATACCAGGTAAGGCTCAGATGATAAGAAATATAAACGCATTGCTGTTATATTGGGGATAATGTAAAGTCAGAAGGAAACTATAATGCTTGTAATTAGTGAACGGAATAGATCAATTTGCCACGATTTTATTGCTAATTTTGTACTGAATGAAGGATATTGAAAACAATAAAAATCAACCACTCGGTGAAGTGTTCGGGTTTCCGATTGAAAACGTAACCGATAGGGCAATCCGGTACAGAGAAAACAAACTTTGTCCATTTAATAATATAGTTTCTAATTGCACAAAAAATAGTATTGAATTTCCACTTGGAGTTTGCAGTCTAAATCATCGTGGAGTCCCTGTTGTGATTTGTCCTATAAGGTTTAGAGAAGATTGGACAATAATCAGTGATGCCGCGAATTTTATTTTTCAAAAAAAGGCAACGTGGACGCACGTTGGTGAAGTAAGACTAAAAGATAAGAATGGCAAATCAGCGGGAAATATAGATTACGTTTTAGTTTCATATGATGATAAAGGTCGGGTATTAGATTTCGGCTCTCTTGAAGTTCAGGCTGTATATATTACTGGAAATTTAACTGGTCCCTTTACATCATATTTAGATGACCCAAAACCTTCGTTCAGTTGGACTCAAGGGTTGAAATATCCCAAACCTGATTATCTGTCTTCTTCTAGAAAAAGACTTATCCCTCAAATTATTGCAAAAGGCTCAATCCTAAAACAATGGAATAAAAAGCAAGCTGTAGCCCTGCAAACAAAGTTCTTTAACACCTTACCCCCATTACCTGAATTTGAGAAATCAGAAGCTGATTTTGCCTTTTTTCTTTATGATCTTATTCCAGAAGCGAACGGACAAATTTTATCACTTAAGCTTCAGAGAGTGGTCTACACAAAATTTGCAAATGCATTGGAACAAATCGCAAAATTTGAGGCTGGTCCTATTGCTCAGTTTACTGAAATATTGCAGAGAAAACTTGACACAAAACTGTCTGGTAACGCTGATTGTGAGATCCTTGATAATATTGTAGTTGAATGATGAATCAGCAAATGACAATCTTTGCAACACCCGATTGTCCTCGCAAGAAAGCGGTGGTTAATGTTGCGTCGATACCCCAGCGAAGTCCATTTCGTTACCCAGGAGGGAAAACTTGGTTGATTCCTTCTGTGCGACAATGGTTGAGACAAAGCACAAGACCAATTTTATTGATTGAACCTTTTGCGGGTGGTGGTATTGTGAGTTTAACTGCTGCGTTTGAGAATTTAGCCGATCATATCACGATGGTTGAACTAGATAGAGAGATTGCTGCTGTATGGGAAGTGATTTTAAGCAATAGAAATAAATGGCTCGCCGATAAAATATTTTCCTTCGAACTTAATCATGAGAATATACAGTCTGAATTAGATAGACAAAATAAAGTAATCGAGGATATAGCATTTTGTACAATTTTGAAAAACAGGGTTTTTCATGGCGGAATACTTGCAAAAGGTTCCGGAATGATAAAGAATGGAGAAAATGGAAAGGGTATCGCTTCACGTTGGTATCCTAAGACGTTACATGATAGAATTCGTGCAATTGAGTTTGTTAAAAGTAAAATCAATTTTCAATTGGGGGATGCCTTCGAAATCATTGAACAGAACCTAAACAATAAAGAGGCATTCTTTTTCATTGACCCACCTTATACTATTGCAGGTAAACGTTTGTATACGTATTACAATATTGATCATGAAAGATTATTTGGGTTTGTTGCTCAGCTTAAAGGAAAATTCATGTTGACATATGACGACACGACTGAGATTAGAAATCTTGCAGATAAATACAACGTTCGATATAAAACAATACCAATGAAGACAACTCTTCACTTTGAGAAGAATGAACTTATAATATCTGATAATTTCCAATGGTGGAAAGAATTTAGGTAAATCTAATATCAATTTACTTATGGCAACTTTTTTCTTTTAATCCCGCCAAAAAAAAGTAGCAAAAAAGAAGGGTGTTGGCCAGCGCACTTTATTAAACTCGAAATTCCCGCGAAGTTACCTGCGAAAAATTCACTGAAAAACGTTTAAAACAGTAAAGGGCGACCTCCTTAGGGAATGGTCGCTCTTCGAGTATATTCAGTCCCGATGGCTATCGGGACTGACCTATACCCTTGACATATTTTATTTTTCTCGGTATGCACTTGGCAAAAATTTCAATTTTAACCAGGTGGGCCAGAAACCTAGATAAGACCCCAGGGCAGGGGCATACTAAATGAACAATTCACAGATCTATGCAGCTATCACAGAAAAGATCATTGCTAACCTTGAAACAGCCGGAAGCTGGATGAAGCTCTGGCAGATCCCCTCACCGGTGAGCATGAATGGCCATTACTACCGGGGCATCAATCGCCTGGTACTTTCCTCAGATCCTTACAAGAGCCGTGTATATGGCACATTTCAACAGATCCGTTCCAACGGGGGACAGGTTCGCAAAGGCGAAAAGTCCACCATCGTTGTATTCTGGAAGAATTCCATTGACAAAGATGAAGCTACCGGATTAACCAGGAAGATGTTCCTTCTAAAATTCTACCATGTATTCAACTCTGAACAAGCAGATTTTGATGAGGCAGGCACGAAAAAGGTTGCCGATCTTCAGAAGCTGGTTGATGATAAAATCAATTCCGACCATCAAGAAGCTGAAGCCATCATCCAAGGCTTTGAAAACGGTCCGGATATCCACTATTCCGATAAGGACGATCGGGCCTATTACGCTCCAATGGCTGATTTGATCTCCATTCCGGATAAGAAGTATTTCAAAACATCTTCAGCTTTTTACAAAACTTTATTCCATGAATATGGCCATGCCAGTGGACATCCCAAGCGACTCAACCGTTTTGACGGAATGTCCAACAGCTTTGGCGATATCCCATATTCCAAAGAGGAATTGGTAGCTGAACTTTGTTCTTGCTTCCTTGCCAATGTTGCTCACCTTGATATGGATATCCGTAATTCAGCGGCCTATATCAAAGGCTGGTCTTCAGCTTTGCGGGACAATCAGAAATGGATCACCTGGGCAGCTGCCAGGGCAGAGAAAGCCGCTGATCACATCCTGGGCATAGATTCTTCACCTGAAGCAAAGGAAGAGGAACGTAGCACCGAAGAGGTTCCAGCCCTTGCCTGATCTGATCACCCGATAACTTAACATACTTTAATCATAGAGCCATCCCGGGTTCCCGGGATGGCTTTTTCATTCATCCTAAAACCCGACAAAATGAGAAATTCAAGAAAAAAAGGTGGAGATCCCCGTCAGATGGATGCCCGTTTCAATTCAACCTGCCACACCTGCGGCAAGCCAATTAAGAAATGCGAACAGATTATCTATTGGCCTAATGGTAAACAGGTAGGCCATATAGCTTGTGATGAAGCTGATTACCGCAATTCGTTGGCTTCTTTTGAAGATGAAGAGAGGTACAACAGTCAGTACCGGTAATTCCGATTCTTAAAGCCGTTGCGGTTCCCGCAGCGGCTTTTTTCATGCTCGTCAAAAGCTGTAGGCATTCATTTGCCCGGGATTTTGCACTTTCGGGATGTTTATCCTATGCTTGTAAAACTATGCGAGCATTTTTTTGTTGTTCATTCAGCCCTTCTGTTTTCCTATTCCTGATGTAGTTACAGAAATCTGATGACTGTGGCCTTTGTGTAATTCCTATGCTAAGCTATTATTCCATTCCAGGGTAAAAGTTCTACTCATTCAAGAATTTTCTCGGCATATCCTCATTACTTTGCGGTATTCCAATTCCTACTTGAGTGCCCCTCCATGGTCTTAATGTTTCAATAATGGGTTAAATCCCCGCAATTTATTGCGGCTACTTTAGTTTCTATAAAATTTCTAACTTTACGGTATGGACGAATTTCGGAAGAGTTCTCATACTGTAAGTTGGTTAAGTGTTCACATTGTCTGGGTGACCAAATATCGTTATCATGTGTTAAGAGGGGATGTTCAGGTACGATGTCGCGATTTACTGGTACAAATCTGTAATAGTGAGAATGTAAAGATTCTAAAGGGAGTTGTGAGCAAAGACCATGTGCACATGCACATAGAATATCCACCATCGCTAAGTATAAGTAACTTAGTGAAGCGATTAAAAGGGAGAACATCCATAATGCTGCAGAAAGAATTCCCAGAATTGGGAAAAAAATATTGGGGGAGGCATTTCTGGGCAATTGGGTTCGGTGCATGGAGTACTGGGAATATAACTGATGAGATGGTACAAGAGTACTTGGAACATCATAAGGATAAACCGAATACTCAAGCTGGAAATTGGATAATGGAATGATGTCAAAAAATTTCATTTTTTACCTCTTAATCAAACCTCTGGATTTTTAATCCAGAGTGGTTTAGTTACACTTGCACATAAATTTCACTTAAAAACCACAGCCATGAAAAATTTTGTAAAAAACTACATCGGAAAAGGAAAGAAAGTCGAAGGCCTTGAAATCATTAAGATCAACTTCAAAATTGAAGATCTCGTAAAGTTCTCCCATAAATACAAGGATGAAGACTACATCACCATTGAAATCGCAAAACTGAAAAGCCCTGACAAATTCGGACATGACTACACCGCTTATGTTAACCGCCTCGAAGAATCCAAAGTAAATGAACCGGTAAAGCCCGTTGAAACACCCAAAAAGAAAACAACCGCTTCAAAGAAAGCTTCAAAGAAGGTCCCTTCGGAAGATTTCCCCTTCTGATCGAGCATAGATCACCTGAAAGAGACTACCCTCCCCGGTAGTCTTTTTTTTTGATCGCTCAGGACCTGGCTTTTTTCTTTGATACGAGGACAAAGAAGAAAGCCTTACCAAAAAAGAAATCCAATCGGGGCAGCTTTTAAAGAAAAAGCAAGCAAAACCCAACGCACAGTTACTCAAAATTTGCAGCAAAGTTAAACTCATGAAAATCTTTTTCGCTAAGAGCGACCGCCTTTAGGCACCGTCACCCGTCTGGTTCATTCAGATTTTAAAGGTAAAATCAGACCTGAACTCTTGCTTAAAATTTCCATTGCGTTTGTTTCTGGGGCATAAATTTTTCTAACCATGGCGAGCCAGATGCCTAAAAAAGTCTTCAGGGCAGAAGCAAAAAAAATGACAAAGATCACCGCACCAGTACAGAAGCCAACCAATGGAAAAGCATCCGCAGAAGAAACCGATGTTCTTGCTGTTGTAAAGACGGTCCTCAATCCGGATGAAAACAAAACTGAAGAGAAAAAGCCGGTTTTGCAGATTGAATCGGAAAAGCCGGTCATTCCAGCAATTGAGCCAAAGAAGGATATGACCATGATAGAGAAGATCCTCAAGGTCGAAAATCTCCAGCTTGTCGTCGAAAAAAGAGCCAAACTGGTCCAGACCCGCTCAGAGCTGGAACGCTTCCAGATTTCCTCCAATGATTTCAACTGCTCCATGAGACTGAATGACTCAGACGGAAATGTCTTCACCACCAGCTTCACCCCTGGAATCAAGAAAGTAATTGATTTTCTGAAAAGTTCATTCGATGCAAGCATCACCGATGTAGAGAATAAGATCACTTTCTAAAACCTTTGGTCTCTCTCAAGAATTCGGGTTCCGCTGAAGGGCGGAACCCTTTTTTTATGGTCGTAAAGTCAGAAAAAAAGAAGTGTCCTTTATTATTCATGCCGGCTGTGGTAGTATTGCTATCATGAATTCAACATTTATCAGGTTGTGGGATGTCCTTCAGATAATGGACTCTATGGATAGCCAGGAAAGGCCGGTCAGGTTTCAGTTGAAATATGTCACTGCCGACCGGTCGAAATGGACTGGTGGCGAAATCATTGAACTTAAAGGTGCCTGCAAATGCTCAGTGACAACGAAAAAAGGAAACGAGATTTTCCCGGCAAAGCAGAACTTTTCAACCAACGACCGGGTCACAAAAGATCCCAATCATTGGGTCAATTCTACAAGGAATTGCCTGCTACCCAATGGACAAAAAAGAAAGTTACATATCCGGCTGATCATCGAATTCAATAACATGAAAGTCTGCTATTAATGGAACAAAAGATCATCTACGAAAGCGGGATTGCATTCTTACCGGGAGCCAAAGCAGTTGCCACATCCTATAAAAAAACTGAGGATGCAGCCATTGAAAAGGTCGTGATTCCGAAAGAGTTTTCTTCCACGCCTTGGTCTCCTTGGGGTGATGATAATTTGTTCCCGCAGACTGTATTGAATGACCTGGAAAAGAATTCGATTGCACTTCGGGCACTGGAAAAAAGAAAGACGGTTCATTATGGCCGTGGTATCTTGGCTTACCGTGATAAAGGCAAGGATAGTCTGGGCGCTCCCATCCGTGAACCGGTCACTGATCCGGAGGTGGTTGAATTTCTTCGAAACAACCGGCTAAACTTTCAATGGATCGAGCTGATTGGAAGCCTGGAAGTTTTTGCAAACGGCTGGATCGAATTCATTCTGAACAAGGGAAAGGATAAGATCAATAAGGTTTTTGTCAAAGACCCGGCCTATTGCCGTAATGCGAAGATGGACATTGATCATCCCACTCGTATTCCATTTTTGTTCTATTCAGCACAGTGGGATTTCTCACCAAACGAAAGCGATGGATCATTGGTAAAGATTCCAATGTTCGATCCGGATAAATACGATGGGAAAAGATACCAGGACCCGCAGTTCGCTTACCCGGTTTATTACCGATCCTTCAATAAATCCTATTACCACCTGTCGGTTTGGAACGGTATCCGTGAAAGCGGATGGCTCAGCATAGCCAATAAGGTTCCGAAGCTCAAGCAGGCCATCATGAAAAACCAGATGACCATCAAGTATCATATCGAGATACCCGATGATTATTTCATGAACCGTTATCCTTCACCGGATTATACCCGCGAGCAGCGCGAAGCTGCAAGAACCAGGGTGTTGGATGAAATGAACGATTTCCTTTCCGATGTTGAGAACTCCGGAAAGGCCTTTCTCACTTTTACTTTCTTCAACAAGTTTAAAAGTGAGTACCTGGCAGGATGGAAGATCAATGTGATCGACAATAAGCTCAAAGACGATGCTTATTTGCCGGATTCCCAGGCTGCGAATTCAGAGATCCTGTTTGCCATCGGCGTAGATCCATGCCTTGTAGGTTCAGGAATACCCGGTGGAAGCCTTGGCGCAGGAAGCGGATCAGACAAGCGTGAAGCTTTCTGGCAACTTAATGCCGAGATGGGGATTTACCGGCAAATCAGTCTTGAACCATTGTATTTCATCCGTGATTTCAACAAATGGTCCCCGGACATTGATTTTGATTACGTGACGGTGGATACATCCCAGACCATGCAGGATCATCCCACAAAAATTGACAAACGAGTTGATAAGAACATCGCATGATAAGGTTCATTGATAATCTTTCTCAGGTATTGACTGCTGCATCCATAAATGTGAGCAACACCATTGAAAACTGGTTTCCTTATATCGATGAAGCCCAGCAGACTTTCATAAAACCTGTTCTGGGTGATGTTCTTTATGATCAGCTGCAAAGGATATTGGACCCGGTCGGTCATATTTCTGATGAAGGACCGATCAATGGCCATCTAGTGGAACTCCAGGAGATGATCCGTAAACCATTGGCACTTTATGCGCTGTGGCTGGGTGCCGATGAATTCGGAGTAAGCATCTCAGCGCAGGGAATCCAGGTCATCGAAACACCTACACATAAGACAGCACCGCAATACCGGGTGCAGAACCTCAAAGAGAATTGGATCCGTAGGGCAAACACATCGCTGGACCTTGTCCTGAAATTCCTGGATGAACACAAGGTGGATTACCCCGGTTACGTGCAACAGGACGCAGACCTGTTTATCCGGAGCACCCTTGAATTCAGCAGTGAGGTGGATATACGCGAGAGCAGACGGGTTTTCGTAAGCCTCAAACCTATCATCCGCTCTGTGGAAAAGAAGTATATACGACCTACACTTTCT
>Ga0114951_10005351_pt1 | contig 11897 bp, 12 predicted proteins | sample AM7aDNAmetaG_FD_88677 | JGI IMG/M metagenome (GOLD analysis project Ga0114951, IMG submission 88677) | Freshwater microbial communities from Finland to study Microbial Dark Matter (Phase II) - AM7a DNA metaG | ecosystem: Environmental > Aquatic > Freshwater > Lake | place: Finland: Lake Alinen... | reverse complement strand
CGCACCGGCAGCAGCCATTTCGGCTGCGCGCCGGTTTCCACCCGCGAAAACGCGGCGACCAGCGATTCCATTCCGTTGTTTGTGTCTGGTGGCATATTTAGAATCATTCTAATTATAAACTAGGCGGACAATCTCCCATGTTTGCGCCGGTTGCGCAATTGAAAAGCGCGGTGGAAACCGGTGGCACTAACCAGCGCGTGAAATAAATTTGGCGTTCACGCGTTTGAATGGCACTTTGTTGGTCATGCTTTCGCAAGACGACATTAAGCGCGCGCTGGCCGACGTGAAATATCCCGGCTATTCCCGCGACATCGTTTCGTTCGGCCTCGTCAAAGAGATTTCCGCCGCCAATGGCGCGGTCAGCGTGACGCTGCAATTGACCTCGCCCAATCCCGAAGCGGCGCAGCAAATAAAAATTGATGCCGAGCGCGTGATTAAAAATCTGCCCGGCGTGAATCAGGTTCACGTCGAAGTCCGGCAACCAACCGCCGACCAAGCCGCGACCGGCAAGACGTTTGGGAATCAGACGAAAATTTCCGGCGTGAAGCGCGTCATCGCAATCGCCAGCGGCAAGGGCGGCGTCGGCAAATCCACCTGCTCCGCGAATCTCGCGTGCGCACTGACACATCTCGGCGCGAAAGTCGGCTTGCTGGATTGCGACATTTACGGGCCAAGTATTCCGCTGATGATGGGCGTTTATGAAAAACCAACGGTGAGCGCCAAAGAACGGCTCGTGCCGCCGGTCGCGCACGGCGTGAAAGTGATGAGCATCGGTCTGTTGCTGAACGACGACCAGCCGGTGATATGGCGCGGGCCGATGATCACGAAGACCATCAATCAATTTCTCCTCGCCGTCGAATGGGGCGAACTGGATTTTTTGCTCGTGGACTTGCCGCCCGGCACCGGTGACGCGCAGCTTTCGCTCTGTCAGACCGTGCCGCTGGACGGCGGCGTCATCATCAGCACGCCGCAGGAGGCGTCGCTCGGCGTGGTGCGCAAAGGCATCGCAATGTTCCGCAAAGTGAACGTGCCGATTCTGGGCATCGTGGAAAACATGAGTTACTTCACCGCGCCGAACGGCGAGCGCGTGGAGATTTTCGGCCATGGCGGCGGCAAAGAAGAAGCCGCGCGGCAGGAGGTGCCGTTTCTCGGCGAGGTTCCGCTCTTCACCGAAATCCGCGAAGGCGGCGACCGGGGAATGCCGATTGTGGTTTCCACGCCGAATCATGCGGCGGGAAAAGTGTTCATTCAGATTGCGGAAACGCTGCGGAAAAAGTTGGGATAATTATTTCCAGTATGCTTTGCGTAATGCTCGAAGCTGTTTCCAGTTCAGCGCAAAAATCAAAATGGCTAGACCAACTGCAACCAACAGTCCAATGGAATTAAAATACACGCTGCTCGGACTATAAGCATCAAAAGTTGGCCAGTAAGAAATCGCGCGGTTGAAATCAAAAAAGTTTGTGCAACGCGAGTAAATCAAAACACTCTTAACGACACTCGGAATCATCTCAATACAGGTTATTGCTAAAATTGGTATATTTGCGGCACGATAACGCTGCCAAGTAAAAACCAAAACCCCCAGCATTGTTGTAAAACCGACGAGGGAACCAACACCTTGAAAAAAATCCCGACGGATAAAATACCACGGCGGGTTGGCTCCCGGATTAAAGTCTGTATTAAAATGGTTCCACAACAAATTTCCCAACTGAAGCGAAAAATAATAGATAACAACGGCGACAACCCACAGCCACCAATTTTGCAAACCGTGAGATGGCGTTTTGTCCCACTCGTTTTTCCAAAAACGACCCCATGTTGTTTTGGACAGTTTCATATTAGTGCAGCTTGAGCGGCTTTGAGAAAAAGTCAAGCGTAGCTACTGCGGTATTTTGCGACGGCCACGTCGAATCGCCGACGCTGCAATTTCTTTTTGAAGACACCAGCGACGACGCCTTGATCCGCTGGAATCGCGACCACCTGCCGCATCGCGAAAAACTGGCTCCATAATCCGGTGCCGCACCAATCTTCACAGATTTGAAATGAACCAGGGCCATTATTTACCAGTTGCTTCAAACGGGCGACGGTTTAACTTGTTCCTCAATCTGATGAAAACATTATCGGTTTTGGTCTTAACGCTGCTGGCATTTTTCCGTGCCTCGGCGCAGGTAAGCCTGGAAGTGGTGCTGGATCAGGAGCAATTTTTGCCCGGCGAGTCGGTGCCGGTGGCGGTAAAAATCACGAACCGCTCCGGCCAGCAACTGCACCTCGGCGCGGATCCGGCGTGGCTCACGTTCACCGTGGAATCAATGGACGGTTTTGTGATCAGCAAAAATTCGGAGGTGCCGGTCGTGGGCGCGTTTGATCTGGAATCGTCGCAGATGGCGACCAAGCATGTGGACATCGCGCCGTATTTTAAGATAAACAAGCCGGGCCGCTACAAGGTCACGGCGACGCTGCGCATCAAGGATTGGGCCGCCGCGATGTCCAGTGCGCCCAAACAGTTCGACGTCATCAACGGCGCGGAATTGTGGTCGCAGGATTTCGGCGTCCCCAATGGCACGAACACCGTGCCCTCGGTGCGCAGATACATGTTGATCGAGGCGAATTATCTGCGGGAGCAGTTGCGGTTGTATGTGCAGGTGAGCGATGCGGCGTCGGCCCAGACGTTCAGGGTGGCAGCCTTGGGGCCGATGGTTTCTTTCAGCCAGCCGGAGGCGCAGGTGGATCGCACCAGCCGGCTCCATGTGTTGTGGCAGGCGGGGTCGAAGGCGTTTGATTATTGCGTCATCAATCCCGATGGCACGATCGCGCAACAGGAAATCTACGATTATTTCAAAAGCCGCCCGCGCCTGGCCGTCAACGAAAATGGCGAGGTGCTGGTGCAGGGTGGCACCCGGCGAACGAAGCCGGCGGAATTGCGGGCCAGACCGGGATTGTGACCCGGCTTACTTTATCAAGTCGTCGGCCGAATAAATTTGCTCCTGGATCATTCTCACAATCATCGTGGCGCGAGTCACGGCGTTGTCTTGAGTTTCGCCGAAGAACGACTTCAGCTTCACCCGCACCGCAGCGATAAATTCGCCGTTGCGGTCATGGAGCGGCAGGGAGACCAAAACCGCGTTGTGCTCGCGCCCGAACGAAACCGTGCCGTCGCGGATGGCGGCGGCTTCGGCCTCGGTGCCGGGCTGTCCGATTTCCGACAACTCCTTGCTGGCGATGATGCGCGTGGTGTCCGCCGCCTGCGGCGCGTAAATCCGCAGGCCAAGGATGCGGGATTGTTTTTCCAGAATCGAATTGACGACGGCCTGGGCTGCGGGCACGCGCGGGGTGTAAGTCACCCGGGCATCGGTGAAATAACTTACGGAATCGGACTTGGTCCAGAAACCAATTTTGCCTTCCACGAAAGTGTTGTCGCCCAGCGGCGGCATGACGGGCTTGTCATCGAAGAAGAGGAAAATCTGGTTGCCCTCGCAACGCACGCCGAGCGTGTGCCAGACTTGGGGGGCCACGTCCAATTCCGGCCCGATGGGATCCGAGCGCAGGCCGTTCACCACCTTGTAAAAGCGGACGTTCCGGCCCAGCGCGCTCGCGCGGACAACGTAAAAGTTCGACGCGTTTTGATACCGGAACACCGCGCCGGCCATCTGCTCGGCCACGCCGCCCACAATCTTGAAGCGCGTGCTGAACGTGAAATCCCGGAACATCGCGCCGTCATAGACGAACAGCGGAAAATGTTCGTCCGTCGCATCCTGGCTGGTTTGCGCAAGCACGCCGCGGCGCGTCACCACCGGCGCCTTGTCCGTAAGCGGGGCGAGTGCCGGCGGCACTGCGTCCATGACGATTTTCCAAACGGACGGCTGGCCCGCCCCGAACAGCGCGGACGAAAAATTCGGCGGTGTGCCGCCCTCGGCAACATTGCCGAAATCGAATTGCAGTTCCGCGCCGAAAGCCGACCCTGCCAGCAAAAAGTTTAAGAGCAAAACAAGTGTTCGCATCCGGAAAGAATATCAAAATTACCGGCGGTGGCAAAATTGTTTTGCCAGCCGATGGCGCTCCTGCAAAACCTCAATCCAGCGTCTGCCGGTAGCGTTTTACGGCGAGCGTCAGCGCGACGGTTACAAATAAGGCAATCGGCCAAAGGTCAGGCGCACATTCGGTTATTCCATTTCCCTTCAGCAAAATGCCGCGCACGATGCGCAGAAAATGCGTGAGCGGCAGGCATTCGCCGATGTCCTGCGCCCACGACGGCATGCCGCGAAACGGAAACATGTAGCCGGAAAGCAGCAGCGACGGCAGAAAAAAGAAGAACGCCATCTGCACGGCCTGCAACTGGTTTTTGGCGACGGTCGAAAACGTGATGCCCACCGCGAGGTTCGCCACGATGAATAAAAATGTCAGCGCCACCAGCAGCGGCACGCTGCCGATCACCGGCACGCTGAAAACGAATTTCGCCGCTAGCAGCACGAGCGTCATCTGCACATAGCCGACAAAAATGTAGGGCACGATTTTCCCGACGATGACCTCGCCCGGATCCACCGGCGTCGAGAGCAGGTTTTCCATCGTGCCGCGCTCGCGCTCGCGCGTGATGGCGAGGCCGGTGATCATGATCATCGTCATCGTCAGCATCACGCCCATCAGGCCGGGAACGATGTTGTATTGGCTGATGCTTTCGGGGTTGTAATGCTGGTGCGTGACGAGATTGAACGGCGGCGCGGAGGCCTGCAACGGGCGAAGCGGGCCGGTGAGATCGCGGTTGATGATGGTGGTGGCAAGTTGGCTGACCGCCGCCTGCGCGAAACCGACGGCGGACGGGTCAGTCGCGTCGGCTTCGAGGAGCAAATCCGGTTTTTCGCCGCGCAATAATTTCCGCGAAAAATCCACCGGCACGGTCACGGCGAACTGCACTTTGTTTTCCGCCAGCCAGGTTTTGATTTCCGCCGCGCTGTGCGCCTCGCGCGTGAGGTCGAAATAGCTGCTGTTGCGCAAGCCCCAGACGATGGTGCGCGAAAACGGGCTGTTGTCCGCCGCATAAATCGCCGTGGGCAGATGTTTGGGATTCGAGTTGATGGCGTAGCCGAAGAGGATGAGCTGGATCATCGGGATGCCGATCATCATACCGAACGTCAGCCGGTCGCGGCGCATCTGGATGAACTCCTTCAGCACGATGGCAAAAAAACGCTGAAAGTTGAAGTTCATGATGGTAGCAGCCAGCGTGAGCTGGCTCTAATTTTTCCGCAAGAACCAGCCTGAGCCGGCTCACGCCGGCTGCCACGATGAAATAAGATGCTCACGAGAAATTGTCCTTCGCGGTGTCCATCAGGCTGATGAACACATCTTCCAGGCCTGATTCAATTTTCGTCCAGCGATGCGAATTCGTCATGAACGGCGCGACGGACGCGCGCAACTTTTCCGCATCGCGGCCGCTGATGTGCAGCGTGGTGCCGAACGCGACGACCTGTTCCACGCCCGGCAGGCCGCGGATTTTGTCCGCCAGCGCCGGCAGATTTTCGCCGGCAACTTCCCAGGTTGTCAGTCCGGCGGTTTTCACAACTTCGGCCACCGTTCCATGCGCGAGCAGATTGCCGTAGGCGATGTAGCCGAGCCGATGGCAGCGCGACGCCTCGTCCATGTAATGCGTGGTGATGAGAAATGTCAGTCCAGACGCGGCCAGTTTGTGAATCTCCTCCCAGAAATCGCGCCGCGCCTTCGGGTCCACGCCCGCCGTCGGCTCGTCGAGCAAAAGCAATTGCGGTTCGTGAATCAAGCACGCCGCCAACGCAAGGCGCTGCTTCCAGCCGCCGGACAAAGTGCCCGCGAGTTGCCGGCGGCGTTCGACCATGCCGAGCCGCTCCAGACTTTTTTGCACGGCGGCTTTGCGCTGGGGCATATCGTAAAGCCGCGCGATGAAATCCAGATTTTCCTCGATGGTCAAATCTTCGTAGAACGAAAATTTCTGCGTCATGTAGCCGACACGTTTCTTGATCTCGGAGGATTCGCGGCGGAAATCGAGCCCGAGACAGTTGCCCTCGCCGCCGTCCGGCGTGAGTAGGCCGCAGAGCATCCGCAGAAAGGTGGTCTTGCCGCTGCCGTTCGGGCCGAGGAAGCCGTAAATCTCGCCGGGCCGCACCTGCATGGCGATGTCGTTGACGACCGTGCGCGCGCCGAATTTTTTCGTGACGCCGCGCACGTCGATGGCGAAATCAGAGGTCATTTCAAATCCGCGATTTATGAATTCAAGGCTCGCTGACACCTTCAAACTCATTCAGGTTTTTTGAGAGGTTGTGTTTTGGGTCAAATTCCACATTGCGGTCATTGGGCGTTGGGTTGAGGTAATAATTGAAATGCATGAAATCGCCATAGATTTTTCCATACAATCCACTTTTTACATTTCCCTTTTCATCCAACACTGTGTGAACGCGGAAGAGATAAATCCGTTTTGGATCATTGTCGTATTTTAAAATCTTGTCGGGACGTTCATTATGTTCTCTGACAATTTCAGACTGATAGCCCATTTTTGGCGCTTCATGGCAGGAGCGTAATTCGCTGCCTTGTTCAGACATCAAAAAAATCTGAATACCGTCGCCTAGTTTTGGAAAACCTACGACCAATTTGTAATCAAAGTCAAAACGCGAGCGTTTATCAAAATGCGCTGTAAAAATAATATCTGTATTCAAACCTTTTCCATAAGGTTCAACCCAATCTCCGAGCGTCAAATCGAATCCGGCAGGCGTATCAAAGACGGGCAAACCTAAATTAACCGACCTCGCATACATCGGAGTTGGATTGATAATTCTGTTCAAGAGAACCTGAACCGTTGGGTTCCATTTGGCTTGATTATATTGATAAGCCCAGCCCATTTCATAGCTTTGCCTGAATGAATAATAGCCCTTTTTCTTTACAATAAATCCCAATCCAAATGATTTGTCTTTGTGGGAAGCAACAAAAACTCCGTTGGTGTCCGTTAACCCTACGATCTGATTTGTGCCCGAATGGCCGACGCTGGCTTCGGCACCGGCGACTGGTTGACCAGCATCATCAACAACCTTGAAAGTTACTCGCCACGTTGGCGTTGGTGCGGTTGAAAGTTGCGCTTTTGCGCAGCAAATCGTGGCTGTAAAAAAAATGAATATTAAAATGGTTTTCATCTGTCTCTATTCGACGAAAGACTTCATTTCATTTCCACGTCCACCGGCTGGCCGGGGCGCAGTTCCGCCGCGTCCGCCGGGGAAAATTTCGCCTCGATCATGAACACCAGTTCCGCGCGCGTCTCGCGGCTGTAAATCACCGGCGGCGTGTATTCGGCCTGCGTGGAAATATAATTCACCGTGGCGCTCACCGCCCGCGCCGCGCCGTCGGCTTGCACGGAAACCGTTCCCCCAATTTTCACCGACGGCAGTTTTTCCTGCGGCACGAAGAAGCGCACCTTCAGATTTTCCGGCGGCAGCAAAACCACAACGGGATTGCCCGCCGCCACAAATTCGCCCCGCCGATACAGCGTGTCATGCACCGCCGCGTTCGTCGGCGCGAATTGCTGCTTCTGGTCAAACGACCATTTCGCCTTGTCCAGCGCGGCGCGTTCCGATTCGACGGCGGACTGCGCGGCGCGAATGGCGTCGTCACGCCCGCCGAGCTTCGCGGTCGCCAAATCCGCCGTGAGCTGGTTGACCTGCGCCTGGCTCGCGTCGTTCTGTGCGCGGGCCTGGTCCAGTTCCTCCTTGGAAACCACGTCGGTGACATCGAGTTTTTCCCGGCGCGCAAGCTGCGTGGCGGACAATTTCAGATTCGCCTCGGCCTGCGCCAACTGCGCGGCGAGCGACTCGATCTCCGTCGGGCGTTTGCCTTTCGTCAAGTCGTCGAGCTGCGCCTGTGCCTGCGCGAGATTTTTTTCCGCCTGCGCGAGCGCGGCAGCTTCGGACTGACGTTCCAGCTCAAACAGTAGTTGCCCGGCCTTGACCGTGTCACCGCGCGCCACGGTGAGATTAGTGAGCGCTCCGCCGAGCGGCGCGGCAATGTAAACATATTCGCCCTCGATGTAGCCCTGGAAAGTGTCTGCGGAGTTTTTCGCGCAACCGGCGAGCAGCGCGACGGCGAAGGCGGAGAACACCACAAGAATTTTCATACGAACGTGGTTCGACATTAGCACAGCGAAAAAAATTTACGAGCGAAACGATTCATTCGACTTTTAACCTACCGAATGGTAGGATTGCCAAGCTGTATGAAAAAACTGACGTTGCTTTCGCTGTTGCTGGGCCTCGCTTTTACGGTCAACGCCGCCGACACCAATTCTGCCGCGTGGCTCACGCGCCCGTTGTCGCTCGCCGATGCGTTGAACACGGCGCTCGCGCAGAACGCCGCCATCCTCAAGGCCAAGAACGACCTCGAAGCCGCGCACGGCATCGTGGTGCAGACGCGCGCAGTGGCGCTGCCGCAATTGCAGGCGAGCGGAAAATATCAGGACAACGAAATCACGCTGTTGCAGGAGCCGCCCGCATTCAGCTATCCGGAGCCGCACCAAAACTGGAACGCCGGCGTCCAAATCGTGCAGTCCATTTACATGGGCGGAAAAATGGTTGCCGCCCTCCGCGCGGCCGATGCGACGCAGTTGCAGGCTATGGCGATTTACCAGACCGCCGTGGCCGACACGCTGCTGGGTGTTCGGCTGGCGTATTACGATGTGTTGCTCGCCGCGCAACAGATCACCGTTCACGAGGCGTCGGTGAATTTATTGCAGAAGGAACGGGACGACCAGCAGCGCCGGTATGACGCCGGCACCGTGCCGCATTTCAACGTGCTGCGCGCCGAGGTTTCCGTCGCCAACGAACGGCCGAATTTGATCCGCGCCAAAAACGATTATCGCATCGCCAAGAACAACCTCGCGAACCTGCTTGGCTACGATCTGCCGCGCGAAATCTGGGAGGATATCCCGTTCAATCTCACCGACGGCCTCGACACCGCGCCCTACGCCGTGAACCTGCCGGACGCCATCCAGCAGGCGCTGTCCCGCCGCACGGAACTCACCACGGCGCGCAAGACCATCGAGCTGCAGCAACTGAATATCGTCAACGCCAAGTCCGGCTACAAGCCGACCGTGCAATTGTTTGCCGGCTACAACTGGATGAATTCTTCCTTCAGCACCGATGTCGGTGACAAGCTCGACGGCTGGAACGCCGGCGCGCAGATGAGTTGGAACATTTTTGACGGCGCGCTCACCGTCGGCAAAGTGACGCAGGCCAAGGCGCTTTACGAAAAATCCAAGACCGATCTCGCCGACCAGTCGCGCCAGATCGAACTGGCCGTGCGCACGGCGTATTCCGAATTCATCGAGGCACGCGAAACTTTGGAATCGCAGTCGAAAGTGCAGGAGCAGGCCGACGAGGCCCTGCGCGAGGCGAACGCCCGCGCCGACGCCGGCACCGGCACGCAGCTCGACGTGCTGGACGCCGAAACCTCGCTCACGCAGGCGCGCACGACGCAAATCACCGCGCAGCACGATTACGCCGCCGCCCGCGCCCGGCTGGAGCGCGCCATCGGAGCAGATCTCGCTCCGGCGAAATAGATTTTGCGCAGTTGTCAAAATGTCTTACTAAATTATAGTTGACTTACATTTTTGCCTGTGTAATTCTTCTTTAGAAAGACAGACAAACATGAATTCAGCCTACGTCACTTCAAAAGGCCAGCTCGTGGTGCCTTCGCATATCCGCCGGCGATATGGCATCAAGCCCGGCACCCGCATCAACTTTGTGGAAGAGGGCGAGCGCATCATCTTCCAGCCCGTCACCCGCGAATACATTGATTCCTTTTGCGGCGTCTTCAAGCTCAAGCCCGGCGAGAAATCTGTCGTGCAGGAACATTTGGAGGAACGCCGCGCCGAGCGCGCCAAGGAAAACCGCGAATGAAAATCACCGTGTTGGACACGTCCGCCGTGCTGGCCATGTTTTTTGCCGAACCCGGCATGGAAACAATGCGCGAACTGTTCCACAAGGCATCCGAAGCCGACCGGCCCGTTTTCATCAGCGCTGTCAACTGGGCCGAGGTGCTTTACAAGATGGAACGCAAGCACGGCAAAGCCGGCTTGGAAACCGCGCGCCAGTTTGAACGCACGACGCCGCTGGAAGCCGTGCCGGTGGACCGCGAACTCGCCGAAGCCGCCGCGCTTTTGAAGAACGCTCACGGTTTGGGTCTGGCTGATGCCTTTGCCGCCGCCCTGGCCAAAAGTAAAAAAGCCGAACTTGTGACGGCTGACCACGAATTTAAAGCCGTCGAAAAGGAAATCAAAATCAACTGGCTGAAATAAGATGGAATTAAAGGTTCACTCTACGCGGGGGTTCGATCCTAAATTGTATATGCTGATTGGTGACGACCAGTTGGTAACTCTCGCGCTTAAATTTGTTTTGGAAAGTGATAAACCGCCGTCGTTTGAAAACATTGCCGCCGAAGTCTATTCGAGTTTTCCCTTACGATTTTGCTTGCAGGGACATCCTGAATGGCCACACACGCTGGTAATTGACCGATCCATCCGCCGGTGTTGCACCGACAGAAATAGAAAGTGGTTCGCTGGGAAAGCGGCCACTGGTTTCAAAATGATGCCTGCTGGTGAAACGATAGCGAATGACACGCTTGGAAAATTGCGAGGCGATAAGCCGCTTGAAAAAACCTTACCCAAAGGCGGAAGGCAGACCGGAAGCGCGAAGGTAGTCAAGCATATCGAAGAATCATCTGCCTTCCAAAAATTCCAGCGCGACAAAAACCTAATGGCGGTGACGGAGTTTGATCTTTGCGATTTACTTTACTGCACGCTGGAAAGCACGGCGGAAACTTTGGAAAATAATTTGCGCGTCCTTGTTAGCAATGTCCGAGATTTTCAACGAGAAGACTTGCTCCCATTTCTTAATAACCTCCGCCAAAGATTTCCAAAACGCTTCGCATTGCCGTTCAGAGCCAAAAGAAGGCGTCCCACTGCGATTTCGAGAAGAAGAATTATTAGTCACGGCGGCATAAAAAGAGTGCCAGCATTCTTTTCGCTTTGCCGATAGTCTTCGTTTTTTTAGTCTCTAGCGCATGGCCAACATCAAAATGCAGAATTATCCACGCGGAGACGATTATCTTGCCGATGATAAAATTTTTCCTCGTCCAAAAGAAAAAATTACCGCCAACCAGTTATCCCAAGCCATCACTAGAGCGTTTGAGCGGTGCTTAAAAGACAAAGGCGGAAACGTGACCGAGTTGTCGCAAACACCGGAAGAGCTTGTGGAAGTTTGTTTGCAACATCTCAAGCAGCGCAGTGATCCAATTTTAAGTCCGTATTTTTTGAGCCAGTGCGAAGTTGAGGAAATCTTTGAACTCGACGCCATCTCACACGAGATGCAACGCCACCGGATGCGGATTGGCGTCTTTTACCAATTCCTTTTGATTGAACTCATGCGATTGCGTTTTAGCAACGTGTCTGATGGCAAACGCGAGGGCGATGCGGAAGCGGAAGTTGACACGCCGGGCTTTGCAAAGGGATTGCGGCTTTTCATTTCGGTCAAAAAATCCTCCGACACCGTGGGCGGCCAAGATGTCGGCGGGATGATTCGCCGACTGGAAGCGATGGCGCTGGAGGACAAGAATCTCACGCGTCCCTATCTTTGCGTTGTTTGTTTCGCAACTCCGCAACGTGGAATAATCCTGCCCTACGAAAAAGGGCGAACTGTCCGGCGGAATCGGGATGGCCATCCGTATTCTCCAAACTGCGAAGTCTGGAGTCCGGGCTTTGTTTTTCCGTATGTATGCGGGCTGGATGCAGAAGAAGTTTACCGAGCAGCGCTCCAAACCGTCGGGCTGTTCCTGCCGTTTCATTCTTTGAAGCTTCGCAAGCAATGTGGCAAGATGATTGCGGCAGAGTTGAAAAAACTGAAATT
>Ga0114951_10005350_pt1 | contig 11897 bp, 5 predicted proteins | sample AM7aDNAmetaG_FD_88677 | JGI IMG/M metagenome (GOLD analysis project Ga0114951, IMG submission 88677) | Freshwater microbial communities from Finland to study Microbial Dark Matter (Phase II) - AM7a DNA metaG | ecosystem: Environmental > Aquatic > Freshwater > Lake | place: Finland: Lake Alinen... | reverse complement strand
CTTTCCTCTTAGGAAGAAATCGGCCAACCCAATACAATAAGATGATAAGTGATTATTATTTCGTGTTAGGATAATATAATAATTCGGAACTAATAAAGCGTTTACTTCAGATTTTTCATCAATAGTAAGCGGATTTTTTAGTCCCCAATTGATTTTACCAGTTAGAACTGCCAATGCGCTTTCGATTTTCTGAAGTAAGTTCATTTTATTCTCCGTAAATTAGAGGCCATCCTGTCAAATAACTATATGTCTCAGGAGTAGCACTTGCTAACATCGCTGCTTTCTTCTGTTCTGCTACCGTAAATACAGCCATATCGGATGCTGCGGCAGCTTGAAAGATTTGTCCTGCTAATGTAGGAGTCATAGGAACAAATGCCCCAGACATTGTTTTCCACATAATACCTGCTGGCATTCCTGCACCCATCATAACAAGACCAAGTTGTTGAATTCTGGATGTATCATCAGAGTGAAACCAGCTGGAACCTACCTTATATCCACCAGTCGATGTTCTTCTCCAACGCTCAGTTAATATAAGAGCAGTCATTGTATCTTTAACATCTTGTAAGATTGCTGCATCAAGAGTGGTTTGGTCAGGTAAGATAAGACTTCCAGATTCTACCACAAGATCGCCATATGTATCGCCCTGGGTAGATACCCATACTCCAGGATATTTTCTACCGATAATATCAATATATGGATTCATTATGTTACCTCTGTAATAGTAAATCTAGAAATCATAGCTCCACCTAATGTAGCGGTTGCACTTGCCTCATTAATAAATAATGTTCCTGCTGCAGATCCGGCAACACGAGCTGAGAATGTTATAGGTGTGAGTGATCCGGACTGATAATATTCATATACTGTTACTGTTCCTGGGTTTGTACCTGCACCGAGCGGAGTACATGTAACATTTATACAAGTGCCGCCAGCATATACAAAACAATATCCACCAATATTAGTTGCTGATGCTGCCATTGTAAGAGCGAACTGAACCCATATCTTAGATGTTGTCGATGTAGGAGTAAATGATTGTGTCCAAATTTGGGTTCCTACTGTACTCGCAGGTGAAGGTGAATATGTTAAACCTGTTGGAGTTCCAGTTGTAGTTGTAATAGCTGTACCACCGGGTGTAGCTGAAAGTGTAAAATTCGTTGTTGCTGTTGTAGCAATAACATAATATGTAGTCGGATTTACATAACCCGTAATAGAACCGGTACCACCAAAGGTACCAGTGATCAATATCGGCTGACCAACTGCTAAACCTGCCGCTAATGCAGTACATGTAAAATACCCGCTGTTGATAGGAGTATATGTTAAACCTGTTGGAGTTCCTGCGGTAGTTGTTATTGCTGCACCACCAAGTGTAGCAGAAAGTGTGAAATTTGTATTTGCTGTTGTAGCAATAACATAATATGTCTTTGGATTTGTATATCCTGTAATAGAACCGGTACCACCAAAGGTTCCGCTAATTGTTATTGCCTGTCCGATATAAAATCCGGGAACAAATGCCGTACATGTAAATGTTCCACCGGTACCAGAAATAACAACACCTGCTATAGTGCCGACAGCAGCAATAACAACACCTGCTAAATTCACTGGAGCGTATGTTGCTGTCGTAGAAGTCGATATCGATACTAGACCGTTTACCTGCTGTAAAATAGTACCTGTGTTAGCACCGGTAAATGTTTGAGTTCCTATGCCATTAGATAATGTGATACCATTACCTGCTACGACCGCCGGACGAATTGTATTCCAGGATGTAGTAGATGATGCAGCGTATATTGCCTCACCATTAGATGGTATTGTTGCAGGAATATCTGCTGCACCCGAATCTATGGTAACACCACTCGATGGATATACATTTAATGTATTAGCACCATTATTAACAATTGATATAAATAATCCCGATAATGCAGGTATAGGAAGTATAACACCGGAGTTTGCTGCTACGCTTGTAACAACATTGTTTGATGTTGTCAATGCTGTTGCTGTACCTTGTGTGGTTCCAGCCGCTGATATAGTATTTGTCGTTGAAAGATAAAGACCAGTTGTATCTTTAATATATCCTGGTGCAACGAATGTAGATGGTACAGATAATGTCACTGCACCAGTTGAAGCAGATGCGGTTATCTGATTTGATGTACCTGTAATTGATGTGACACCACTGCTTGCAGCCGTGGTCCACGCTGGTACACCGGATACCACAGTTAGGACCTGCCCCGCGGTTCCTATTCCTAATCTCGAATTTGTTGTACCTGTTGACGAATATATAATATCGCCAGTAGTGGTAATAGGAGATAATGCGCTAAATGCCGCCGCGGCTGTTACTTGTCCAGTTCCACCATTACCCACAGCAAGTGTGCCGGATATATGTGTTGTAAGACCAATCTTTCCCCACGCGGGTGCTGTTGTTACACCACCTGAAATAAGTGCATTACCGGTTGCTACATCTGCTAAGTTTGTATATGTATTGGCCGCAGATGCGAATAATAAATCACCTGTTGTTGCACTATTAGGTAATATTGTGGTTGACCATAGTGGGGCCGTTGTGGTGCCACCGGATCTTAGATAACGGCCGGCTGCTACATCTGCTAATCTCGATAATGCAGTGGTAGTTGATGCATATAAAATATCGCCGATTGCATATGTAGATTGGCCGGTACCTCCATTTACTGCTACGAGAGTACCTGCTACCGTAATGGCACCGGATGTAGCTGTGCTCGGAGTTAATCCAGTTGTTCCAAAATTTAATGTTGTTACTGCCTGCGAACTCAAAGTGGTTGGAGCATATGTCGTGCCGCCGGAAGAATATAAGAACTGTCCGGAAGTTGGTGCTGACGGTGAACCTGTTCCACCGTGGGCTACATTTAATGTACCACCTAATGTAATGGCACCTGTTGTCGGTGTGGCAGGTGTTAGACCTGTTACATCACCCGAGAATGAAGTTACAGAAACACCTGATAATGATGTCCAACTAGGAGCGGCACTTGCGCCGCCAGACGTAAACACCTGACCTGTAATTCCATTGCTTCCTGCTATTCCCCATTGCCCTGCGGTACCGATTGTGAATGCATCAATTGCACCCTGATTTACAACAAATCGAATTGGATTGCTATTGAGTGTACCTATTGCTAAATCTGCATTCGCTGTCTGTAAATATACCGTATTTGGTGTATTTCTTATATTAATTGTATCTGCGAATACTGCACTCGTCATACCAAAATCACCGTAGTAAGTGGTATCAGTACTCAATTCATTATTTACAATAAAATCTGCACTGGAAGCAATGCCACCATTGCTATTCTGCATAATAGCCTGAACATATGTATTTGTTGCACTCTGTAGATTAACAAACGAATTAGGTGGAACATAAGTTAATGTGCCTATTGATATTGAACCATATGATTCCATCTGTAACGCATTTGTAACTGGATTATATGTTATATCTGAATCCATTAACAGGCTTTGCTGACCAGGTAGTAATGTTGGTGCCAATAATAATGGATAAGCCGTATTCGCTGTAGCATCTGTAATTAGTGTATTATTCGAATATGTAGCTGTACCGCCAATACTTAAATTAGCAACCGGTGTGGTTGATGTGACCGTAAATGGAGCAGTACCAGTTAATACAGTTGATGTAACTGTATTAAATGATGGATTCGAACTTGTATCAATCGCTTGAGGAAGAGTTAATGTTACTAATCCTGCCTGCGGTACCGCAGCAAGTGTATTAGCAAGTACCTGACTGGCAGTTCCTACAATTAGCGTTGGATTACTAATAGACATTATTGAAATTCCTGTACCGCTAGGTTACTTGATGCTGCGCTTGCGATAGCAGTAATAGCACCTGTTGTGAAAGTAAATTTATCCATTACCCACGTTCCATTTGGTGAAAGTGTAATACCTGAATTTAATACTGCGGCATTACCACTCAATCCAAAACTTATTGTATGAGAGGATGTATTTGTAAATACCGCACCATTTCGCGATGCGTTTGCTGCTAATACACTTGTGGAAGTAATGCCAACTGATACTGCTGCTGGAGCATTACCGGTTAATGAAACATTATCAACTACAGTGTGAAGATTTGTTCCAGTTGGCTGTAATACCTGAACAATGTGAGTAGCTGATATACCAGATGGACGAATTTCGGCTTGGACCGAACCTGAACCTGTAATCGGTGTGCTGAGCCTAATTCTGACATTAAGAAATCCAGCAATAGATTTTGAGAGAGTCTTCGAACCTGAAGCTAAATTGTAGGTAGTAATTACACCAGGGTTCGTACCATATAGATCAGATATGTGTAATAGAAACCAGTTTACACCATCTGGAGTTGCTTCGAAAGTAATAACACCTGCACTAACTGTTCCTGTTATAATAACACTAAAGGAACAATCACCTGCTGCAAGAGCTGAAGCGGTAATTGCCGTATTTGTTGCTGTAGATGATGTCCAGGTGTTCTGTATATAATTAACAACATCAACCGCGGGTGGTGCTGCTGTTCCGCCTGCGAAACAAGCACAAGACATTGCTAAGTTTGTACTATCGGATCCGGTTTTAGTTACCTTAATAGCAATAGGTAAATCGGGATTTCGTATCGATGGGTTAGCACTAAGATTTGGTTCTAAAATACTGTGGAATAGGACCCATTCTCCATCTGGAGAACAAACTTCGTAAAGAACTGGTGCTGCACCTAACCAGCCAAACCGGATTCTAAAAAGATTAAGATACGTAAAATTAATTGCTTCGGGTACGCCTGCTCTTGTAAATTTCGATTGTGGATTACCATTTAGTAAGTCGCCGTTCCAGGAAGCACGTGGTGTAAATGTTTGGATACCACCCGTCATTACTGATGTACCAAATACGGTACCGTTATACCCTATATAGAATCCTTCGGCAACTGTATCCCAGAGTCCGCCATATTGCGAAGAATTTGCAGCAGTAGGATCAGTTGGAGTCGTAAATGTTAGTGAGAATATTGTAAAAATTTCATACCCAGGTGTATATGTAATATTGGCCTGCGAGATTATGGAACAAGACGCTGTCGCTGCGGTACCTGTCTGAAATAATGCTTTACCCGAGCCTGATGCTACGGTACCACTACCTGTCAAGGTTACAGTTCCAAAGTCAGTAGGTGTTGTATTAGGTTTGAAGAATCCTGCTGTAATTTGATTTGTTCGTGACGCCATAACAACCTGGCCAAATATATCTTGTTGAGATATGGTTGTTAGGACATTATTGTTTATGTCGGTTGGTAAGGGGATATAACTCATTTTATTCCTTTAGATGATATACCACTGAGCTGCGGTGGAATTCCATTGAATCTCCATATTCGTAAATGGGACGTTCATTGCTATTGACGTATATTTATCGATAGAATTTCCGTTGCCAGATATGGTGACAATATTTCTTGTTTGATCAACTTTCTTTATGTTGTGAATTTGTCCATCAGTTAAGCCGGTTGCAGGCAACGATATAGTAAATCCTGCTGACGCTGCGTTAGCAAAAACTGAATAATCTGCCGGTAAAACAAGATATGTTGTGCTGACTGATTTAGTGGCCGGACTTGCCGCAGTTGCCGTAATAGTAATGTCACCAGTAAATGGACCCGGGCTTGTGCCGGCGCCGCCGCTAATACTTATTCCGGCGCCTTCTGTAACAGAAGTAATGCCAGTATTGGTAATGATAACATTACCAATAGCATCTACATTCGTACTTAATCCTGTATTTGATGTTATACTCAATACACCGATATTAGAGAATTGATCAATAGTTAATAATAGGCCTGGCCCTGCCGTATAATTATTTGTGCTACTAAACTTAGTATAAACAACATTGTCAGTACCGATGATAATAGCGCCGATCTTTGTGCCGGGAACAGTACAGGTACCTATTTCAGTTTCTGTCCAACTCGTATTAGCATTAGCATGACCGTTTTCAACAAGACAATAATTACCCGGAACCAACTGATTAATAATATGATCATTTGTATCAGTAGATCGAGTTAAAATCCACTTTGCCGAAATATTATCACCAATGGCTGTCACATAATATATCCCATTCTCTATCTGCGAAGTTTGATTTTTAACTAGGACGCGCTGGCCTACAAAAAGCGTATAAGCATCTATTGATAAGAAACCAAATGCTGCTGGTGTTAATGTTGCACCAATACCGTAACCACCATTTAAATCAATAGTTCCGGGAGTATATGTAACCGTTCCCCAACTTGCTACAGTTGATGCAACATTAATAGTAAAACCTATACCGGTACCACCTAAATATGTTGGCAAGGTCGATAATACATCTCCTACGGTATAACTATTACCATTTGTTACTAATGTCACCGATGTTACACTACCGCCGGAAATAACTATATCAGCTGTAGCCCAACCTCCGCCTGTTCCAGGATTAATATTATATAGAGGAACGGCATAATATGTACCGGTTGTGTATAATGTACCACCTGCTAGTGATCCGAAGGTTGCGATAGGGCCAGTAGGACCTGTCCCGATAACTGTTAAATCAGCTACTGTGGCGGCTTGTACTGGTGATAGAATAGTTAATCCGGTGCCTGCAGAATCAACGTATTCTTTTGTGGCGGCATCACGGGCATTAGTAACCGTACCATTTAATGTTACACCAGAGAATGATCCAGAACCGCCAAACGTACCACCATTAGCAGTAAATGCTCCGGAACCATTGCCTTTAAGTATTTGACTTGTTGTAATGGTAGAAGCAACATCTTGCCAAGTTGGGGTAGCGCCGGCGCCTGATACCAACGCCTGGCCTGTTGTACCGGCTGCTGTAATATGTATTCCTGCAGAATCACTCCAAGCGATGCCGCCTGCTATTGCCGTTAAGCTGTTTTGTGTGCCACCGTTGGCAAGAGATAATACACCGGTTAATGTAACTGCGCCGGTGACTGCGGTATTTACACCGTTAGCAAGTAATCCAGTTGTTCCTGTTATAAGTGAATTTACTGTATCGGCCCAAGCTGGTTCTCCGGCGACAACGGTTAATACTTGTCCTGCTGTAACAGATATAGGTAATCTTACATTATTTGTACCGTTGAAATATAGTGTATCACCTGCTGTAGTAAGTGGTGATAGAGTATTGAATGCTGCTGTAGTTGTTGTATTACCAGTACCACCATTTGCTACATTTAGTGTGCCGCTTAATACAAGTGCACCGGTTTGGGCGCTAGATGAAGTATTTACAAGTAATCCGGTCGTGCTCGTAGCAAGCGATAATACACCGGTGTTAGAAATTAATACGTTACCCTGGATATTCGATACACCTATTCCGCTATTGCCACTAGCAGTGGTATCTCTTACTGTGGACCAGAATGTTCCGTCCCAGATTAATCCTGCTGTGCTATTAATGGGTATATATGTAGGTGCATTAACTGCGCCAGTATCTATTATTCCACCTATTTCTGGATATAAATAGATCTGATTTCCTGTATCATTACATATAATATGGGATTGACCGGCGAACGATGGAACAGGTAGCCTGACTCCACTTAATAACGCACCCGACATTACATTAGAAAATGCCTTTGTAATTACCGTAGCGTTAGCCTGTGTTGTACCGGCTGATGAAATTACTTCTGAACCATATCCGAAAAGTGTAGTAGATTGTAAGCTGCCAGGAGCAATAAATGTATTCGGGACCGATAATGTTATAGCACCTGTATAGGCCGGGCCACCTGTACCAGATATGCTAATTTGATTTGCTGTACCAGTTGCTGATAAAACTGTTGCGCTGAATGAAGACCAAAGTGATCCATCAAAATACTCAAGCCAGGTATCGGTTATATTCCATCTAATAGCACCAGCGGTGGCACCTGCTGGGCGGCCACTGCCACCTGTCCGAGTGCCAGATGGTAATTGTAGGGCACCGGGACCACCAATGGATAATATTGTTGATATATCCGGTGTGATTGTTTCCAGTTCGTAGTCAAAATCCATTATATTGGAACCTTTGTATTATCTCTTATTTATCAAAAAGTTTAATCACAAATAAAAAAAGCTCGGAGGTCCGAGCTTTTTTGGAATGTACCGCTATTACAAGACAGATACTTCAGTGGTTCTGCAAGTAACAACCCAACGAATATTCGTTGCAGCAATACCTGTTACATTGAATTGTAATGACTGACCTGCGCCTGTATCAGTAGCTGTTACTGAACCTTTTACAAGTCCAACAACACCTGAATTAGCAATAAAGGTTGTGCTTGTAGCACCTTGAATTGCTGCTGTTCCGGCAAAGTTACTAATCAATCCCTTAATATTCCAAGCTGCTGTTCCAGTTGCTACATTTGGACCTGTTGTATATGTAACTGCAACAATGTCAGCATCGAAGTTATAGCAAGAACCTACAGGAATACTTAACGAACCTGCTACGCCTGATAGTCCATTGAGCCAAGCAATCGCCGCGCCAGAAGTTGTTGTTTCTGTACGCAACATATAAACGCTGTTTTGAGCGTTACCTGGGGCACCACTGGTGGATGAGAAGAAGCCAGATGACTGAGCTACTTGACCATATTTCGATGCTACCGCAGCATTACCAATCGCTATCGCTTGTGAAGCTGTAGACGATGGTGTTGTTGATGGAGCATCAGTATATTCATACCAGAATTTTGGTCCTGATAATGTGACTGTTCCAGCACCGAGGGTAACATAAGAATTACCAGTTGTGACAGCAATTGTGCCAAGCTGTGGTGCATTACCTGTATTACCAATTAGCAATTGACCATTTGTTGGAGCACCTGTGGTTGTTAATGCGCTACCGGCTCCTGAATATAAGAAACTATTTGCTGTCAATCCACTTAATGTTAATCCAGTAAGTGTAGGCGAAGCCGTATATGAAGGTGTTACACCTAGGCCTCCAGAAACTAATACTTGTCCTACAGCAACATCGGCTAAGTTACCGATTGTGTTAGCTGCTGATGCGAATAATAAATCACCAGTTGTTGCGCTGTTTGGTAATACCAATGTTGACCATAGTGGTGCTGTTGCTGCACCGCCCGAACGTAAGTAACTACCAGCAGTAACATCAGCGAGTCTTGATAGTGCTGTTGTTGTCGATGCATATAAAATATCACCTACAACATAGACATTATGTCCAGTACCACCGCTAATAGCACCTAATGTGCCACCTAATGAAACTGCGCCAGTTGTTGCTGTATTTGGAGTTAGTCCGGATAATGTTGTAACAAACGATGAAACACCAGAACCAGCACCAGTGAACTGAACCCAGACGTTACCGACTGATTCAAGTGTTGGAAGCGGAACTGTTTGTGTCCAACCGGTATTCATATTAGCAGTACCGTTTGTAGTCAATGTTGTCGCATTCACAAGTGATAGTGTTGTATTACAGTCAAGTGCGCGAGTTAATTTCCACGGTGTTGTAGCTACTACACCAGCCTGTGTTAATGTATAGATACCGTTCGAAATAGTACCGACTGTAACACCATTTACGGATGTAGCAAATCCTACACCGCCTTGTGCTGTATCAAGTGCTGTTGAAGTTAATACTTCATTATCAGCATAACCTGTACCTGCATTTACAATGTAAACTGCTGTAACTAATCCACCGGCTATATCAAATGTAGCTGTTGCGCCGACACCTGTACCAACTAATGCGTAAGGGCCAAGACCTATACCATTTGAGTAACCGCTGCCAGGTACTAATGTATCTGTGGCAACAATAATGCCGCCTACTTGATTCTTAACTAATACACGCTGGCCTAATGTGCTAATAGTGACGCCATCAATTTCTAATACAACATTATTAGCCGATGTAATTACGCCAGTAAGATATGTTACCTTGCCGTTATCACTATCACCTGTGATAGGAGGAAAACTAAGGTCACGTGTTGTTGAAGCGGAAACTTCTTGTTTCCATTCAAGTCCAGCTTCAAAGCCTTGTAAGTATTGTAAGTTAACAACGTCAAGTGAGTTGACTGGATCTGCGACACCAGTAACTGTACCACCCGACGGAATTGTTAATACGCTTGTACTTGGATTAAAAGTAAACGCTGTACCCATCAATAGACTCTGTTGTCCTGTTGATGTTGTTGGTGCTAATGTAACCGGGAAAGCTGTATTCGACGTACTTGTTGTTACAAGAGTATTACCTGAATATTGAGCAGTAAGGTTAGTAACTTGATCTGTACTTGTTATAACAAACGGTGGTGTACCGACAGAAACAGTAGATGTAACTTGTCCCGAAAAGGATGGATTACTTACTACGTTTACAGTTACCGCACCAGTATATGGACCGGCACCAGTACCAGAAGCAGAAATATTTGTTCCTGCTGCTATAGATTGTACAGCACTTGTAGAAGTAATAAATGGTTGCCAAATAGTTCCATTGGAATATTCAACTGCCGCATCTACAGTGCTCCATCTAAGAGCACCAGTATAAACTGACGCAGTTGGTTGGTCACCGGTATTATTACCTAAAGGCAGATTAAGCGCGCCCTTACCGCCTACTATTAATACAGTCGATACGTCTGGCGTAATCGTTTCCGTGGTATAGTCAAAATCCATTTTAGGTTTTCCTTATCTATGATTAGTTATTTATCTCTGCCGTGGTTAAAATAGCCATCCAGCGGTAGTTTGCCAAGTTTTCCCCAGTCACAAAAATTTGTAATGCTCCAGTTGCTGAGGCAACAACTGAAACTGTGAGCTCTATTGATGTTCTTCCAAGAATTGTGATTGATGGTGGTTCTAAGAATACTGCTGTACCTACAGCATCTTGATAGACTACACCTTCGATCTTAAATCCTGCTGCGCCGCCGACAGTGCTTGTTCTACGAGCAGAAACTAAAATATTGAATGTAACTACGCTATTTACGGGTAACATATATTCTGCCGATAGTCCATCTAAAAATAATTCTCTCGGAGCATTGCTGATTGTTGTATTTCTAAATATATAAGTGCCACTCTGTGAATCTCCACCTGCTCCAAAGCTTCCGCTTGAGTGCGTTATACCACCATATTGAGATGATATTGCACCAGAGCCAAGAGCAATCGCATTTAAGCCTGTTGCTAATGGTGCTATTGGAGTAGACGAATTTTCTGCGTATAACTTCAGTCCTGCTTGAGCAGGTGTTATGCTGATAGGCGTGCTTGCTGCTAGTGTTACAATACCACGCGAATTTACTGTAAACGTAGCTACAGAAGATGCTGATCCATATGCTGCGGCACTAACACCCGATAACGGCAAGTCAACATTAAATGACCCAGAAGACGTAATAGGATTAGGTAATCCTGAAACTGTGATCGAGGTACCTACACTGGTAAGTCCAACTGATGTTACAGTTCCTGAACCAGCAAAAGTCCATACAAACGAACTACCGTTCCACTCTAATAGAGTACTTGGTATAGATGGTGCTGTAATATATGTGTTCGTTGTCGGTCCAGTCATAACCGGAATTTGATTTAATGCTCCGCCAGTAAGACCACCACTTGTAGAATTAATTACAACAGTACCTAATCCTGTAGGAGGAGAAATCGTAATATTTGTACCAGCAACAATCTGTGTTACGCCGCCACCACTAGTCCCATTACTTGCCGCTACAACTCTGCCGTGAATATCAATTGAAATATTTGCATTCGTAAATGAGCCCGATGCTATAACTACCGGCAGATTAATACCAAATGTACCACTTGTTGTTATAGGATCTGTCCCAGTTATATCTAGTGTCGAACTTGTAACTCCAACCGAAGTTACTGTTCCAGTTCCTGCCGGAGACCATACAAAAGAACTTCCAGACCACTCTAAAAAGGTACTTCCTAACGATGGTGCCGCAATAAATGATGTTACACTAGGAGCAGACTGGTACAGAATTTGATTTGCTAAGCCACCTAATACAGCGGTAGCAGGATCAG
>Ga0114951_10005348_pt1 | contig 11898 bp, 8 predicted proteins | sample AM7aDNAmetaG_FD_88677 | JGI IMG/M metagenome (GOLD analysis project Ga0114951, IMG submission 88677) | Freshwater microbial communities from Finland to study Microbial Dark Matter (Phase II) - AM7a DNA metaG | ecosystem: Environmental > Aquatic > Freshwater > Lake | place: Finland: Lake Alinen... | reverse complement strand
CCCATGCGTTTTTTCCCATTGAAGATATTCCAGAGTTCAGGGCGCTGATTTTTTGGATCCCACTGGCCAAACTCATCACGATGTGAAAAGAAGCGTTCCTTGGCGCGTGCTTTTTCTTCGTCGCGCCTGCCGCCACCTATTGCTACATCGAATTTGTACTTCTCAATTGTATCAAGCAAAGTAACCGTTTGCAACACATTTCTGCTGGCATTGAACCCGGATTCTTCGGTTGCCCTGCCTTCATCGATACTGCTTTGAACGGATCCGACTACCAGTCGGGCGCCCAGTTTTTCGACCAGATTATCTCGGTATTCCAGGGTTTCCTTAAAGTTGTGTCCGGTATCGATATGGGCAAGAGTAAAGGGTATTTTCTGAGGCCAGAAAGCCTTTCGGGCAAGGTGCACCATTACGATAGAATCCTTGCCTCCAGAAAAAAGAAGAGCGGGATTTTCGAATTGTGCGGCAACTTCCCGCATCACATAAATTGATTCGTTTTCGAGCTCTCCGAGGTGATTTATACTGTGGGCGGTCATTGTTTTATTCTTTTTGATCGTTCTGATGTAACCCGCATTCTTTGGTTGAATTGCTTTCCCACCACCAGCGCCCCGAACGGATATTTTCACCTTCAGCGACGGCCCTGGTGCAAGGAGCGCAGCCAATGCTCAGGAAACCTCTGTCATATAAAACGTTATGCGGAACATGGTTCAGTTTAAGGTATTCATTCACCTCGTCCAAGGACCATTTAATCAAGGGATTATATTTGATCACCTTATTTGCCACATCATAACTGAACTGCTTAAGCTGGTGCCGCGCACCCGACTGTCCGGACCGGAGTCCGGTAATCCAGCAGGAAGCCAGACTCAATACTTTTTGTAATGGCTCCACCTTACGAATATGGCAGCATTCTTTTCGGTTTTCGACAGATTCATAGAAGCTGTAAGGTCCTTTTTTCGTCATAAGTTTCTCGACCTGCTCTTTATCCGGAAAACAGACCTTTATCTTTTTCTCATATTTCGACAAGGTTTGATTCATTACCTTATATGTTTCTTCAAAATGTCTGCCGGTATCAAGCGTAAAAACCAGAATCGGAAGATCCGAAGTAAAAATCATATCGGTAATAACCTGGTCCTCCTGACCAAAACTGGTTGAAAAAACGATCTCACCTTGGAATCGTGTAGAAAGGTACCTCAGGGTATCTTGAATACCCAAAGTAGCGACTTCATTATCCAGTTGCAACACCAGGTCCTTGTTCAGTAAATCCTTAGTTATCATTTAGATATCATTCCTTCCATTTGTATGGCCAGCGCAAAGGTAAGAGAAACTTCCAATGAAAAAAAGGGCTGACCACCCGGATCAGCCCTTTTGGAAATGAGGGAAAATGCTGTTACCAGAAGATAGTGTACAATGCTGCGAGAATGCCCATCAGGATAATTGTCCAGAATTTAAACATCGGGGTAGTCTTAAAGATCCCTTTATCGAGGATAATTGCCTTAGGATGATCTTCTCTGGATTCAACGAGGCTCATGATGATCATGATGGCTGCTAGAATCAAAAACACATATCCCCAGCGGTTCATGAACGGAACCTGAGGAAGAAAAACCATAAAGCCAAAAGAGATTGGGATGCTGAGTCCGACTCCCCACAGAGCCGCGTTTGAGGTGGTTCGTTTCCAGAAGAGTCCGAAAAGGAAAATTGCACAGACGCCAGGGGTGATGAAACCGGTAAATTCCTGAATAAACTGGAAGGCCTGATCAAGGCTTCCGAGAAGTGGTTTTGCCACTGATACGGCAATGAGGAGGGCAACAAAGCTGGTAATACGTCCAACCCTCACGAGTTTGGCCTCACTGACCGGTTCTTTATGCCACGACCGGTAAATATCCATAGTGAAAATGGTTGAAGTGGAATTCAGCATTGACGCCAGCGCGGAAACAATGGCAGCAACCAATGCAGCAAATGCCAGTCCTTTAACGCCAACAGGAACGACATTATGCAGCAGCCAGGGATATGCCTGGTCTGATCTTGTTATAATGGCAGCACCCTCGAGTCCGTAAGCTCCGGGGTTTTTTGAGATCAGGTAGGCTGCAATGCCCGGAATCACTACGATCAATGGTATCAACAGTTTGAGAAATCCAGCAAATACCAGTCCATACTGTGCTTCCTTAATTGATTTTGCCGCCAGTCCCCTTTGTATGATGTATTGATTAAATCCCCAATAGGCAATATTGGCTATCCACATTCCCCCGATTATGACGCTTAATCCCGGAAGGATGGACCATGCATCCTTGGTGCCGCCTTTCCCGTCAGGAATCATCAATTCTCCTTTGTGAATAATCATGTGGAATTTTTCAGGCACCTGGCTGGTAAGGTTATGAAATCCTGCGATTGCCCCATGTCCGCCTCCGATCGCCTTAAGAGCTAAAAAGCTGGTAAGTAAACCTCCTCCGATCAGGAAGACGACCTGAACAACATCGGTCCAGGCCACTGCCTTGAGTCCGCCATAAACTGAAATCAGGGCGGCAAAAAGGGCCAGTCCCAGGATTCCCCAGTACACTGGAATGCCGATGATGGTATTTAGGGCAACTGCGCCAAGCCACATCACCGAGGTAAGATTGACAAAAACATAAACCAGGAGCCAGAAAGTTGCCAGGACAGTACGCACACGATTATCGAACCGCATCTGGAGAAATTGCGGCATCGTGTAGATCTCCTTTTTAAGAAAGACCGGGAGGATGAAAACTGCCACTACGATCAGGCCCAGGGCAGCGATCCACTCATAGGAAGCGATGGCCAGTCCGATTGCATAGCTGCTTCCCGACATTCCAATAAATTGCTCGGCGGAGATGTTGGATGCGATCAGCGAGGCACCGATGGCCCACCAGGGCAGTGAGTTATTGGCAAGAAAATAGCCTTTGGCTGTTTGTTTTTTTCCTTTCCGGGGGCGGGATACAAACAGGATAACCAGAATAATTACAATACAGTACCCGATAAAGACCAGGTAATCAATAGAACCAAAGTTATTCTTCACTGAACCTGATTATTTGGTGAATGCCTGCTTGATTTCCTCAATCGAAATTCCGAATAACCCTTTAATGATGTTATTAAGATCAGGTTCTGCACCTGTAAGATGAATGGTGGTATTAACGTGTTTGATCGTTTCACCGGGTTTTAGTGCGGCTGCGGGAGAGGAATCTTCGAGTTCATAAAATGGTCCCAACTGGCTTCCGTCAGCCAATGGTCCGTCGTTATAGGAATTTAGCACATCACCATTAAATGGCTTTTTCTGAATTTCCCACATCGAGTTGACATAGCCTTCGTATTTATCCGGTTTGTTGTAAAATACCAGGGTGAGAACTTTCTTATCGAAATCATAGCTGCCAATAAAGTTTTTTGCACGGAGCGGGGATAATCCGATTTTCCCTCTCTGGAGGCCATCAGCTTTGAAAAGGATAAGATTTTTCAAAACTTTCAGGCGATCGGCAGGCACTTTCCCAAAATAGCTGTCATTGACTATCGGGCCGAGTTTGTCATCGGGTCCTTCAACAAAAGGAGCCATCACAATATTGGTTGGCGAAGAGATCAGCTGGCCGAGCATCCACAATGAAAGCAAGCCGTTATCGCGTGTCCAGGCAGTTTTACCGGTATTCGTCACCTGGTTGCCCGACTCATAGGCTACGGGTTTAACAGAGGCGGGCAAACTGATGCCAGTGCGGGTTTCGATCTGCTTCTTTGTCAGGAGGCTTACCGTACGTTCTACTTTAAGGTTGAAATTAAATTTGCTGTAATTGAGCAGCTGAATATCCTTGCTGAATACAGCCATGGTGTCGTTTGAATTTACCAGATTGAATTCATCAGTATCAATCGGAGCAGGTACCTGCCAGTTATCGAACACAAACGGTACGCCCGGAGCGAAGAAAATACTGAATTGGCCGCCTTCAGGTCCTAGCCACAGCCGCTCTTCACCTCCATAATTATTGAAATGCGCTGCTTTCTGGCCTGATTCAATCAGTTTGTAGTTTATCCAGCCATAACTCATTCCATTCATACCGGCTGATGCGGAAGTCATTACCCTTCCCTGGTAACCCGGAATAAGGGCAATCATGGCTTCACCATTCTTGAGTACTACTGTTTTCTTATGCTGATTCAGGAAATTGAGATCATAGCCAAAGGTGCCTGGCTGGTAAACTGCTGTTTCGGGTTTATTCTCCATGGGGTTTTTTTGTGGTTGATTTTTACATCCAAAGCTAAAAAAAGAGAAAATTATCAGAATTGCGATTGACTGAAAAATGGGGCTGAAATGTTTCATGGGGTATGGGGTTTGGGGTGTCGGGTAATCCCCAGACTGAAGTCCGGGGTTAGTTATAAAAGCTCTATATTAACTAATTAGCACATTAGCACATTATGTTAACTTCTGTGCGCCATCTCCGATTTCGGCAACATAAAAATCAGCTTTCAAACCGGTTTTAGCAAGATAATTTTCACCCACCACTTTGATCAAATGGTCTATCGCTTCTTCTTTTACCAGGCTAACGGTGCAACCACCAAAGCCGGCGCCAGTCATGCGGGATCCGATGACGCCCGGAATTTTACGAGATTCTGCAACGAGGGTATCCAGTTCGATTCCGGTAACTTCATAGTCGTCGCGCAAGGAATCGTGCGAATCATTCATGAGCTGTCCGAACCTAATCAGGTTGCCGGTCTTTAATATAGCCACTGCCTCGAAGGTCCGGTCGTTTTCGGATATGACGTGTCGTGCGCGCCGCTTGATCACTTCGTCGGTAATGAGGTGCTCTAATTTACTGAAATCTGCCATTTTTAACTGTGCCAGCAGGGTAATAGGTTTACCTTTACTCAGCATTTTCACCGCAGTCTGACATTCTGCCACCCGCTCATTATATTTTGAATCGGCCAGTCCACGTGGTTTATTCGTATTGGCAATAACCAGCTTATACCCATCCAGTTTTATCGGGACCAGCTCATAATCGAGTGTATCGCAATTCAAATAGATGGCATGATCTTTTTTACCCATGCCAACGGCAAACTGGTCCATGATACCACAGTTAACCCCGACGAAATGGTTTTCGGCGGCTCTCCCGATCTTGACCAGATCGATACGTGAAATCCCTAAACCTAACAAATCATTCAGGGCCACGGCGGTAACCAGCTCGATCGATGCTGATGAGGATAACCCGCTCTTATTTGGAATATTACCGGAAAAAAGCATTTCCATTCCAGAGATTTTATCCCCACGTTTGGTAAGTTCGCTGACAACGCCTAAAGGATAATTGACCCATTCTTCTCCAATTTTTTCATAAGTAGTTCCGATAGGGATTTCGGCTTTAAAATCGAAATTTGTGGTGGCCATGCGGATTACAGGCTCTTCGATTTTCCTGATTGCCAGATAAGTCCCAAAACTGAGGGCGCAGGGGAATACATATCCACCATTATAATCGGTATGCTCGCCAATCAAATTAACTCGTCCGGGAGAAAAATAATAATTGATCGCTGAACCCGAATCAGAATATCTTGCTTCCAATTCTCTTTTTAAAATCTCTATCGTCATTTTATGTTTGGATGTTAGCTTTTTGTTCTGGTAAAAATAGAATAAAATCAGACCTCCAAGTTAATAATTGTACAAAAAACACTATACTTGCTTTACTCGATCAACATAAATTAAGTGTATGAAAACCAGGGTTTTATTTATGCAGATGTCCTTCATTGGACTTTCCCTGCTGATGATTTCAGGATGCAAAAGCAAACAGACAAAAACAACAGACGACGCTATGAAAATCAAAAAGGAAATTGTGGGACTCATGGATGGTAAAGAGGTTACACTCTATACCCTGACGAATGCCAACGGGATGATTGCAAAAATCTCCAGTTATGGGGCTATTGTAACAGAACTTACTGCACCGGATAAAGCCGGAAAGTTTGAGAATGTTGTTTTGGGGTTCGATAAAATGGAGTCCTACTGGACTGAGCCATACCTGAGTAATTGCGGATATCTGGGTTCGATTGTAGGCCGCTACGGCAACAGGATAGCTAAGGGAAAATTTTCCGTGAACGGCAATGATTATGTTCTTGCCATCAATAACGGACCGAATTCACTTCACGGCGGTTTAAAAGGATTTGATAAGGTAGTATGGGATAGTGAAACTTTTACTAACAATGAGGGACAAGGTGTTAAGCTTAGTTACTTCAGTAAGAACATGGAGGAAGGCTATCCGGGAAACTTTACAATAACCGTTTTTTACACTTTAATGAAGGATAACAGCCTCAAGGTTGATTACGACGGCACTATTGATCAGGCTTGTCCGGTAAATGTTACCCATCACGGTTATTTTAACCTTTCGGGTAATGCCAAAACTGATATCCTGGGACATGAAATGCAGATCCTGGCAAATCGGTATACGGTTGTTGATTCAACGTTAATCCCAACAGGCGAGCTCCGACCGGTTGCCGGAACGCCGATGGATTTCAATACTCCTCATACTATTGGTGAACGGATTGCCCAGGTTGATGGTGGCTACGATCACAACTATGTACTTTCCGACAGTGTAATGCCTTTGCGCAAAGTGGTAAAGGTAAAAGAACCCGTGAGCGGCCGTATTATGGAAGTATTCACCACGGAGCCGGGAGTGCAGTTTTATTCAGGCAACTTTCTGAATGGCATCCTAACCGGAACCGGCAATGTTAAATATAACCAGCACTGGGGATTCTGTCTGGAAACTCAGCATTTCCCCGATTCACCTAATCAGCCAACCTTTCCTTCAACGATTCTGTCTCCGGGACAGCATTATAAGCATACTACCGTTTATAAGTTTGGGGTAGAGTAGGCAGTTGGCAGTCAACAGTCGGCAGTAGAGAATAAAAAAAAAGAGGCTGTCTCATTTCTGAGGCGGCCTCTTCTATAATCCTGTTAACTGTTAACTGCTAACTGCCTAATGCTGACTGCTCAGATTCCTAGCTTTTTCCGAATCTCTGCCGGTATACCATTCTTGTTCACCATAATACAGGTGCTCTTGAGTTTCAGGTATGCCGAGGAAATGTAGGAATAACCTTTATATTGATTGGACGGTCCCCAGGAATTTTTCTCGAAATAATACTTGCCACCATTCTGGTCGTGGGCAATACCAACCAGGTGCATTCCATGATCGTCGGTGGTCTGGTAATTTTCAAATTCCATCTGCCTACGCTCCTGAGTGATATCCGGTTCCATACCCGGCTTATAAGTTTTGCCATCCCATCCATCCGGAGGAACAATGCCAACTCCCAAACCAAAGTTGAATCCCTTTTCCAGGTCAGTGGCCCAGGCAACGGTATACCCATTTTTCAGGGAGTTTTCAACGATTTGGTCCAGCTCATTCACCAGCACATTATAGGCTGTTCCGCGGACGAAATTGTCGGGAACTTCGAGAACGAACTTCTCATAAAACGGATGATGCGTGAATGAAGATATTTGCACATAGTCATCAAAATTCAGTCCGAGTGAGGCTGCAAAAGTGGTTGGAGTGTATGATGTTCCGGCATATTCAAAGTTCTCCGGCACTTCACCCAGATAAGCGTCGACCAGGTTGGTAAATCCCTTTTTCCAGGCTGTACTCAGTTTTCCGTTCGGATTTTTGACAATTGCATCAACATAAGCTCTCAAAACTCCATCCATTTCATTATGGACCACGCCTTTTTCCTTGATCTCATTACCCGGATAAACGGACCAGGGAACGATCCCATATTTCTTAACGGAATTGATGACATCATGATCGGCTCCGCCAGGGCCAAACTCGCATTTCCCATTCCAGCGGATGAATTGTTCAGCTTTATCAATATAGATATTCCTTACGGTGTGCATGACCGAAAGTTCTACCGGAGGCTTTCCTGCCCGTTGAATTTCGCTTTCCAGGAATGAGGAGGTTGAGTAACACCAGCAAGTGCTCGATGAACCCTGACTTTTAACCGGCATGCGCGGGTATTCTACGTCGATGGTAAATTTATAGGGAGCCTCAGGTTCTTTTTTCTTTTTAGCTTCCACTGGATATGGCATAGTAACAAGTATTCCGGCCAGCAGAATCAATGGTTTGATATATGATGTTTTTTTCATGGCTTGCAGAAGTTATTGTTTTAAACCGATTTTTTTAGCTATTTCCGGTGGAATCCCGTCTTTATGCAGCATGATCGACATGGTGCGGAGACGCATGAAAGGAACGGAAACATAGGAGTATCCTTTAAATTTTCCGCCTTCACCCCAGGAGTTTTTTTCATAATAATATTTGTTGCCAAACTGATCCTGAGCAAGTCCGATAATGTGCATGCCGTGGTCATCAGTCAATTGCCACGAATCAAACATATACTGACGGTCGGCCTGAGAAACCTCTTTTTCTTTGGTCGAAGGATCCTTAAGGTCTCCGCCATTGGCCAGGATTCGCGCGTAACCCTGAGCGAAATTCAGGTCGGAGATATCAGCACCCCAGGAAATAGAGATCCCTTTGTTCAGCGAATAATCAACAATTTGCATTAGTTCGTCGATCGGTACATTATATACCTGCGACTGGACCCAATTATCGGGAATTTCGAGTACGAATTTTTCATAAAAAGGATGATGTGTATAGGACGTAACCTCAACATAATCATCAGGATTGATACCGATTTCAGTAACAAATTCCTTTGGAGTGACCATTTTCCCATTGTAAGAAAATGAAAGTGGTCTTTCGCCCAGATAAGCATCAAGTACCCCTTGAACACCCTTCAGCCAGACCGGACTTATTTTACCATTCGGATTTTTTACGATGGTCTGAACGATCCCGGTCAGGGCATTCACCAATTCGCCATGCTTATGAACGGTTTCACCATAGTTTAAACCAGGGTAGATATCCCTGGGAACAATTCCATATTTTTTTAAGGAATTAGTGACATCGTGCCCTTCACCGCCCTCGGCGAAGTTGCAGGTACCGTGAAATTTCACATACTGTTCAGCTTTATCCCTGTACATGTTATTCACTGTGTACATTTCGGACAGCCCGACTTCAGGTTTACCTAGACGCATGATTTCACTCTCGATCATCGAGGTGGTTGAAAAGCACCAGCATGTCGAAGTGGAAGCCTGACTTTTTACTGAGGTGGCAGGGATTTGTTTCAACATGGTCATTTGAAATTCGGGTTTTGAATCTGCTTTCGTATCGGCAGGTTTTTTATCCTGGCCCGAAACCGCGAAAGGATTCAAAACCAATGTCCCGATCAGGAACAACGCCGGAATCCTGAGTTTTCTGAATGGTTTCATACTTCTAATTGTAGATTGTTTTTATAACTGTATAATGAAAAATCTTAAATTCACAGATCGCTGAAGCCGTCGAATTTACTAAACAGAAACCTATGAGAACATTACTTAAATCATTAATTTTTGCAGCTGCCGCAATGGGATTTCAAGTATCAATTGGACAGGTAGTTACAACTGGTTCGCTGATAGAGGAATTGACGGATTTGCGAAAATTGGCAGAATTTCCTGTTCCGGGGTACCATTCCATCCAATATTCATCATACGACAGACGAACGGTTAGTCCGGATAAGCCGGGGTGGTTTGCCAATGATGATGGTTTTGGTGGTGAGCCAATACCTGGTTTTGTTGAAGTTTTAAAGGTTCCCGACGCAAAAGGGATAGGCGAATATCTCATTTGTGATATCAAGGGACCGGGGGCAATTGTCAGGCTTTGGACAGCACAGATCAGTGGCAATCTGACTGTAACACTTGATCAGGAAAAGGAACCACTTTATAACGGACCAGCAGAACCTTTTTTTCTGCACACTTATGAGGCTCTGTTGAAAGAGACTCCTCGAAAAGAATGGACAGGCAGCATTAACCAGAATATGGCCTGTTATTATCCGATAGCCTTTGCAAAAGGATGCCGTATGGTTTGGAAAGGTAATGTTGGGGATCTTCATTTTTATCATGTTCAACTGCGTTTATATGAGGAGGGAAGCAGAGTAAAGACATTTAAACTTGAAGACATTAAAGACTGTAAGGCTAAACTTGACCATGCCGCGGCGATTCTGACCGAACCATTTAAATATCTGGATACTGTATTGTTTAATGCTGAGTATGAGACTATCTGGTTAAAGCCAGGTGAAAAAAAGGTGGTGAAATCAATTAAGGGGAGTGCCGGAATCAAACGAATTGCAGCTTATGTGAGTGCACAAAATGTGGATAAGGCCCTCAGGCAAACTGTCCTGGATATTCGTTTCGACGGGTCCCCCTCGGGACAGGTGCAATCTCCGCTTGGTGATTTTTTTGGCGCTGCACCCGGGATAAATCCTTATGAATCGCTTCCTTTTACCGTACTGGAGGATGGCAGGATGGTCTGCCGCTATTTTATGCCTTTTAAAGACTCTGCTCAGGTATTCATGGAAAACATGGGAGATCAGGAAGTTACCGTGACGGCAAAAATCGTGACCGAACCTTATACATGGAAGGATGGAACCAGTATGCATTTCAGGGCGCGCTGGCGAGTGGACCATGAATTACTGGCTGACCCCAGGCAGGTTAAAGACATCCCTTACCTGATGATCCGTGGTAAAGGGCGGATGGTAGGCGCTGTCTGTTACTTGCTGAACCCAACCTCGGTGCCTTCATCGGCAGGAAACTGGTGGGGTGAGGGTGACGAAAAGATTTTTATCGATGATAATCTCAAGCCTTCATTTATCGGTACCGGATCAGAGGATTATTATAATTATGCATGGTCAGACGAAGAACTTTTTGATTACGGTTATTGCGGGCAGCCCAGAAACGACGGGCCGGCCAACCGCGGTTTTATCACAAATTACAGATGGCATATTCTGGACAATATCCCATTTGAGAAGGGATTCGATTTTTATATGGAACTATACAGCCACAGGCCAGTTGAGCATTTTTCATATGCCCGGATGATCTATACCTATTCAATGCCTGGTGCGCACGACGACCATTTGCCTGTTACCCGGGCTGATGTTCGCCAGCTTGAACCTCCGGCGGATTGGTGGCCCGAATCTGCTGGTGCCGCAAGTAATTCGATCTTCTATCAGGTTGAAACCCTGGCCTCAAAACCACAGAACATTGAGCTGGTGAAGGATCCGATGTGGTCGGCTAAACAGATGGTCCTTTGGAAACCTCAATCGAAAAGTGAAACCATGACGCTCCTGTTACCAGCATCGAAAGCAGGTAAATTCAGGATTAATATCACTGTTGCACGCACTGCCGGCGGTGGAAAAATGGAAATCATGCTGGACAGCAAACCTCTGAATTTCAATGGATCAGCGGTTAACGATGTTTCTACAAAATTCAGAAGCGTGGCGAGGAATATTGCCAGCGATAATGTTGAACTAACTGAAGGAATGCATGTTCTGACGATTAAGCCGGCAGGAGATAAGCCGCTTCCAATAGGACTGGATTTTATCTGGATGCAAAGCCTATGAAATGTGCTAATATGCTAATTTGCTGATTTGCTAATTAAAAAAATAACTAATGAAACGATTAGCTGCTTTTTTAGGAATTTTGGTTTATGCCGGTGCGATTGGGTTCTCTGAGGAATTTGTCCTGGTGTCGCCCGGTGGCAAGGCAAAGGTTGTGGTGAATGTCGATAAGCAATCCGGCATTACGGCCACTTGTTTTTTCCTAGGCAAGGAAATGACTGTTCTGGGTCCGATCGCTCTGGAAACCGGCGATGGTAAAGTGTTTGGGGAATCAGCAAAAGTCAGGACAGTGAATAATAGAACCGTTGATGAGGTTATTATTCCGCCGGTTGCTCAAAAAAGAAAGCGAATACCTGATCATTTTACGGAAATGGAGATATTGTTCAGGGAGCCGTTTCGTCTGATATTCAGGGCTTATGATGATGGTGTGGCTTATAGGATTAAAACGGATATCGAAGGTGAAAT
>Ga0114951_10005347_pt1 | contig 11899 bp, 10 predicted proteins | sample AM7aDNAmetaG_FD_88677 | JGI IMG/M metagenome (GOLD analysis project Ga0114951, IMG submission 88677) | Freshwater microbial communities from Finland to study Microbial Dark Matter (Phase II) - AM7a DNA metaG | ecosystem: Environmental > Aquatic > Freshwater > Lake | place: Finland: Lake Alinen... | reverse complement strand
TTATTTGTGGACGGATATTTATTGTATAATAATTCAGGTTCGTCTATATCATCTTGTACTTATGCAGGTCCGGATATATTTTTATTGATAACTGGAGATACTTCAATTTATCAACCATATACCTATGTTAAATTAACTGGTTCAAATTATATCACTATGATAACAGATGTGGGTAATAATTATGTTAAAGTTGAAAATCCAATCTATCCTGATGTAACACATCAATTTACCAATATTCAAAATATAGGAACTTTAAAAGAAATATCAGATATTCTTTACAACGTTTATGTTAAAGATGATGTAAAGACATTTTCAGGATTTATTTTTTATTACTCAAAGAAAAGTGATTTCACTAGAAAAAATATTTATAAATCTTATGGAAATATATTAGATGATAGAATTAAAAACGATTACTATCTATATCAGTATACAACAGGTCTTTTATTTGAAGACGAATTTAATCACTTTATTTTTAAAATATATAATATAGGATTGGATCCAAATCTTTCATATGTTCCTGTCGAACTGATGGATGTTGGTGGTGATAACGTTAAAAAATTACCAGTTCCGATATCTAATTTAGTATATGGTGAAAATGATATGATTGTTGGTGGAGTCTATACTAAAAATAGTCAAAAATTAACCGATACTTATTACCCGATGGATACAAATACGTCGAAAGGAACTAAAAATGAAATTGAAACTGGATTTATAATGGGTGGTTTGAGCGGTGATACAGCAACAGTACTGGTTAGTGTTAACTAAAAAATAAAATTAAAAAATGATTCAAAGAGAGAAAAAACGTCAACAAATGAAATTAGAAACTCAGTTTGCTAATAGTCAACCTACTAGATATTCTGGATCTACAAACGATACTTGGTACTTAGATGATCATATTGCTCAAAATTGGAACCCATCCGATATTTATTTGGGTGAAGTTTGGATGAATGCTTCTGCGGTTACACTTTGGACGCGATTTTTTACACAAGATATTAATGATGATGGTATAAGACAGATATCTACTCATTGGATGAATAGTGGGTCTTCAGTACAACTTGACACACACTATGACGCTTTATATATTCCTGAACTCGTTTTAAATAGTGTTAGTGCAAATGTTGGTGTGAATGGTGCCATAAGATTCAATGGTACTAATTTTCAAGGATATAAGAATGGTAACTGGTATGTTTTTGATAGTGGTCCTTATGCAGCACCCGATGATACTTATATACAATTTAATCAGGGCGGAAATTTTGGAGCTTTAAAAGAATTTAGATTTGATTATACAGATATTCTTCTTACAGTTGGACCTAGTAACACTGCTAATACTGTTCACATCGAATCAGATTGGGTAACTACTTATCCTATATCTTCTGGATCGATTATTGTTGGTTCTGGTATTACTCAAAATTTTATTATGAGAGAAACTAGTCTCTTCGGTACTGATATACACGATAATCAAGATTTCACACAAACATCTGTTTACGGAAATGAAATAAGTAATAATACAAATGTGTCACAGACATTATTGATAGGTTCTTCTTTATCAGAAATCGATACAGTTACTAAATCCTTAATACTAGGTTCCTCTATTGATATTGTTAATGTTGATTTGTCTGTAAATGTTGGTTATAATTTATACAACAGATCATACAAATCTGTTCTAATAGGATTTCACAACTCTATTTATGCTAATAGTACAGGTGTGACAATTTTAAATGGTAGTTATAATATTATTAGTGGTAACACTTTAAATTCCACAATATTAGGAGGATATGGTAATAGTATAACAGGATCAACTTATTCATCTATCATAGGAGGTTCTGGTAATTATAGTATCGGTGATGGTTACTCTTCAGTTATAGGTGGTGCTGCTAATTATAATATTAATACAGTTTCTTCATCTGTAATAGGTGGCGAAGGAAATTATAATGATAATTCACAAGAATCATCTGTGATAGGAGGCTGGGGAAACTACAATAGTGATTCAACAAACTCTGTAGTTCTTGGAGGAAACTCGAACACAAACGATTTTTCAGTAAATTCAATAATTGTAGGTGGTTCTTCCAATTATAACAATGGTTCAGATTATTCTTCAGTTATAAGTGGTTCTGGTAATACAAATATTAGTGTATACTACTCATCAATTTTAGGTGGTCTAGGAAATTTAAATCTCAATTCTTTATATTCGGTAATTTTAGGAGGTTCTAATAATACAAATGATAACTGTAACACCGCTATATTGGGAGGATTTCATAATAATAGTATTAGTTCTGATTTTTCTTTGACTTTTGGAGGTGCATGGAATGCAAATTCTAATTCTGATTATTCATCAATTATTAATGGTAAAAATAATACAAATTACTATTCTGACTATTCATCTGTTATTGGTGGAACTGGAAATACTAACACATATTCTATTTACTCATTTGTTGCGGCAGGAAGTGGTAATTATAATAGCAGTTCTGATTATTCGTCAGTTATTGGAGGAAGTGGTAATTATAATAGCAGTTCTGATTATTCGTCAGTTATTGGAGGAGGTGGTAATTATAATATCAGTTCTGATTATTCGTCAGTTATTGGAGGAAGTGGTAATTATAATAGTAATTCATATTATTCATCAGTTATTGGAGGAAGTGGTAATTATAATAGTAATTCATATTATTCATCAGTTATTGGAGGAGGTAGTAATTATAATAGTAGTTGTACAAATACTGCTGTTATAGTTTGTACTGGTGTTACGGCAACAAGAAGTAACACTGTATATATGCCTAATATTTTATTAACCAACACGGATGATTCTAGTCCTATAGAAGGTTTTATAGTATTTGATGGAACACATTTTAAAGGATATAAAAGTGGAACTTGGTATAATTTTGATGGAGCACCAGCCGCACCAGATCTTCCTATGCGTTCAATACAATTCAATGACGATGGTGTTTTTGGTGGTGATGCTCGATTATCTTGGATATATGAAGGTCTTATTGCTTGTTCAAGTTTTACTGGAGGTGGAACAATGAACATTCTGAATGCTGTGGTTGGAGGTGGTAGTCATAATATATCAAACGGTACTGGAGCATTACTTAACACAATAGTTGGTGGTACTGGTTCTGAAATTAGAGGTGTTGACAACATCTTCAATAACATGTTAGGTGGAGCAGTAAATAAGATTTGGGGTCAAGATAATAATTTTAATACTATTATAAACGGTGCTCAATGTGAAATAGGTAATGATACAATTTTTAGTCAAAATAACAATATATTTAATATAATACTTGGTGGTGCAGGTAGTTACCTACACTGTAGGAATTCCACTTTTAACACAATTATAGGTGGGTCTGGTAATTATGTAAATGATAATAGTAATTTTAACATCGTCGGCGGTGGAGGTAGTTCTGTAAGTGGTCAATATAATCTGGCTATTGGTGACTCCGTAAGAGCAACAAATGCTTCAGGAGGTGCTACAGCGTTTGGTGTGTGGACTTGGGCAAGTGGTCTTGCCTCTTTTGCTTCTAACTATGCTACCGTAGCGAGTGGGTATTATTCACACTCAACTGGTAAATGGACTCTCGCATCAGGTGAAGGAAGTTTTAGCGGTGGTATCGGAGCAACAGAAGGTTGTACAGTTAATGCAGTAGGATATTGTTCATTCAATTTTTCATATAACTCTCAATATAGTAATTCCAATAGTGGAGACTTTTCTGTTATTTTAGGAGGTGAAAACCTTAACATCACTTCATATGGTAAAAATTCAAGTATAATTTCATCTATAGTTTGTGAGATAGGATCTGAATATTCCACTATAATTTCAAGTAATTCTTCAAGTATAGGATTGGGATCTTCAAATTTATATTTTAATAATTCTATAATCACTTCTGATACTTGTAGCATAGGAGATTATAGTTTACATAATACAATAATAGGTTGTTACGATATTAATATGGCAACAACTACATCTTATATCGCAGCTATTAGTTTAACTGGTCTTACTTTAAGTAGAAGTAACAGCGTTTATGTTCCTAATGTTATACTAAAAAATACAGATAATAGTACCCCAGAAGAAGGTATGATTATATTTGATGGAACACATTTTAAAGGATATACGAGTGGTGGATGGAAACAATTAGATAATGTATAAAAAAATAATAATAAAAACATGGCATTTAAAATTAAAAACAAAGTTTATGACGTACAAGGTAATACTTATAATACCGATGTGTATGTAGTATTTTCTTCTAATGAAGTTAATATATCTCATTTAGATAATTTAAAATTATCTGTAAATTTGAGATTTTATAAAGATTTACATTCTTATAATAATGGTCTATCACCTATAACACCAATATTATCAATATCGGATAAACAAAGAATAAATTATTTTAATAAAGATTTAACAAAAACAGAATCTGTTATATTAAATCAACAAATGATTTATTCATATGTTTATGATTATTTGGTATCTTTATATGGTAAAGATTATATCATAGATTGTATGGGATTGTTAACACCAAAAGAAACTATAGTGGTACCATTGATGTCAGGTATGATATTATCAGGATACACCAACTATTGTGGAATAGATTCAGTACTATCCGATAGTGCCGAAATAGGAGAAAATGATTTTTCTAACCCCTATGGTTGTAATAAAAATATAAAATGGCTTGGTTCATTTAATGGTTCTTGTGACGGTGGTTCCTCATTTAAAATAAATGTTGATAAAACAGGAGATTATGATGTTGTGATTTGTTATACACAAGGATTTAATGATGGTACTCATGTCTTAGTAATAACTGTTAACGGAACTGATTATACACAAGAATTATCAAATAGTGGTGGATGGTCCAGTGAAAAAACTTTCACAATTACAATACCTTTAACATCAGGAGATAATACTATCATGTTTCATGGTGATGGTGATTCACAATCACCAGATTTTATCTATTTTCAAGTACCGATTAAATAATTAAAACATCAATTTATTTTTTGACTATATTGATCAAAAAATAGAACTGATGAAATTAGAATTACAACCATTAACAAATTACACTTTTGAGAATGATGAACAATATTGTTTCACTTCTTTTATTGACGACAAAGATGATAGAATAACTTTTGAAACATTAGATTTAATAAGTGTTGAAAATGATATTATACATGGTTCATCTATGATGGATGGTATTTTTTCAACAACAGAATATAAAAAAATATTATTTAAAGATAATATTCCTACTATTTTACCAAAAGTATTACAAGGTGATGGAGGTTTCCTATTAACTTTAAAAGAAAGTTGTTCTTTTAGATTTGATAAACATTTTAGTATAGATAACAAAGAGATCTATTTATCTGATTTTATCACAAAAAATGATATCATCCTACAAACAAATAAATCTAAAAAAACAATTTTCAAACACGTACCTCTGATAAAATCCGGTAAAATAGTAAAAATTGTGATAGCTTCTAACATAAATTTTTATCAGAAAACTATACCAACATTAATTGATAATCTATTAAATATTCAAAAAATATTACCTTCTGATATTCGAGTAGTAGTTAATAATTCACCTGAAAATTTCAAAGAAGATAGAAATGGTATATTGTTTAGTTTTGTAAAATCTGATTGTTGGGAATATAGTGCACTTTATGATATGTTAATAGACGAGGAATATGAATATGACTATTTTCTATTGCTACATGACACTATGTTACCGGGTTTATTTTTTAGACATTTTTTAAATGATATAAATATATCAATGCCTTGGGAATTGATTCCGCTGTTAGCAAATGGTATGTTGAATTTTATAATATTCTCCAAGAAATATATTCAAAAAAATGATAGATTTATTAAAAGATATTTTTCACAGAAATTGGATAAAGAAACTGGTGTTACAATTGAAACTACTGGTCAGTTAACTTCAAGAGCAGAATTATTGTATTACCCTAGATACTCTAGTGTTGATGGTGAAGGTATAGAATGTCGTAAAAGGTTTGATATCACTAATCCTGGTAAGTATCACACAAATCGTAGATTACAATATATTCGTTCATTAGATATGTACAAATCTCAAGTAGATGGTTTCGAATTGATGATAAAACACAACAGGGAGTTATAACAGTGATTTAGATAATTCAATACCTTTATTTATAACATCATCCATATCGTAATATGCATAATCTCCTAGACGACCACCAAAAAGAATTTTATCTTCTGTCTTAGACATCTCTTTATATTGATTATAAATTTTATTATTATTCTCATCATTTATTGGATATATCGGATCATTTTCTCTTTCAATATAATTTTCAGGATATTCTTTAGTTATATAGGTTATAGGTTGTTGTTCAAATTCAAAATGTTTGTGTTCAATTATTCGAGTGTGTGTTATATCTTCACTGGTATAATTAATTACAGATGTTCCTTGATAATCTTGAATTTCATGTAACTCCTCTTCAAACTTTAATGATCTCCATTGTAATTTACCAAATTTGTAATTATAAAATCTGTCTATCGGTCCGCTAAAAATTATTTTATCAAAATCGTTATTAAAATATTCCACATCGTCAAAATAATCTGTATTTAATTTAATATCACAATGAGATATCATGTTATCAATCATCGACGTATAACCACCAATAGGAATACCTTGAAATTTATCATTAAAATATAAATCGTTAAAATTAGTACGTATTGGTAATCTTTTGATAATCGAAATCGGTAAATTTTTCGGATGAGTGTTCCATTGTTTTTGAGTATAACCTTTTATAAATATTTCATACAACTCTAATCCGATTTCTGAAATTATATGTTCTTCTAAATTTCTACTTATATTTTTTTGAAAACTATTTAATAATTGATTTGCATCTTGTGGTGTTTGTACTTGAGGATATACTTGTTGTAATGTTAATAAATTAATTGGAAATGAGTATATTTTGTTGTTGTAATTCACCAATACTTTATGTCGATAATTGTTAAACGATATGTATTTGTTTACCAAATTCCAAATATTTTCATCATCTGTATGAAAAATATGAGCACCATATTGATGTATGTTGATGTTATCTTTGTTTATGGTATAACAGTTACCTCCTATATGATTCCTTTTATCTATTATGGTTATTTGATGATTTTTCAATTGTGTAGCAATAGTAGCATTAAATAGACCACATCCGACTAATAAAATTTTCATAATAATTATATATAATCGAAACAAAATCCTAAAAGAATCGAAAACTTTTTCTTTTATTTTTGATAAATAAAAGAAAAATAATTTTATGTTTGGAATTTTATGTGTTAAAGAAATTGATTCTAAAAAGAAAGCTTTTCCAATTTTAGTAAAATATGGGATAGAAAATGTTTTTAGAACCTGGAAAACTTTAGAGGATGCGAAGATCTATGCAAAAAATATCATTTTATGTAAAACTTCTGAAACATACTTCATTAATTTTGAAAATGGAGAAATGATAAAATCAATTTAAAATTTTTATATATAGTTTAAAATTAAAAAATTTAATGAAAGACTATAATAAATTTATATTTGAGATTAGAAGAAATGAAGGTCAATTGTTTTATCAATTTGTCGATTATTATTTAAATTCTGATTTGATTACAAATGAATCTAGAAATTTAATTTTATCTCATTTGAACCAACCAACATTATCTGAATATTTAATTAATGAGAATTTTTTTGATAGTTTTAAAAAAAGATATGATAAAGCAAAAACTGTTGTTAAAAATTTTCCCGAACAAGCAAAAGATTCTCTAAACAAAATAGTAGATGCTGCCAAAACATCAGTAGATTTTGTCAATAATATTATCAATAAATTAAAAACTTTTATCAATAATGTTTTAACAAATTCCAAAAATAAAATGGTGGAAAAGTTAAAAGCTGATAAAAATTTTTCACAGAAACTTAAAGAGATTGTACAAAAAGATAAGGGTGCTTTAATTAAAGATGTTGATACTCTTGGTAAAGTTGTTAAATTTTATCAGGAAAAATTAAGTGACAATCTATTAAAATATGTTAGAAACGCTTTGAATGCTGTTTTGGTGGGTGATAAACAACCTGTTGTTGAAAATATACAATACATGAAATTGTGTTTAGAAAATGCTGAAATGGGAAACAATGTGATTCAAAAATTAGTACATGGTATTGAAAGTTTACCACCATTTAGTTGGTTACACAATTTAAAAAATTTGGCTGAAAAAGGAGTTAATTCTGTCATTGAAGGTTTAAGTTTTATCACTGAAAAATTGGGTGGACCTAAATTTATTTTACCTATCGTTGCATCTTTACTAGCAATCGCAATAGAATACAACATTAAAGGTTTGATTAAACATGGAATTATAGAGGCTGCAGCTGAATATGCTATACCGTTTATAGGTGTTATTGTTAAAACCATCGGATTTATAGCAACCACAATTGCTGTCTATGAAGTTATAAAAGTTTCATTATCAACACATCAACAGCCTGCTGCACAATCTACAAATGCGCCAGTCAAACCTATCATAAAACCTACAAACACTTCAACTGTACCAGCAACAAATACAGCACCAAACCCGACTACACAATGATAACTAAATTTGAAGCATACGACTGGAAGAAAAGACTTATGGATGAAGTAAGTCAATATAAACTTGGGCAAAGATTTGATCAGGGTTTTATTTTGGAATATGTTCAGGAGTTACATGACATCAAAGGTTTTGATGACACAGATTTATTTGAAAGAATTAATTCATATTCTTATTATATTTTAGAAGAGATTGATATCAAAGATTTAGAGTCTAACGAATTTGATTGGGACGAAACTGTAGTTGATGAGTATTCTAAACTCACAAAAGACAGAGATTTTTATCCAACGATTGTTGTCGGAGATTTAGGAAATAAAAATTATACTATAATCGACGGTACACATCGACTTAACTCATTAAAAAAATTAGGTTATGAAAAAGTTAAAGCTTTTGTTGGTCAAGAATATTCTCAATATTTTGTAGATGATGAATTCGATGAAGAATAATTAAATATTTTTCTTATTTTAATTGCTCTATTAACTCTGTTAATATATTTTTTTGAAATATCATTACCAACGAATCCGTTAAACGAGAAGTGTATTTCATTTAAATTTATTTCAGAACAATATAGTTTATATGACTTGTGATTTATTTCAAATACGGGATTATCTTTATATAAATTTTTATAAAAATCCATTATATTTCATTTAACCATTTTTCAGATATATCACAATAATTTTTTGATATTTCAAATCCGATATAATTTCTACCTGATTTCTTTGCTGCAACTGCTGTCGTACCAGATCCCATGAAAGGATCTAAAATCACATCACCTTTATAAGATAGAAAATCGATACACAATTGTGGTAATTTTAAAGGAAAACAAGCTTTAGTTTTTCCTCTTGTGGTTCCGATATTCCAAACACCAGAACAAGCTTCTAAAAAATCTTCTTTTGAAATTGTTGATTCTCCTTTGTTGATTTTATGCCATTGTTCTTTATATGAAATCAAAACACCCTCGTAAGGAGAATTATGCATTATCGAATTTATGGAGCAATAAGACTCGTCATCTTTAACAGACAAATCATATACTTTCCCTTCGTATTCCTTCAAATTGATATATTTTATTGGAAAGTAAAAAAAATTATCATCGTCTAAAACCTTTTTCCATTTTGTTTGATGGTCATACCAACATATAGTATAACTTTTTTTAACTTTAGTTTTTCTACCACAAATTACAGTATCTTTTTCTTTGTTACCATTTTTAATTGTTGAAAATTTATTTAGTTTTAGTAATAATCTCTGTACTGATAATAATAAATCGTAGGATGAACTAGAAATATTATAACCCACAGCATTCCTTTTCATAAAGGTATCACCATCACCTTTATGATATCCGTTTATTAATTGTTCTATATATTCTCTTGGAAAATCTTGTATGTAATTTGGTATAATCTTTAAATGAGATTTTGTTCCTTTGACTTCAAAAGATTCTATTTTAAAAAATTGTGTAAAAAAAATATATAATTTTTTAGAATAAAAATATAAATGAAAACTTTTTTGATTATTTTTAATCCAATAATTTATGTTTAATCTTTTAAATAATTTTTCGTATTCTTCTTTTTCTTTTATATATGATGTTAAGATTAATTCATATGTATGGTTTTGTTTTTGTTTTCTTATATAGTTCTTCATTTCTGTTAAATTGCCTTCCGCTAAAAAATAACCTACCAAAATCCAAAAATCTAATTTTCTATACAATTCATCGTCTTTTACCCATTCAGGTAATTCCGATTTTTTATTTTTTGGAAAAGATAAATAATATCTAATATCATCCACTCTTCCTTCTGAATTTTTAAACTGGTCATAAATCTCTCGACCATTCGACCAATGAACATCAGAAAAAATATATTTCCTATTATAAGGTTTACCTTTGAAGGTAACTGACCTTTTTTTAACATAAAGTTTATGTTTTAACGTAGTGTTTATTTTTTGAGACTTATTGTGATATAACTCAATATCAATTATATCTCCTTTAAAATTCTGATTATAGACTTCTAAGATCTCTTTATAATTATTGTTATGAGTCAAAACCTTGTCACCTTTTTCAACACACTCTATATTTTTATATCCATTTTGTGTCAATATTAAAGTGTTTGGTAGTACACAGTTAATATATGGAGCGCTGGCTTTTAACCAACTACCGAATGCTGTAAATCTTGACCTAGTAATATCATTCCAGACTGCAATTTTATGAGTTTTTAATCCAACTTCTTCTTGGATATTTCTGATATCCATTAAAGGAAATCTCGAATTTTTCTGCTTATCTTGAAAATTAATATAATGATTAATACAAATTCTTCCATCAGGTTTTGATACCCTCTGCAATTCTCCAATCCAAACTTTTATCCAATCTAAATATTCATTCCAAGGCATGTTATCATTATAGGAATCATAATCTATACCTAAGCAGTATGGAGGAGAGGTAACAACAAGATCCACAAAATTATTCGGAATCATTTTTAGACCTTTTATACAGTCAATATTATAAATTTTATTCAATTCTATCATGCTTAATTCCACTATTTATTTTTTTATATTTAATTTTTCTGATAATTTTGTAAAAATTGAGATTATTTTTTGAACATGTTTCATTTAAATAATCCATATATTCAACAACCGTTTTATCTTTCCATTTATATTTACCAAACTTGATAGATTTTTCTAAATCTTGATAATTTTGTAACAACTGTTCTAAAAAAATATCCTTGCTAAATGTGATGTTATCATTCTTTTTCATTGAATTTAAAACCGATTTTTTTTGGATCTGAATCATCAATATCTATCAGTTGATTTAAACCTTCATATATCTCTGCTAGAGTTTTTGGAGTATCAAATTTCTGATTCAATCCTAATTTAGTAGATAATTCTGTAGATTGTTTAGCTGTCAATTTTTTAAATTTATAATTAACTCTTAATCTACCAGCTCTTAATAATGCTTCATCTATAACTTTTTTTTCGACATTGAATGTTGCTATTATTTGTATATTTAAATTATCACCTAATATACCATCGCTAAAATTTAAAAGATTAGAAACAGCTTGACTTCTTTCATCAACAGATTTTGTTAAAACATTTTCAGCATCTTCCAAAATAAGAATAGAATTTTTAAAACGACTAATAAAAGATATTAATTCTGGGTCAGCTAAATGGTACATCATGAATGACGGCATATATATGATAGTTTTTTTGTCACCAAAAATTGATATCAACCTGCGGATCCACGTAGTTTTTCCCGTACCGCTAGGACCATGTAATAGATATAAACCCGATTTATTTGATTCTATACTACCTAAAATAAGTTCGTCTGTTTTTGAAAAACTTTTACCATAA
>Ga0114951_10005346_pt1 | contig 11900 bp, 12 predicted proteins | sample AM7aDNAmetaG_FD_88677 | JGI IMG/M metagenome (GOLD analysis project Ga0114951, IMG submission 88677) | Freshwater microbial communities from Finland to study Microbial Dark Matter (Phase II) - AM7a DNA metaG | ecosystem: Environmental > Aquatic > Freshwater > Lake | place: Finland: Lake Alinen... | reverse complement strand
TGTTGAACATCGCGCAGAACATCCAGGGCCGGACGATATGCGCCTTTGGCGAAGCGTGCGCCCGGCCGGACCTGAGCTTTGTCAATAAATTCCGGGACGAATTCGAGGCCCGCGCCGCGGCCGACGAGGCCGGGAACAAGGGAGCGGAGCCGGCACAGGGAATGAAAATCGCCGCGAGTCCGCAGCACTGAAATTGCCATGCCGCAACTCTACGAATACTTTGGATTGGTTGTGTTCTTCTACGCGAATGAACACGAGCCGATTCACGTTCACGGCAGGTTTCAAGGCTGTCACGCGCGGGCGGAGATCATTTTAAAGGACGGCAAGGTGCTGCAGATTGCTTTCTCGAACGTGAAAGGCAAGCCGCAGTTGGCGCGCGGCAAGATGAAAGACTTTCAAGTCTTGGTGAGAGCGAAGGCCAACGACATCGTGCGCAGGTGGGTGGATTTCTTTGTGTTAAAGAAACACAACAAACCGGAAGTCATTACCAGAAAGCTGAAATGAAAGCGCAAACGAAAAACTATCTGGAAATCACGGAGGCGAAATACGTCTCCGGCTACAAGATTCGCCTGACGTTCAACGACGGCACGGTGCGGGTCATGGACTTCGAGCCGTTCTTGCGCAAAGCCGGCAATCCCGACATTACGCAATATCGGCAGATGCGGAAATTCAAAAGCTTCCGGTTGGATTACGGTGATTTGATGTGGGGCGATTACGAAATGATTTTCCCAATCACTGATCTGCACCGAGGAGAAATTTAAGAAATATGCCCGCCGCCACGACAACCGAACCCAAGCCCGCCCCGCCGCCGGTGGAGAAAATCCGCGTCAAGGTGGACGGGCGCGAGATTGAAGTGCCCAGGCTGACGCCCGATTGGCAGGGCAAATTGCAGCCGACGACCATGCTCCAGGCTTGCACCCTGGCGGGCGTGGAGATTCCCCATTATTGTTATCATCCCAAGCTGCCCGTCGCCGGCAATTGCCGCATGTGCCTGGTGGAGTTCGGCACGCCGATCCTCGGGCCGGACCGCAAGCCGGTGCCCAACCCGGATGGCACCCCGAAAATCGCCCGCTCCGTCCTGCCTTACGAACCGGGCACGCCCCGCGGCGCCATCGCCTGCGCCACGCCGATTTCACCCGGGATGGAAATTTACCCCAGTTCGGCGGCCACCAAACAAATGCGCGAGGCGGTGCTGGAATCGCTCCTGATCAATCATCCCCTGGATTGCCCGATCTGCGACCAGGCGGGCGAATGCAAATTGCAGGAGTATTCCGTGGACTACGGCAAATCGGCCAGCCGCTTCGCCGAGGAGAAGGAGCACAAGCCCAAACAGGTTGACTTGGGGCCGCGCATTGTGCTCGATGACGAACGGTGCATCCTCTGTTCCCGCTGCATCCGCTTCACGCGCGAGATCGCGGGCGACGACGCCCTGGGCTTCGCGCGCCGCGGCAGCCGGACCATCCTGACCCGTTATCCGGGAAAAACCTTCGACAACAATTACACGCTCAACACGGTGGATATTTGCCCGGTGGGCGCGCTGACTTCGAAGGACTTTCGCTTTCAGATGCGGGTCTGGTTTCTCAAGGAGAGCAACGGTGTCTGCGCCAGTTGTGCCACCGGCTGCAACATCGTCATCGGCTCGCGCGAAGACAAGGTCTATCGTTTCCAGCCGCGCGAAAACAACGCCGTCAACTCCTGCTGGATGTGCGATCACGGCCGGCTCAATTACAAATGGATCAACCGCGAAGACCGTTTGACGCGCATTCAAATCTCCAAACCGCCCGGGGCGGCCCAAACCCCCGCCTGGCCGGACGCCCTCGCCGCCATCGGCGAGATCCTCACCAGGACCCGGCCGGGAACGGCCGCCATCATCGCCTCCGCGCGCCAGACCAATGAAGAACTTTATCTCTTGAAAAAACTGGCCGCCAGGCTCGATGCCCTGACGGATTCGGTCCCGCGGACGGCGGAGGGCGACAAGCTGCTGTTGAACGCGGACCGCAACCCCAACTCCGCCGGCGCCCGGCTGATCGGCATTTCAGGCCGGCCCGCAGGCTCGAATCTGCCCCGGATCGCCGCGGGCATCGCCGGCGAAACGATCAAGACGCTGATCGTTTTTGGCGAAGACGTGACCAAGGCGGGCCTGGGCGAAAATTTGCTCTCCAAGCTCGACACCCTCATTGTCAGTGACATCCTGCCCAACAAGACGACGGCCCTGGCGCACTATCTTTTGCCCGGATGCGCCCATGCGGAGAAGCGCGGCAGTTTTGTCAACGTCCACGGCCGCGCGCAGCGCTTCATGCAGAACATCCAGCCCAAGGGCGATGCGCGCCCGGAGTGGGAATTTTTGGGCGAACTCACGCGCCGCGTCGCGGGATTGGACGGTTTTTCGACCATCGAGGGCCTGTTCAACCAGATGGCGGCGGAGACGCCCGCCTTCCGCGGCCTGACTTGGGCGGCCCTGGGAGATTTGGGAGTGACGGTGGCGATATGAATGTATGAAAAGTTTACTTCAACAACGCGCTGAACAGTTGGCTCAAGAATTCAGGAAAAAGGGCCGAAAGCCCGTGGTCATCGAGTTTGCAGGCTCGCCAAAGGCCGGGAAGACGACAACGCTTTCGACGCTCCACGCTTTTCTTAAACGTTGCGGCTTTAAAGTTGAGGTCGTTATTGAGCGCGCCTCGGTCTGTCCAATTCGGGACAAGAAACACGCCAACTTCAACATCTGGACGTCCTGCACAACCCTCGCGCAGATTTTGGAAAAGACGCAACACCAGCACCAACTTGAACCGCATCCAGACGCGCCCGAAATTCTCATCTTGGACCGTGGACTTTTTGACGCGATTGTCTGGCTGGCCATGATGGAACACTTGGCTAAAATTCAAAAAGAGGATTTGGAGATTGTGGAACGCTTCTTGTTGATGCCGGATTGGCGCAAACGGATATTTGGAGTCATTGTGATGACGGCGTCCCCGAATGATTCGATGGCGCGGGAGAGGGGGGATTTGCCGGTGGAGGGAACCGAAGGGTCTATTATGAACGAAAAATGGCTGGCGAAATTTCGCCAGACCATCCTGTCCGTGTGCAAACGCCTTGACAAACAATTTAGGATTTACCAAGTGGACACCTCGGAAAAAGAGACTCGGAACTATCGCGCAAAAACAGCGGAAAAGGTTGCGGGGATTGTGCTGGATTTGGTTTCAGAGCAATTGGAGGAAAACATCCTTTGCGCGCCAAAGACTGAAATCACGCGGCTTTTTTCCGGCCAAGACTGCGTCACTGGACGCGCCGCGTCGGCCGTAGCCGACTGCTTCATCAAACAAGGATCATTTGTGCCGCGGCTGGAAGCGGAAGGCTCGAAAGACCTCTTGCAAGCCTTGCCCATTGTTATCATTAGGACCGAGAACGGCCAGATTCTGAAAATGAAACGCCGCGAGAAGTCGGCCGATAATCCCCTCCACGAGCGCACAGTGGTTTGGGCGGGAGGCCACATTCGCAAGGAAGACGCGGCCAATGGTAATTCGTTAATCCAAGGCGCCCGGCGAGAAATTTATGAAGAATTAAGGTTAAGCCTGGAGCCTGAATCGCTCGATTTGATTGGAGCGATATACTCCGATGTGGGAGGCTCGACTTCCAAACATGTCGCTTTGGTTTACCAATGGACATCTCCGCCAGAGGACGTGGATATCGTTCTCAGCGGCACGGAGTTTTTTGAGCGGCGGGGGACCTCATTGAGCAGCATGTTTGTGGAACTCAAGGATGTGGTGGAAAGCGAACTGGAACCCTGGTCGGACATCATTGTAAGAAAGATTCTTGGCGCCGATATTTCTTCCAGCGAAATGCGCTTGCTATAATCTATGGACTTTTTTCGTCATCTGTCGCCAACGGAGCAGTTTCTCATTCTGAGCGCGATCAAGATCGTCTGCGTTTTCTCGGTCGTGATGGCGGCGGTGGCGTATTCGGTGCTGGCGGAGCGGAAATTGTCCGCCGTGATTCAGGATCGCCGGGGACCCAACCGGGTAGGCCCCTTCGGCATCTTCCAGCCCGTGGCCGACGGCGTCAAAGCGTTCCTCAAGGAGGACTTCGTTCCGGGGCACGTCCGGCGGGCTTATTTCTGGCTGGCGCCGATGATTTCGATGACTCCGGCGTTGCTGGTGCTGGCGGTGATCCCTTTCGGCTCGCGACTGGGCGGGGAGAAAATGGTGATCGCGGACCTCAACGTGGGCATTCTTTACACCTTCGGCATCGTTTCCCTGGGCGTGTATGGGATCGTCCTGGCGGGCTACGCCTCCAACTCGAAGTATCCTTTTCTGGGCGGCATTCGCTCCAGCGCGCAGATGATCTCCTACGAAATCGCCATGGGCATGTCGGTCATCCCCGTTTTCCTAGTCGTGGGCGATTTGAATCTGGGGCAGGTCATCCAATACCAGGCCGAACACGGGTGGCTGCTCCTCTACGCGCCGTTGTCGTTTGTGATTTTTCTCATTTCCTCCTTCGCGGAGACCAACCGGCTGCCCTTCGACATGCCGGAGTCGGAACAGGAACTGGTGGGCGGCTATCACACCGAGTACAGCTCGATAAAATTCGCGCTTTTCTTCATGGGCGAATACGCCAACATGATCGCGGCCTCGGCCATGATGGTCACTTTGTTTTTGGGCGGCTGGACGCTGCCGGTGGCCGGATTGAACAAGCCGGCGGCTTCGATCGGCATGGGCGCGGCTCATATTGTCATTTTCATGGCGAAAGTGGCGGCGCTTATGGGCATGTTTATCTGGGTGCGCTGGATGTGGCCGCGCTTCCGGTATGATCAATTGATGGATTTGGGCTGGCGGCGGATTTTCCCGCTGGCGCTGGTGAATATCATCGCCACGGCCCTCTGGCTGTGGATGGCGGCTTGACGCGCTTGCAGGCATGATTGTCAAACGAACAAATTTAAACTTCTGGGAGCGGATTTACCTCCCCGCCGTGCTGGGGGGCATCCGCGTCACCGTGCGTCACTTTTTTAAAAAGAAAGTGACCATGCAATATCCGGAAGAGAAATGGACCGTGCCCGAAGGCTACCGCGGCGCGCCCTACCTGGTCAAAGACCCCGAAGGCCGCGTCAAATGCGTCTCCTGCCAGCTTTGCGAATTCATCTGCCCGCCCAAAGCCATCCGCATCACGCCGCCCGGCCCGGACGGCTCGCCCGAAGCCGGCAACGTGGAAAAGGCGCCGCGCGAATTCAAGATTGACATGCTGCGGTGCATCTTCTGCGGCTATTGCCAGGAGGTGTGCCCGGAAGAGGCCATTTTCCTGATGAAAGACTATTCCCTGACCGGGCTGAGCCGGGAGGAGATGGTTTATGACAAAACCAAATTGCTGGCGCTGGGGGGCGTCCACGACGACCAGGTTTGGAAGTGGAAGCACAAATAAATGCAACCGTTCCTGTTCTATTTCTTCGCGGCTTTGACGCTCTTGTGCGGGGCGCTGGTCATCGCCAATCCGCTTTCCCGCAATCCCGTCACCAGCGCGATGTTTCTCGTCCTGACCATTGTTTCGATGGCGGGCCTGTTCGTGCTGCTGCACGCCTTCTTCCTGGCTGCGGTGCAAATCCTGGTCTATGCCGGCGCGGTCATGGTGCTTTTTCTCTTCGTCATCATGCTGCTGGACCTCAAAGAGGAGGAACGGCGGAAAATCAAGGCGGTCATGGGCGTGCTGGGCGTGGCGTCCGCCGGTTTTATCGCTTTGATCATGATTGCCGTCATCCGGCAATCCGGCGCCGGCGCCGGCCTGGGCGCCCCCGGCGTCGAAGGCTCCACCCTTGACCTGGGCAGGAGGCTGTTCACCTATTACGCGCTGCCCTTCGAATTGATCTCGCTGGTGCTGCTGGTGGCCATGATTGGCGCGGTGCTGTTGAGCAAAAAGGACCTCAAATGACCCCCATCGGCCTGCAACATTACCTGGTCGTCAGCGTGCTTTTGTTCTGCCTCGGCTTGCTGGGCGTGATGGTGCGCCGCAACCTGCTGGTCATTTACATGTCGCTGGAACTGATGCTCAACGCCGCCAACCTGGCCCTGGTGGCCTTCTCGCGTTTCAACAACAACCTGGACGGCCAGGTCATCGTCTTTTTCATCATCACCGTCGCCGCCTCCGAGGTCGCCGTGGGGCTGGCGCTCATTGTCGCCCTTTACCGCCGCCGGCAAACAACGCACGTCGAGGACCTGGCCACGCTAAAAGACTGACCCATGAACCAACCGCTCCCCTGGCTAATCCTGTTTCTGCCCCTGCTGGCGGCCGTGCTCATCACGCTTTTCCTTCAGCGCAGCCCCCGCTTCAGCGCCGCTCTTTCCGTGGGCGCCGTGCTGGCTTCGTTTTGTTTAAGCGCAAGTTTGCTGGCCCAATTCCTGTGCGGATTCACGCCCGGCGTTTCGCTCAACTGGCTGCAAATCGGGACTCTCCACATCGAATTCGGCCTGCGCTTCGACTCCCTGAGCCTGCTCATGCTCATGGTCGTCACCGGCGTAGGCTCGGCCATTCATATTTATTCCATCGTCTACATGCGCGGCGACCCCGGCTACGCGAGATTTTTTGCCTGCATGAGCCTGTTCACCTTTTCCATGCTGGGCATCGTGCTGAGCAGCAACTTTTTCCAGATGTTTGTCTTTTGGGAACTGGTCGGCCTTTGCAGCTATCTGCTCATCGGCTTCTGGTACCAACGCCCCGCCGCCGCCGACGCGGCCAAGAAAGCCTTTCTGACCAATCGCCTGGGCGACTTTGGTTTTCTGACCGGCATCATCCTCGCCTGGGCGGTCGCCGGAACGCTCAACTTTGACGGGATAAAGGGCCAGTTGCTGCGCAACCCGGAATTGTTCGACACCAAGGCGACCCTTGTCGGACTGCTGATCTTCTGCGGCGCGGTGGGCAAATCGGCGCAATTCCCCCTGCACGTCTGGCTGCCCGACGCCATGGAAGGCCCCACGCCCGTCAGCGCCTTGATTCACGCGGCCACGATGGTCGCCGCGGGCGTCTATATGCTGTGCCGGGTCTTTTTCATCTTCACGCTGCCCGCCTTGGAAGTCATTTCCTGGATTGGCGGCATCACCGCGCTGCTGGCGGCCCTGATTGCCCTGCAGCAGGACGACATCAAACGCATCCTGGCCTATTCGACGATTTCGCAACTGGGATACATGGTGATGGCGGTCGGGTTCGGCGAACCGCCGGCGGCGATGTTCCATTTGACCACGCACGCGTTTTTCAAGGCGCTCCTGTTTCTGGGCGCCGGCGCGGTCATCCATGCCGTGAGCCACGAACAGAATATCTGGAACATGGGCCGGTTGCGGCTCAAGATACCCTTGACCTATCGAACTTTCCTGGCGGGCGCGCTCGCCCTGTGCGGCATGCCGTTTTTCAGCGGCTTTTACAGCAAGGACGCCATCCTGGCCGCGGCCTGGGAGCACAGCGCGACGCTCTTTGCCATCGGGGTGCTGGCGGCCTTTTTAACCACTTTTTACATGTTCCGGCTCATCATCGTTGTCTTCCTCGGCAAGCCGGCATCGGAGCCGGTCGAACATCCGCCGAAATCGCGCGTGATAGCCTATCCCATGGTCCTGTTGGCGGTGGCCTCCGTTGTGGGTGGTTTTATGGGGATCAGGCAGTTCATCACTCCGCAGTTCTCGCCCGGCGCGACGGTGCTTCCAATCTTCGCTCCTTTGGAGCCGTTCGAAGCGGCGCCCCAGGCGGCGTTCATGGGATTGGCCGCCTTCGCCATCGGCCTCGGGGCGGCGTATATGTGTTATGCTGGCGCGGCCTCAGACCCGCTGCCCGCCAAAATAGCGGGAATCAGCAGCGTGCTCCGCCACAAATTCTACTTTGACGAGTTTTACGCGGAAGTGGTGGATCTTTTCCACGACACCCCGGCCCGGGCCGCCAATGCCTGTGACATGGGCCTCAAGCTCCTGGTCCGCCTGGTTCACGGCGCGACGGAATGGATCGGACGGGTCCTGCGCCTGGTCCAAACCGGCAACTTGCAAACCTACGCCCTGCTCATGGCCGCCGGCGCCGCGCTGGCGCTTTACTTAATGTTGATGCACTGAAACATGTCGCCCTTGACCCTCATTTTCCTGTTGCCGCTGCTGGCCGCGCTGGTCCTGGCCCTGATCCCGCGCAATTTCCGCTTCGCCATTCGCAGCCTGGCGCTGCTGGCTTCCCTGGTCTCGATGCTTATCGCTGTTTATGCGTTTTTCACGTTCGACGGACGGCCCGCCCCATCGGGCTTCCGATTTGAAGAGCGCCACGCCTGGGCGCCCGGCGCGGGCATCAGTTACCACGTCGGCGCGGACGGACTGAACCTGGGGCTGATCCTGATGGGCGCGGTGGTGCTCTTTGCCGCTGTCTGCGTTTCCCGGCGGATCCTCACGCGCGAAAAAGAGTACTACATCCTGCTCCTGTTGATGGGCGGCGGCATCCTCGGCGCTTTCGCCTCGCTGGATTTGTTCTTCTTCTACGTCCTGCACGAGCTGGCGCTGGTGCCCGCGTTCATCTTGATCGGCGTCTGGGGCGCCGGGAAGGACAAGAACTACGCGGCCTACCAGATCACCCTTTACCTGAGCCTGGGGGCGCTGCTGGTCCTGGCCGGCCTGCTGGCCGTCTATCTGCAATTGCCCCCCGCTTCCCGCACCTTCGACATCGTCGAGTTGACCCGTTTCTTCAAAGCGCACCCCATGCAGCCGGGGGCGGAACATTGGATTTTCCCCCTCCTCTTGATCGGCTTCGGCATTTTGGTTTCGCTCTTTCCTTTCCACACTTGGGCGCCGCTGGGTTACGGCTCCGCTCCGGCGGGCGCCGCCATGATTCACGCCGGGGTCCTGAAAAAATTCGGCCTTTACGGCCTCCTTCGAATCGCCCTGCCGCTCATGCCGGGCGCGGCCCAAAACTGGGCTTTCATGATCGCGGCGCTGGGCCTGGGCAACGTCATCCTCTGCGGCGCGGTCGCCATGCGCCAGCGCGACCTCAATCTGCTCATTGGCAATTCCAGCGTCGCCCACGTCGGTTTCGCCTTCCTGGGCATAGCCAGCATGAGTTTGATCGGTTTCACCGGAACGGTCGTCGTGATGGTGGCGCACGGTTTTCTGGCCGCCCTGTCCTTTGCTCTGAGCGGTTATCTGCGCGACGAACTCAAGACGCTGGACATGGACCAGATGGGCGGGTTGCTCCGCCGGCTGCCTTTTGCCGGAGCCGTGATGATCATGGCGATGCTGGCCGGCTGCGGCTTGCCTGGCTTCGCCGGTTTTTTTGGCGAAACCCTCGTGTTCTTTGGCCTTTGGGGCCGCTGCGAATTGGTGGCGATCCTCGCCATCTGGGGCGCCTTGATCATCGCCGGCGTCTATATGCTCCGCGCCATTCGCTCCATCTGGCATGGCGACAAGGATTGGCCCGACATATCCGACATCACCGGCCTTTGGCACAAGCTGCCTTACGGACTGCTCCTGGCCGGCTTGATTGTGTTCGGATGCTTTCCCCGTCTCCTGACTGACAATATTCAAACCAGTGTCACGCCGGTGGCCCGCCTCGTGGGTGACTCAATCCCCGGCGGCGCTCCGCTTCTGAAAGGGCTGCACCGATGAACCCGGCCATTCTCTCTCTGGAACTGGCCGTCATCGGCCTGGCGCTGGCGGTGCTGCTCATGGATCTTTGGACCCCGCGCCCGTTCAAGCACTGGCTCGGCTATCTGGCGGCCGCCGGCCTGCTGGTCATCCTGGCCGGCAGCTTCTGCCCCCTGTGCGGCGGCGCTCCCTCCGCGACCGCTTTCAGCGGCATGTTTGTCCAGGACGGCCTGGCCCTGTTCTTTAAACGGATTTTTCTGGCGGCCGGCGTCTTTGTCGTCCTGATGGGAGTGGAGTTCCGCGACCGCATTCTCATGGGCATCGGCGAATTTTTCACCATCAACCTCATCGCGCTGGCCGGGATGATGTTCGCCGCCTCGGCCAATGATTTCCTCATGCTCTACGTCGCCATGGAAATGATGTCCGTCAGTTTTTACGTCCTGGTCAGTTTTCAGCGGTCGCGCCTGAGTTCGCTGGAGGCCGGTGTCAAGTATCTCGTTCTGAGCGCCCTCTCTGCGGGGGCGCTGGTTTTCGGCATCGCCCTGATTTTTGGGACCGCCGGCGGGACTGCTTTTGCCGCGGTCGCGGCCCAGGGGGCCGCCCTGGCGCAGAACAAGCTCTTCTGGCTGGGCGCGCTGCTGGTGCTCCTGGGGCTGGCCTTCAAAATCGCCGCCTTCCCGATGCAGATGTGGGCGCCCGACGTGTATCAGGGAGCGCCGACGCCGGTGACGGCATTCCTGGCCATCGGCTCCAAGGCGGCGGGTTTTGTCCTGGTCTTGCGCGTGTTGTTCGTCGCCGCTCCGGCCCTCTCGCCGCATTGGGGCAAACTTTTTTCCTGGACGGCGGCGCTGACCATTCTTTACGGCAACTTGTGCGCCATCCCCCAACGCAGCCTCAAGCGCCTTCTGGGGTATTCGAGCATTGCCAATGCCGGCTATATCCTGTTGGGCGTCGCCGCCCTCAACCCCTCCGGCTCCGTCGCCGTGCTCTACTACCTGGCCGGGTACGCCTTTACTCTCGCGGTGGTCTTTATTGTCCTGTGCCTGGTCGCGCGCGACAACGACGACATCGGCGCGCTGGCCGGATTGAACCGGCGTTCGCCCCTGCTCGCCCTGGCCCTGACGCTGGGCATGATGTCGCTGGCGGGGATTCCGCCGCTGGCCGGGTTTTTCGGAAAGCTTCTCCTCTTTCAGGCCATCCTCGAGCGCGCCGCCGCGGACCGGGCATATTTGTGGCTCGCCCTGGCCGCCATCGCCGGCGTCGTCATTTCCATTTACTATTATTTTGGCGTCATTCGCGCCGTTTATGCGTCGGAACAGGGGCCGGACATGTCTCCCATAACCGTGTCCGCTCCGATGAAGTTTTCCGTCGGCGTCTGCATTGCCGCCATGTTGTTCCTGGGCCTTTGCCCCGACCCCGTCCTGTCCGCCGCCGCGGAAGCGGTCAAGGCGCTGCGCTTCTAAATCATGCTTGTTTTGATCCGGTTCTTCCCTTAATGTTCCCTGAACAAAAGCTTATGGCTGACATTGCAAATAAATATCCCGACAACGTGGCGGGGAAATACTACGTGGACAACCAGTGCATTGACTGCGATCTTTGCCGCGAAACGGCGCCGGCCAATTTTTCCCGCAACGAAAACGGCGGCTTCTCCTTTGTCAATCAGCAACCCTCAACTCCCGAAGAGGAATCCCAATGCAAGGAGGCCAAGGAAGGCTGTCCCGTCGAAGCCATTGGCGACAATGGCGCTTAGGGGCAATCGCGCGGCTTCATATTTGGGAATCGAGAGCGGCGGCACCCGCACCACCGCCCTCCTGTCTCCGGGCGGCGGGCAACCCTGCCTGCGCGCCGAATTCGGACCGGCCAACCTCCGCCTTCTGAATGACGCCGCCCTGGCGCGACATTTCACCGCCATCAACGCCCTGTGCCTGAAGGCCCGCGCGCCCCTTGCCGGCCTGGCCATCGGCATGGCCGGCGCGCGCACCGAGTCCGACCGTCGGCGCATCCGCGCCGCCGCCGCCAGGGTCTGGCCCGGCGTCCCATGCCACGCGACCAACGATCTGGAAACCGCGCTGGCAGCGGCCGGCGCCGGCGGCCGCCCCGAACCGGCGGCGCAAGTTCTTATCTTGAGCGGCACCGGCTCCTGCTCCTTCGGGCGCGCGCCGGACAACCGGACCGCCCGCGCCGGCGGCTGGGGCCACGTCATCGGCGACAAAGGCAGCGGCTACGAAATCGGCCTGCGGGGCCTCCAGGCGGCGGTCCATCACCTGGATCGCGACGGGCAATGGTCCGGGCTGGGACAGAACTTGTTGCGGGCTTTGCTGC
>Ga0114951_10005345_pt1 | contig 11901 bp, 7 predicted proteins | sample AM7aDNAmetaG_FD_88677 | JGI IMG/M metagenome (GOLD analysis project Ga0114951, IMG submission 88677) | Freshwater microbial communities from Finland to study Microbial Dark Matter (Phase II) - AM7a DNA metaG | ecosystem: Environmental > Aquatic > Freshwater > Lake | place: Finland: Lake Alinen... | reverse complement strand
CCTCACTCCCGCCTCCCCATCCAGCTTCCGCGCCCTCAACACCAACCTGCAGTCCCTGACCCTTCCCCACTACTTTGCCCTCCTGCATCAGCAGCGATCCTCCTCCCATCGCTCCGGCCCATCTCCCGACATGCACGATGATGCCTGCCAGTTCCTCCTGCAAGCCCTGGCCACCGGCCCGCGCCCGGCCGGCGCCCGCCGCAACCCCGCCCCCGGCACGCTGCGTCACATGGCCGACGAGGCCGGCTGCGCCTGGGGCACCATCCTGCGCGCCAAGAGCACCCTCCACATCACCAGCCACTTCGAGCAAGATCACTGGACCTGGCACCTCCCAGCCACCATCCCCAACTCCCGAATACATGTCTTCCCACTCCCGCTTGGTCCATGGATGGAGTCGCCGTGGCGACGAGAGGGGCCGGGGGTGAGGGTGCCGTACCCGGCACACCCCCCTCGATCTCCACAGAACCGGTCGCGGATGGAACCTGCGCACCTCCTCCCCCAAACGAAGCGCAACCCACGCTTCCACCACAAGATACGCCACCCCACCCCACCCCCGCGAGAACCTGCCCACCTGCGCCAATTGTGGCGCAGTCGTGCCCGACTGCGGTGCCCGCACCCCTCCCGGGTGCAGGGCTGGCGGGCCGAACAGACACCCCAATGCCAGAACCGTTGCCCATCCCAGTCACTCATGCCCCATCCGCCCCCACCACCCCCGACTCTACAGAGTCTCCTTCGCGCCTTGGCGACGTCGCGGCCGCCGTTTCTCCTTCCGGAGCCGCCGCATGACCCAAACCCCGACCGCCAATAGCAGAACGCGCACCAACCAATCAGGGATGCACCAATCCGCGTCAACCTGTTACGGCACCACCCTACCAGCCCTTGCCGCTCTTGCGCGTACCGCACACATTGACCTCGATGCCCAGCGCGGCCGCCATCGCTGCCTTCGCCAGCATCGCCTTATCCGCTTCCTCCGCGCTCTTCGCGTACGCCACCAGAATATGGTTCGCCTTATGCTTTGCCATGAACTGATCCCGACTCACGCCATACAACACCGCATGCATGATCGGCCATTGCGGCGTCGTCGCCTGCCATCTGCGGTTCGTCTCCGCCTCAGGCAGTTCCACCACGCCCGCCCGGCCGACGTCCATCTTCAACTTCGGACCCTCCACATAGACCCGGCTCCACACAATCTCGCCCGGCTTGCTAACTCCCTTGAGCGTGCCGCCACCCAGCCGGAAATACATCTTCGGCTGCCGCTCCGAGCTCGCGCCTTTCCATCCGCCAACAAAATGAGCCGGCGGCGCAGAGCCGGAAATCAGGAACACCCAAACATACTCGCTGACCGTCCCGCTCTTGTCCTCATCGCCCCAGCGCACATCATGCAGCGTGCTTTCCATCGGCTGGCCCATCGCCTTGTGCACGCGCACCGTCATAAGCTGATCCAGACCGATGCACTCATCTACCTCGTTAAAATGCGGAATCGGATCGCCATCACGGATGACATTTCCCTGCGCATTCTTCACCGGCGGACGATCCGCATTGTTCAGCATCCCTTCCACCAGATCCGATGCCGGCAGCAGATCTTTCAATCCCTGTTGGTACTGAATGCCCACCAGGTCGCACCCGAACTCATCGGCCATTCGGCAGGTTGCGATATACATCTTGCACTGCGTCAGGATCTGTTTATCCGTCAGTTCCGTCTCTTCGTTGCTTCCCACGACAAACTTCATCCCGCGATCTTCCATCCACTTCCGGCACACCAATGCCTCTTCATCGCTCACTTGCGTCGTGGCATAGTAGAGTGCCGACTGGCTCAACCGCTCCTTGAACACACCCGTCGGCTGGATCAGTTCATCGGGGATAATGGCATTGGCCATGCCCATGCATCCTTCATCGAAGATACCCATGATCGCCCGATTCGCCTTGAGCTGCGCCGCCAACACTGTCCCAAGTTTCTTTTCCGCCCCACCCACCTTCACCTTCGACAGGGGCACGGCCTGCGGCGTCGGATGCTTCACATGCCCGGTCTTCAGCCACTTCCTCAGCGTGTCCGTGAAGAACGCATCCGTAAAGTCCTCACTCCAGACCGTTGTGTATTTCTTCGCAAACTTCGTCAGGCATCCATTCAGGTTCAGCATCCCCACCAGGCCCGGCCATGTACCCGACCAATTCGCACAAGTCATGATCGGCCCCTGGTGCCCCAGCAATCCCGGCAGCACATGATGCGAATACTGCCAAACCGCCTCGGCAACGATCACCGGCGCCTTGGGATCCATCTTCGCAAAGACATCAAGCCCCTCTTTCTGCGAAGCAATGAACCCATGCTGCGCATCCGCCTTGAACCCATGCGCCCGAACCAGCTCATACCCCTGTTCTGCCAGAGCGCGCTTCAACGCCTCTTCCATCTTCTGCTGTTCCGGCCAGCACTGTTGATTAGCCGACAGGCGCAGGTCACCGGAGGCAACCAGGTAGACCTGGTTCTTGCGAAGCTTGGGCGTTTTGACGGTTACAGGCAGAGCGTAGGCGGCCATAAAGTCCTCATGCAAACGTTTGTTTTTTGGCCCTGTCCGCCTTCCCAGGCAGAACTCCTCAGGGTCAAATCAGCGTACCGGATGCAGTAGCTGCTGTGAAGGACCGAAGAATCCTTCATTGACGGGCAAACAGTCGTCGCTGCATTGGCGATGGCCGACCTCTGTGGATGTGTTAATCTGGGCAAGATGCGACATCTGGCCGCACCGGCCGGAATTGCCCTTGCGCATTGTTGTGTTGGCTGCTCAACATGAGTATACTGACAAACGTCTGGTGAACAGTCTTTGACCGTCGATCTGCACGAGACAGGTCCAGACGGTGTAAGAATGGCCGTTCGCCAACCGTGGTGGTTGCACGCAACGCAATCATCCCGCCGCGAGGCGATGCTGCCTTGCGGCATGATGCGGAAACGCTTTATTGTGTTTTCGCGCGTTTTCATCTCGTCTGCTCCGCGACGCCGCGTGGCGACTTAGCACTTCTCTTCCGTGCTACGACAGCCGGGACTGTGTGCCTTGAACAATCAGGTTGTTCATTGGATCGACTTGGTTCCGATTGACGGTCGGAGGTTTCTTGGCGTTCCGGGCCATAATACGCAGTGGAGGTCGAGGCCCATAAACGCCACATGCTTTGTCCCGCGATTTTCGGCATCAGTAGAGCCGACGCACAGGCTGCGAGGGCGGCCAATGTGAACCATCGCGGCACCCTAAGCATTTACCGCCGGGACATCACCGGTAACACGATTGCAGGCCAAGCGCCGCAATCCGGCGGTCGAAGGGTTCGCTCCTGCCTGGAAACAGGAGCACAACAAACGCGGGCCATAGCCCGCGCATGATGTACTGATCGGCCGGAACTCGATGACGAGTTCCGGCCGATTTGTTTATAGCGCCGCCCACAGCACCCCCGCCAATTCGTCATCGGTCAAGATGACCGGGTTGTACCGCATGCTGCTCGACTTCTTTGCCAGTTCCACCATCGGCACAACCGCCGCCCCCGTGATCCCAAACTCCCGCAGCCGCGGAATCTGCATATACGCCGTCATCTCCTGGATGAACTCCACCGCCGCATCCACCGCCCGCTCATCCGCCAGTTCCCGCCGACCCGTCAGCGTCCGCCCGACTGCCGCGTACTTCCCCAACACCGCACTCGCGGCCTGCCGCTCCCGCAGCGCCCGCACATTCATCCGAATGACATGCGGCAGCAGCGCAGCGCACACAACTCCATGCGGCACCGTGAAACTCCCGCCCATCGGCGCTGCAAATCCATGCACCGCGCCCAGCCCCGCATTCGTCAGCGCAATACCCGACAGCAGCGCTGTGATCGCCATGTCCTCGCGTGCATCCAGATCCGATCCATTGTCATACGCCCGCCGCAACGATCGCCCCGCCCGCGCTATTCCCTCCAGCGCCAATCCATCGGTTATCGGATTTGCATTCACCGACGTATACGCCTCAATCACCTGGCACAGCGCATCTGCGCCCGAGGCCGCCGTCACACGCTTGGGCACTCCCACTGCCAGTTCCGCATCCAACAACGCCAGCCGCGGCAACATCAGTTCCGACCGGATCGACGCCTTGAACTGCTTCGCGTGATATCCGACGACCGCATTGCGCGTCGCCTCCGCCCCGGTTCCCGCCGTCGTTGGCACCGCAATCCACGGGTAACTCGGATGAGTGATCTTCTTCCCCCGCCCGACAACTTCCATATAGTCCAGCGGCTCGCCGCCATTGCCCAACAGCGCCGCTGTCGCCTTGGCCGTATCCACAGCGCTTCCCCCGCCGATCCCGATCAGCACCTCGCACCCGCCAGCGCGGGCCAATGCAAGTGCCTCGCTCACACTCTCCACCGTCGGCTCGCCCTTCTGCCTGTACACCTCAAAAGAGATCGCCCCCAACTCTTTCTCCACGCGCTGCAGCAGCGCCGGCCCATTGTGAACCACCAGCACCTTCTTCCCCAACCCCGCGACAAACTCTCCCAGCCGCGCCAATCCGCCGCGCTCCACGATGATCCGCCCGGGCATGAAGAACTCGAACTTCATGCCTTCTGCTCACCATAGAAGATCGGCTTATACTTCACGCCCACCCGCGGCTGCGCCATCCAGTCGCCCACCGCGCTCTTCCAACGCAGATAATGTGCCGTCTGCTGATGCTTCACGAAGTCTTCCTTTGCGTTGTAGACCTCGTAAAGAAAGAACCGATGCGGCTCTTCATCACCGCGCAGCACATCGAACCGGATATTCCCCGGCTCTTTTCGCGTATTGGAAGCGTTATCCAGAGCCAATTCCATGAACTGTTTCACACATTCGGGCTTTACCCACAGACTGACGCATACAACGTACATAGATCACTCCTTTGGCAGCTTGTCCTTGATCTGCTCCAGGCGGTCGCCGGCGGCCTGAACGGCGTTGTCCCAATCGGCGGGATTGTGGCTCCACTTCCCGTAGCCGTACTGTTCGGGCGCGGATGCAGCTTCGGACAGCGCAACGTTCAGCACCTTCTTGCACAGATCGTTGGCCAGACGCTCTTCGCCGGCCTGCTTGAGGAGCCAGAAGTATTCGTAATCCGTCTGCCCCCGCCGGATCTGCTTCGTGCGGATGTTCCAGATGGGCAGATCGAAATTGACCTTCTTGCCCGGGTAGATGAACACGCCCTGCGAAATGGCCCATGTGCGGTTGCGCGGATGGTCCCAGATCTCGTTGTCATTATTCTCGCCAGCGCGCCCGCGCCCCTGGATGAAGCGGTCCGGATTCCTGGGGTCAGGCGTGGCCTTGCGCCACGCCTCGGTCATCGAGTAATAGCATTCGTAATCGAGTTTGTATTGCCACGCGATCCAGCTCCACGTGCGCATGGCGATGCCGTCGGCATCCAGCGTCTCGTTGCCCTGGTAGGGTTCGCCTCCCTGATAGAACGCCTTCTTGTGGTCCTTGGCCAAGGCATCCATATCGGGAACGTTATAGTAGTCGCCGGCCACCATCCACCAGTCGAGGTTATCCTTCCAGAGATCGAAGATGGGCTTCTGTTCGGTCCAACTCTTGCCAAGGATCGTGTACACCGCGATCTGCCGCCCGAGGTTCGGGCCCGGCGAGTTCTTCACGCGCTTCGCATAGTCGTTGAGCTTCTCCGCCTGGCCGCGTGGCGGCTCGTCCGCCAGATATGCGTAGGCGCGGCTGATATCCCAGCCCTTCTCCTTCCAGTGATTCTTGATCTCCACGATCATCTGATCCCAGGCCTTTTCACCCGGTGGGAACTGGGCGTTGCCGCTCTTGATCCCTGTGAACAGCGGCACCTTCCACACCTCGATGGCATCCTGGCCGGTGCCGAAGATGTTGTTGGTGGGACTGAGAACCTTCCCGAACCGGCCGTCATATCCAGCCCAGTCCACCTTAAGCGTGCCATCGGCATTGGTGGTCACATTGGGGCGGCTTTCATCGTACATATTGCCGCAGGTGAAGCGATGCCGACGCGAATCGACGTACATCTGCTCCTCGTACTTCTGGCGTTTCGCCGGCGTATCCAGCCACCCGCCGCCGGACTGGTTCATGTCGTCCACGCCGCCGTTCATGAAGAAGACCGCGTGGATTTTGCGCGGAATGTCGAAGTCACGAACCTTCAGGCTCACCTTCACCGTCGCAGCGTTGGCGCCGGCGGCCGACACGGTCAGCGTTCCGGCGTACTGCCCGGCGGGCGTGCCGTAGGGGATAGCCAGATCGATCCACACACCCTGAATCTCGTTAGGCTTCACCGCAAAGGGTGGCCCGTCATATCCGCCGTACGTATTGCTGTCGCCCAAGGCCCAGGGAACCAACGCATCGGGATACCAACCCTTGCCCATGGTCGGGCCGTTGGTGGCGCCCGAGCCCTTGTCATTGACCTCGGTGTAGTAAATCTTGAACAGTTCGAGCTGCGCCGCGGAGAGCTTGGCGCCGTTAGGACCAACGAGGTCCGAGCTCTGGACGTTGACGTCTTTCAGACCCTGAGCTTCGCCCTCGATGCCAAGCTGAAATGCCAGCGTCTCGCCACGGGCTGCCGCCAGCGCGATGGTCTTCGCGTCGGCATCCCAGAGGATATTCTTCCGCTTGATCGCGCCAAGATCCTGCTTGGGATCAATGACGAAGATCTTCTTGCCGAACTTGTCGATCTTGTACCCATCCGGCACAGCCCACACATTCACATCGGCCGCGAACGCCACCGCGGCGACCAGAGCGGCGACACAACCAGCAACAGCTCGGACGATCATTCTCGACATGGTCCTCTCCCTTAAATGGACAACCCCGACTGTACCGCACCCCGGCCGAATGCCGCAAGCGAAATACACCCGCGTGCATGGGACTTCACCCGGGAACGCGGACGTCCCCGTCCGCATCTTCGCTTTACGCCAACGCCGGGGCCGCCAATCTCCCGATTGGCATCCGCTCTCTCCCGCCGCTCATGCTACAATCCCCCACGCCCGAGGTATCCCATGACGCATCAGGAGGCCCGCTTCCGCATGGCGACCGTGCTGCTGTCGGCCGACAAACCGCTGACCCTCCGCGAACTCACTACCGCCGCCGACCTGACCGGCATCTTCGCCCGCGAAGCCGCCGATCAACTCATACTCTCCGGCCAGGCCCTGCTCCTCGAACAGCCGGGCCAGGAGCCCACCTACCGCTGGGCCACCCCGCTCGACCCCACCTCCGCTGCCAAACCCCCCGCTCTCGACAGCCCCATCGTCCGCCACTTCATCGACTACATTCTGCACGACTACTCCCCGCCCGCACACACTCACACTCTCGCCATCTTCCAATGTTGCGTCGGCCGGCCGTTCTACCGCACGCAGAGCCACGCCTTCATGCGCCATGCCGTCGAGGCGGCCACCGGCCTCGATCCCTGGCGTGATGCCTCCACCTGCCCCGTGCACGTCGTCGTCCTCGGCAGTTGGATCGGCCCCGTCCCCTACGAATTGCAGACCATTCACCCGGCCACCGTCTCCGCCACCGGCGTCAAGCAGATGCCCGACTCCCTCTACGCCGCCGCCCGTCCCATCCTCGTCCAGCGCATGGCCAACTACCTTCGCATCCACGGCCCACGATACCGGCACATCGCCACCTTCACCGACGGCCGCTACGCCCAGATCATGCGCGACGTCGCCCAAGCCACCGGCCGCCAGATCGCCATCCTCCCCGACCCAACCGGCCCGCGCGTCACCAGCTACCAGGGCGGCGCTCCCCGCACCTACTGGCAGCGATACTGGATCCAACTTGCCCTGGAACTCTCCCGCCCCTCCGGCCCCAAAGCCCAAGCGCAAACTCTCGAGCGCCTACGCCAAATGGGCGTCGAAGCCACACCGGATTCATCGCTGTTGAAGACCGCGTGATGTCATGATCACGAACTGGTATAAGGGCTGATACAGGAACCCTAAAGGAGTACGTTGAGTTGGTAGACACCGGTAGAACCCAAAGCAAAGGCGGCACCATCCTGCCGGTCATCGAGCCGGGGGCGGAGCAGTAGTGGAACAACGCACCATTGCTCCTGCCCAGCGGGCGGCTTTTGACGAGTTCGTCCACCGTCATCAGCGGCGGAACTTCTTCGCCTTCGGTCTGTACTCCATCGCGTTCAACCTCGGTTGGCTGTTCAAAACCGAAAGCATCATCATCGCCTCGTTCGTGCGCACCCTGGGGGCCTCGAACCTGGTTCAGGGGCTGTTTCCCATGGTCAACCAGTTGGGCAGCACCATCCCTCAGTTGCTCATGGCCAACTGGGTCGAGCACCTTGCCCACAAAAAACGGCTGATGCTTGGCACGTTCTTCCTGTATTTTGTCCTCTGGTTCGCCATGTTCCTGGTCCTGATCTTTGTCTCATTTGATCACAAAAACGTGATCCTGGGCATCTTCCTCGCCATCAACACGATCTTTGCGTTCAACCTGGGCTGCAACAGCGTGGTGGGCAGCATCATCTTCGGCAAGGTGGTGCCCTACAACATCCGCGGGAAGTTGATGACGTTCACTGGCGTGATCGGCGGCGCCGCGGCGATCTGCTGCACGTTCCTGATCGTGCGTCCCATTCTGGAAACAGGCACTGCCAATCCGCTCGCTCCGTACGCGATCCTGTTTCTCTTGTGCAGCCTTCTGTTTCTGGCCGCATGGTTTGCGCTTCTGTTCATCAAAGAGCCCCCGCTGGCCGGGGCCAAGCGCCGGCGGAATCTGCTGGCCTTCACCCATCATTCCCTGCGCCTGGTGATACACGACAGGAATTTCATCCTCCTCTTTCTCATCGGTGCCCTGGTCTCCATCAGTTTCGGCGTATTGCAGTTTTACACGGTATACGCGAAGAGCCAGTTGCGGATCGCCAACTCGATGCTGGCCTGGTATCTGGTGTTCCAGGTGGGGCTCACGCCGTTGGGTTCGGTCTTCTACGGCCTGCTCGCCGACAGATATGGCAACCGCCTGGCGATCCGAATCGGGTCGGCCATCTTCGCTTTGACCCCGGCCATGGCGATGCTTGTGGGCAGTTGGCCGGGCCTGACGCAGCGGGCGTGGCTCTACTCCATCGTGTACGCAATGATCGGCTTCAATCTGCCCGTCCAGCAGATCCTCACCAATTACCTGCTGGAAATCACCCCGCTGGAATTACACCCCAATTACCTGGGGGTCTACAACGCCCTGCGCAGCATCACCCTGGTGTTCCCACCGGCCATGGGATTGCTGATGGACAGCTTCTCTTTCGACAAGGTATTCCTGGGCCTGGCCGCATTCCTGTCGCTGGGTGTCGTGCTGGCATATCTGCTAATCGAGCCTCGACACCTGGCCGACAAAGATGAGTACAAAGAGGAAATGGCGCTGGGGTAACCCGCAATGGTGCGTGCCCCGCATCGCTCATCAGGGACAACTCTGTATGCTCTGGGAAGTAGTTGCCCAGACGCCCAGGCTCGACCCCGCGTAAAGACCCCCACCCCGAGACCGCCATTGCATAGCTCCCCTCGCGTACCCGCGCAATCCAGAATCCAGTTCAGCATGGGGCGATGCCGCACCCTGAGATCATGCAAGTATTGAGGCAACACCGACCTATGGCATGCTCCTGTACTCGTCCGCCTCGAACTTACGGAACAGAATGGATGGAGCCTTCGAAGAAGAATGCGGTGGCCGAAGAGCGGCCAACAGGACTGTCAATTCGATTCCTGATCCCTTACGCCTTCCCTTGAGATGCAGAAATGCAGCAATATAGAGATTACGAACCAGCATATGTTTTGTTGTCGGTTGGTCCGTTGCTGAGTACGCTGTAGGCATAAGTACATCGGAATGCAACACAGGAGCATGCCATGGCACAGTGGAAGGATGTCGGGCGTCGGGTTGGCGACTCGAGTAACGCGGCTCGTCGTGATCCCAGGGCATCTCCCATGAGGCTTGGAGTCGCGATGGCTGTTCTCGCCGCCATGTCGGCCGGGACTTGGGTAAGCAGAGCCAAGGGTGCAGCCAGAACGCTGCCCCCGGCCGAGGTGCGCCAGGATGGTACACCACAACGCAACGCCACTCTGGTCGTCACTGTCATGGACGAGCAGGGGCAGGCGATCCAAGGGGCAGACATCGATGCGGTGCCTGGTGATGGCCAGCGCGCAGCACTGAACCGCGTGAGGACCGACGGGAACGGAATGGCGACTATCACTGTGGCGGCCAGCAAGACGCCCTGCGTCGTGGCTGCGAGTAATGGCGGCTTTGCACCCGCGCATGCCACTGTGACACCGGAATCCGCCGATGCGCCGGTGGATGTGTACCTGGCTCTGACCAAGGGCCATGAACTGCAAGGCATCATCATGTGTTCGGATGGCAAGCCCGCGGCAGGATGGAGCGTGTATGTGCAGCCGGAATGGTGGAAGAGCCCGTACATGCCCAAGGATGTCCCGATCGGCAAGGATGGCCAGTTCACGATTCCGCATGTCGGGGATGGCGAGCACCAGATCCATCTCCTGCGCGGCAATAGCTCTCGGATGATCGGTACCGTAAGCATGCCGGCAGCGCAGATGCCGATCCGACTGGATGTGCCCTTCGTGTCGCTGGCTTCGCGAACCGATATCACCGGCAAAGTGAGCATCAAGGGCCGCCCGTCGAGTTCCATTCTCGTGATCGCGCAAGCCGGGGATGAGCACCTCTCCGGGCAGGTGGATTTCGGGCGCGATTCCAACAGCACCGAAGGTACGTACACCATCAAGGCCGCTGCGCCCGGCGCGTATCGCCTGAGTTTCTCCGCGCCGGAGGTCGAGCCGAAGGTGCTGCAGAACGTGAAGATCCCCGGCAAGGTGCCGCCGGTGCAGCTTGTGGTTTCGGGCAAGCCCGTGCTCCACGGAGTGGTGACTGATGCCGCCACTGGCAAGCCGATCACCCACTTCGCGATGCGGGTCGACAGGACGGAGGATCCGAAGTGGTCGCAGGTGGCCAACAACGAAGGGCAGTTCCGCATGGAACTGCCGGGGCCAGGCATCTACCGGGCGCAGGTGGTTGCCGATGGTTACGCGTCAATGTGGAGCGAAGGGCTGCGCGTCGAGGCCACAGGTGCGGTCGCCGAATGGCCGGTGAAGCTGACGGCAGGCGGAGCGTTGTCCGGGCTGGTGGTGGATCCACAGGGCAAGCCGGTGGTCGGCGCCAAGGTGATCCCATTTTCGATGGCACGGAATCGGCTACCCTGGCCTCTTGAGCGGTTCCAGGGCGAACTTGGAGCGGCCGTTACCGACGCGAACGGCCGGTTTGTACTGCCGCACCTCGCTCCGGGCGATGAGAGGCTGAAGGTCGTCTATCCGCAGTTGGCGCCGCGGGTCGTTGATGGGCTGAAGGTGGTGGAGGGGAAGGAAACGGACATCGGGTCGGTTTCGCTGGCAACGGGTGGAACTGTGGAAGGAACTGTGTATGACTCCGAAGGCTACGCAGCGCCGGGCGTGACGCTCCGGTTCAAGGATTACGAGTACGGCGCGGACCTGGAAGCCCTCCGGGTGGCGACCGTGATGACCGATGAGGAGGGTCATTACCGGGTCGAGCACTTGGCGAGCGAGCGGCTGTATGTGAACGTGGCAGACTGGAACCGGCAAGGGGTGCAGAGTCGACTGGTCCGGCCGCTGGATGGGAAGGTGACGACGCTCGATTTTGGCGGCACGGTAGCCGTGCGCGGCCGGCTGATGGACAAGTCGCGACCGATTGCCGGTCGGCGCGTGCGGCTCTCGTGGGGTTCGCCGCATGGCGGTCCCGTGACTGTCACCGCGTCGACGGATCGGGATGGAAGGTTCGCGTTCCTAGGCACTCCGGTTGGGAAGTACACGTTGTGTGTCCAGACCGAGGATGGCCGGGGAGACTTCATCCCTGCCGGCGCGGGCGAAGTCCAGGTGACGGGTAAGGAAACCAACCTGGGCGATGTG
>Ga0114951_10005344_pt1 | contig 11901 bp, 13 predicted proteins | sample AM7aDNAmetaG_FD_88677 | JGI IMG/M metagenome (GOLD analysis project Ga0114951, IMG submission 88677) | Freshwater microbial communities from Finland to study Microbial Dark Matter (Phase II) - AM7a DNA metaG | ecosystem: Environmental > Aquatic > Freshwater > Lake | place: Finland: Lake Alinen... | reverse complement strand
GAGCAAGGTTACATTGTTGACTGGTGTCGTCACAGAGAATGCAGATTTGAAAAATTATATAGGCAATTTGATCACAGAGACTAAGAAACGTAAAGTTTCGGCAGAAAAAGAGCCACATTTTTTACAATTCTTGACAGAGAAGAACAAGCAAGTATGGCACAGCTTATCTTCTGAGGATAAAGACTCGGTTAAAATCGCGATAAACGAGAGCGGTAACCAACTTTACACAGAGGCACAAGTCGTCCACATCATCAAGAAGACACTTTCTAAGGAAAAACCTGCGAGTGAGATTCTATTTGAAAACATGCCTGCCTCATTGAAACCTGTATGGGAATCTATGAGCGAGGATTACAAGACCAGTGTCATGAACCAATCGAAGTTGTATGCAAACTTAAATACACCTGCGAAGATAGAGGCTTTCTGGGAGAGTAGGAACTTGGAGAAATATCTGTCGATCAACGAGAGCAAGAAGGTGATAAACGAGAACATGTATGACAATAATTCATTGTCAGATGATTACATCAACTCATTCATCGCAAGAATAAAGAAAATAGGATAATCCATCCTCACGAAAATGGAAAAAAATCAATTATATAGATTTATATATAATAAAAAATAATTTAAACAAATGGAATATATAGTAGACGAACAAAAAGCCATGAAGAAATGGTCACCTGTGTTAGAGAACTTGGGTGTTAGCGACATCGACAAGAAAACATGGATGTCTGTTTATGCTGAAATGCATTCACTCAGCTTGAATGAGAACGTTGCGTACTCAACTCTAGGCAACTTAAAGGGTATGGGTGCAGTAGTAGCCCCACAAGCTGGTTCTCCAGGAGCAGTTTGGACTAACGGCGGAACACAAGGATCGGGTGACATCGCTCAGAACTTGTTACCAGTTTCTATGAAGATCGCCGCTCACACGATCGGTCTCGACCTAGTTTCTGTTAAACCAACAGCATCTCCAAAGGTGGATTTGTTATTCATCGACTTCAAGTACGATAACAACCCGTTAGACGTTAACGCTGACGAGAAACCCCTAGTTTTCAAAGTAGTTACAACTAGCTCTTCATTAGCAACAGCTCTTGATTTAGTTATCGCAGGTAACGGTGCAAAAGAAATCGTAGGCGGTCTCGATAAGAGATTATTCGTAGCCCTCCCAGGTGCGGGTGGAGCAATCCCAACACCAGCGACAAGCGAACCAACAGGAACAAAAGACGGTGTGTTAGAATTCTTAGGTTACTCTCGTATCGACGGTTACCCAATGTTCAGATCATACAGACAGAATAACAACGGCGCTGCTGGTGGTTACACATTCGACCAAACTAAGAACACATTCGCAGTTAACGAAATCATAACCGACGTTATCACTTCTGGTGTATCTTACCACAACGGAACTGCAACCGGGACCACAGGAGTTCTTGCAGGTGTAGCAATACAATTAGTATCTTCTATGGAAGACAACTTACCAGGGTTCGTTTCTAACTGGAGCATCGACACATCAATGAAGAGGGAAACTAGCGAGTACACTTACCCAGGGGTTATCGGTACAGACGTGTTCACCAAATCGTTCCAAATCGGGGACATCGAGATTTCAGCAGCTTTAAAACGCACTCAAATCGAAGATATCAAGGCATCTACCGGTATCGACATCACTCAGAAGATGGAATCAGTTCTCATCAACGAGTTAACTCAGAAGATCTCTAAGGAAATCGTTTCTAAAGTTAAATCTCTAGGTGTTCAGAACAGAGCAAGCCACACAGTACCTAAAGTTAACGGAGTTTCTATATTCGACTTCAACGTTGACGCTTACGTAGCAGTGAACGGTCCAGCACCAGGTGGTGAAACTTACCACTCAATACAGAGAAAATTAGTTACCAAAATCAATAACGCATCTAACTACATCTTCACAGAAGGTCGCGTTGGTCCTGCTCAATACTTGATCACTAACGGTACTATCGCATCTGTGTTACAAGACGTAGTAGGTTACACAATCAACCCAGTTAACGCTGGAAAAATCAACACCAACGGTCAGTTATACCCACTCGGTTCTATCGGTAACATCCTAATCTATGTCGACCCTTACCAAAAGTATGACGATAAAACTATCTACCTCGGTAGAAAGAACACTATCGACCAACCAGGTTTGATGTTTGTGCCTTACCTTATGGCCCAGAGTTTGCAACTCATCAGCGAAGCGAGTTTTGCTCCTCGTCTGTTAATTAGAAGCAGATATGCAGTTGTTGATTGTGGTTTCTTCCCTGAAAAACAGTTCATTAGCTTAAATGTTACTGATACAAACGGTGTTTTAGCTTAATAAAAATTAGTAAATTAAATATAAAAGAGAGTGATGTAAATCACTCTCTTTTTTTGTTTATATTAATCACATCGTTTGGGCTATTAACGTCAAATATTTACAAACAAATCACATCGTTTGGACTATCACATCTGAATATATACATAAAAATACATTCATGATATGATTTTAACAGAACAACTAACAATTATAACAACTAGTAAAAATACTACATATTACCGTTCTATCGGTTTCAATATCAGAAAGGGTGATACCATAGTGGTTACCCCTGAACAATTACCAGAGACATCAAAATTGAAAATAACTGTTAAATGTGATATCTGCGGGGGTGTGCAAGATATAAGTATGCATTCTTATCGTAGGAACATAGCAAACTATAATTTTTATAGTTGTACCCATTGCTGCGAAAATAAAGTCAAAAAGTCCACCATGGATAAATATGGTGTCGATTACTACACACAGACCGAAGAATATTATATCCGTTCAAGACAGACAAAATTAGAACGATATGGCAATGAAGATTACGTTAATACCGAAGCTATACAGAAAACGATGATGGAACGGTATGGTCATAAGACATTGCTTGGTACTCCGGAATTCATAGAGAATACAAAGAAGGTATGTATGGAAAAATATGGTAAAGAGTTTTACACCCAGACAGAAGAATATAAGGAGAATCACAAGGAACATTGCCTAGAAAAATTTGGCGTGGAACACCATACACAATCCGAAGAATGTATGGCTAAAAACAGGGAAACCAAAAAAGAAAGATACGGTTATGAATATTACAACAATAGGGATAAATACAAAGAAACTTGCATGGAAAGATTTGGAGGAAATAATCCAATGTCTAGTGTAGACGTAAGAGATAAACTAAAACATACTATGAATGAACGTTACGGTGTCGATAGCCCAGCACAACTCCAATGGGTATATGATAAGATGATAAGACACGGGTACCAAGTAAAGACTCACTGGAGCGGTATGTATTACCAGGGAACATACGAGGCAGATTTCTTGGATAAATATTACACTAAATTGAACATAAAGAAAGGACCTACCATAAAATATAACTTAGAAGGAGCCACCAAAGCATACTACTCAGATTTCTACTACGAGAAATTGAACCTCATAATAGAGATAAAATCGGATAGGTGGTATTATAAGGATTTGATCAAGAATTTGGCTAAACAAGCGGCTTGTAGGGAGCAGGGTTACAATTACATATTCATAATAAACAAGGATTATACTGTGCTGGATAACATGATAAAGCACGTCATATATAGCAAGGAACACTGTTGGCAATACGACATAAGGTTGAATACATTATCTGAAGATATGGTCAAATTTAATGTACCAGAGAATCTCAGAGTGAAAGATTTCAATTTTGTTTATGTGGATAAGAAAGATGTGAATGAGTGCCAGAACATAACGAGATTCATAGAGAGGTACGAGTGGCTGGGTAACATGCCGAACAGACCTACGCACAGGTTTGCTGCTTATTACAATGGAATATTGGCTGGTGTGGTCGTCATGTCTACACCGAACTCATTCTCCAAATTGATTGGCGATGAGACCAAGGATATGGAGAAGCTTATTAGCAGGGGTGCTTGTGCATCATGGACACCGAAGAATTTGGCTAGTTCTCTCATAATGTTCGGTATAAGGTGGATGGTCAAGAATACCGAATTCAGGGTTTTCTCGGCGTATTCTGACACTGAAGCAAGGGAGATAGGTACCATATACCAAGCGTGTAATTTCTATTACATCGGTCAGCACAGTGGGTCAGAGAAGAGGTACTTCGATATTGAGAAGCCTCATCTAGGGTGGACTACAGGTAGGAATTTTAGGAAATTGAGTTTTTACAAGAGTGCTGCTAAGAGGCTGGGTCACGAGTGGCAATCCGAGTGGAATCGGAATTACAGCGTTTTATGGGATAAATTACCAGTAGGGTTGGCTGACAAATTGAAGGAGTTCTCATCGGATAAATTAAAATCTTGTTTGGTCAGGGACACTGATTTGAAGCACAAGTACGTGTACATATTGGGCAAGAATGACACAGAGACTAAGATTCTGAGGAAGAAGTTCTCATCCATGAATAAGACTCACGAATACCCGAAGCGGTAATTATCGGATGTAAAATTTTATATATAAGGTAAAAATTTTACTTTTATGAAATATTTGAAGGGTTACAGATTATTCGAGGATTCTACTACCACTACTACAGAAGAAGCACAAGAATCTAATACGGTGGATATATCTGGTATGAACTTATACGAAATAATAAAGGGCATCATGTCTGGTTCGCTAGACGAAGAAGCAATAAGCAAGGTGAAGTGTTTGGATGATCCAAAATTCTGCAAATTCGTTGATTGTGGTAAGGATTTCGTAGTATTCGACGTGAATATGGGACAATTGAGTCATAAGATGGATATAGAAGATTATGTCATTGGTATGATAGATAACATGAACTCCGATTACGGTAATTACGAGTATGCAGTGGATTCATACGAACACAATTATCTTAGTAATCACATAACAGACGAATCTATAGAAAAGTTGATAAAATTCATAGAGTACTTGGGGGGCGAGATAAACCGAGATAGTGATGATGTGTCATCTGAAATAAACGAATATCTAACAGGAGTAGGGTTGGATAAATTCTTGTTTGGTGAAATGGATGCTCAGATATCATTGAATGCAGAGGAGGCCATCAAGAAGAAGATAAGGAAAGAAATAACGAGCGTGAGTCCCATAACAGTAGAACAATGGTACAATCACAACAGTAACAGTAATAAAGAAAATCAATATCTATCATTCGATTACAAAATGGCGATAGGTTTCATGGAGGATAATAATCTGACGGCTACTGTCAAAGACTTCGGTGATCTTTTGGAAAATATAGGTGGTATAATATGTTATGATTATTCGGAGATTGATTCAGGGCACTACGAATATTTGGATAGTGATGCTAAAGATAGTACGGATAAGGCGTTCATGGAACAGTTGGACGAGGTGTACGATTGTGATGGTTGGTTCCCTTATAATGAATTGTTCAAGCTGTTGATAGAGGGTGATAACGTCGATATCATAAAGGACAAGTTCGGTGATATAGAGTGGGCTGAAAAGGTAAAGGAGAATTGGTGGAGCAGTAGTGAGGAGTACTACCTACCGCACTACGCAAAAGAAGGTAGCATGTGCCAGAAGTGGCTTGCGTCAAACGAGTTCCTCGGTAAGTTCGATCCTCAGACTACTGACGAGGAATTCTACGAGTACATAGATGCTTACAACGCATACCACGGCATGAAAGAATTGGGAATACTGTGATGGTGGTAAAGAGATACGATGAATACATAACAGAGTCTTTGGACTTAGATGAACAATTGTTTAAAGCGTGCCAACATGGTGATTTGGTTAAAGTGAAAGAATTAGTGGGCAGTGGTGCTAACCCAGAAGCTAGGTCTAATAACCGCGTCAAAGACACCCCTCTCATGGAGGCGTGCTTCAACAATAAAATAGATATCGTCTTGTTTTTATTGGATACTGAGAAGGTCGATATAGATGCGGTAGATGTGGAAGGAATGTCATCTCTGTCATACGCAAGCCATCTCGGATTAGAGGAAATGGTAGAAATATTATTAGAGAGGGGAGCTAACACTGAGTTAAAAGACATACATGGTTATACTGCATTGATGTTCGCTGTTATGAAAAAACACTTACGTATAATGAGGATATTAATAGGCGGTGGGGTTGATATAGAAACAAAAGACAAAAAGAACCGCACACCGATAATCATGGCATGTAGGTCGGATTCTGAGTATACCATATTGATATTACTAGAACACGGTTCAGATATAAATAATTTTGACAACGACAAATTTTCTTGTTTAGATTATCAATTCAGAAAAATCTGGGAAGAAGAATACACACAAGAACTGATAATAACAGGTCAGCCACAGAATATTAAATTCTTCGATGATAAGATAGGGATACTACCTTCTCTGAAGACTAAATATAAGGAAATCATAGAGATGTCCGAGTTGGGTATATTCGGGTAACCTTTTCACAAAGGCTGTATCGGTATCACAGACTCCATGAACCAGTGCGGGAAATAATCGCTGCTGTACCTCAATAAATCAGAGAAATTTGAATCCAGTATGTAAGTGTCTGCGTAATCCGTCTCGCTCCTCACCGATCTACCACAAGATTGTATCAGCTTGGAAACTGTTTCAACCGAGTACCACGCTGGCATGTCGCTCTGCCTAGCCTTTATGTTCTGGCTACCTAGGAAAGGGTACGGTACCTTGCACACTATCTGGAACCTGCTCCTATCACCGTGCAAATCTATGCCAGATTCCATGTTGACAGACACGAGCACGGTGGGTTTGACAGAGTTTATGTGCATGTTGAGAATCTCCTCCCTGTTCTCTGAATCGTGGAACAAGAACCTACTGCTCTTCATGTTGTTCATTATGAACCTGGACACATCGTAGGATGAGCAGTGTATTATCCCCTTGCTGTCAGCGTACTTGTCCATTATCTTCCTTATCTGCACGATTTGCTTCTTCATCGTCTCCTCCTTGGTCGTGTACGACATCTTCCCGACCTTCATGTAATACACTGGTCTGTTCTTCAATGGGAACGGAGAATCTGTCTCGAAGAACGTAGATTTGTCGGGGTCTATGCCATTGATGAACGAGAACACGCTTTTTTCTAGAGTAGCCGACATGAATATTATGTGGTCGTACTTGCTGTATATGTAATCGTACATGTACTTGTGACCCCATATCGGTTTCGCTTCTAGCAGTATGCCTGAGTACATCATGTCCTTCTCGTTCTTCGATATGTCGAGTGTCCAGTTATTCTTATCATCGTTGTACTCCGTCACTAAGAATTCCATCTTACCCATCTGGGAGTCGCAATGCTCTATATATTTGGCGTACTCCTGATTGATTTTCTGAGGTCTCTTCTTGCTCTTGACGACACCCTCGAAATGATCCCTCTTCAGTGCGACTTCCTCTCTGAAGGACTCTATGAAGGATATCAGCGCAGCTATTGACTTTATGTTGTTCAACCTCCTGTCCAACTTCTCTATCTCCGCCAGCGTGAAGCCGTATTTCTTCATAGATTTGGCGCTGAACGCTATTGATATGTACGAGGTGAACACTGGTTCTATCTCGTGAGCCTCGTCTATTATAAGCACTTTGGATTCCCTCTCCCCGAGTATGTTCTTGGCGTATATTGCGCATGTGTTGAACATGTGGAAGTTGGTCAGCCCTATGTCTGCCGATTTCCAAGTGCCCTTCGACGCTTCGTAGGGGCAGTTCAACCCGCACTTTGGACCGATGACCTTGCACGTCTCGTATCCTAGTGAGCAGTTGGTGTCGTGTGGGTCGCATGTGTAGTTGGCACGACCCTTGAAGTTAGATATGAACGGGTAATCTGACATGTACTGGTCTTGGAGGAATTTTGAGTTGGTTATTATGTCGAACTTGGCGTCCTTGCTCACGAAATTCCTGTACCAGTTGGCGAACATTATGGTGTAGTACGACTTGCCAGTACCCGTGGGTAGGTTCATCATGATGTACTTGAAACCCCTGTTTATAGACTTCTTAGTGAACTCCAGAGCCTCCAACTGCTTTTCTCTCGGCTTCATTTTAAGGGGGAAATGCACATTTACGTCACCTACTGTTATCATATTTAATTTATTTTTTACATTTTCCTATTATATGATAATTTCGGTGATTTGTTTTTTATATATAATGGATAAAAAACAAGTTAAATTATGTTCAGCAACGAGGAAAATGTGAAGAAGATAACCATAGACTTAATAGATGGTAAGATTGTGTTCAAGAGGTACAACGAGGATGTGTACGATCTGAAAATCGAGGACGCCCCCGCAGATATCAAAAAAATAATCGAGAGATTATCAGAAATTAACAGCATATTCTAATTATGAAACTACTAAGATTCGACCAGATGGTGGTCAACGAGGACGCTTGCGTTACTTTGGGTAATACCGGTGGCATGGGTGCGGTCGTATCGTCGCAACCCAGTTCAATACCTGGTGACGTGGCTGGTTCAACCCGTGGCAGCGGGGACATATCAGCGGTCGATAACGGTTCTAGCTTCGGCATACCGAAGTGGAATACAGGTGGTAAGAAGGGTCGTAAGAAAGGTCGCGTATCCACGAAGAGACCTGCTACCGCCAAGATAAAATCATTCAAAGATTTCACGGGCAAATGATAACAAGTTTCGACATATACGTCAACGAGATGTACAATACCTTCGATGATTACACGGGTCCGCCGATATCCCCGCAGAGGGGTTCTGGCATAGACATACGCACGGGTAACAACAGCGGGTTCATCGGCGGGGATTCGTCCAGGTTCGGCGACATCTGCGCTTTACCGCCCAAGCAGGTGTACAAGGAGGAAGTACCGAACACCAAGACGAGGGAAACCAAGAAAAGAAGGAAATCCACGAAGAAGTTGATAGACGTCGAGGAAGAACTTTACAAAAGAACCACGGGTGACAAATGAATTACATAGGCATAGACATATCCAAGGTATCCACGGCAGTGGTGGTTGAAGTGGGCGGGGTAGAACACATATTCTCTTACAACAACAAGAAGCCGAATTACAAATGGAACAAGGAGATATCAGACTTGGTCGGGATAAGGACATACGAGTACGACAACGGAGAAGAAGATTATTCCAAATCAGAGATAAACAAATTATCCGTTTTCATCAAGATATCAAACGACATCATAGGGGATATATTATCTGTCATAGATGCCAGTGAAGAGACCGTGATAGCGATAGAGGGTTACTCTTACGGCAAATCCAGCGATCTAATAATAGACCTGGTCGGTATAGGTGGTTTGGTAAGGGCTAAGATATACGAGAACGTGCCTAACATAAAGGAGATGCGTATATTGTCCCCGAAGAAACTGAAGACTGTCGCTTGTGAGTTGGCTTATGGTTCTAGTACAGTAACCACGGGCAAGAGGGTGTTGAAGGAAGAGGTTGTGATAAACACCAACCCGTCTGGTACCAAGGGTGGTGATTTCGACAAGCACGACATGTTCAGGTCAATAGTTGATAGTGGGATTAAATATAAGCTATGTGATTACATAAGGGCTAAGTATGATGAGATAACATCCAGTAAATCGTTCCCAAAACCACTAGAAGACATAGATGATGCTTTCTGGTTGAAGGAAGCAATAAAGGATCAGAAAAGGACATAAATAACCCGAAGATACCGTTCAAGTACGTGATGGATAACGGAGAATTGATTTATAAGAATCGTGGATAGTTAAAATAATCCCATCAGCGACAACTCTATTACTTCATTGTATTTTTCTTTCAATTGCGGTAAAATGCCTATATTTTCATCGAAGAACTTTATGTTCTGTGGTTGTTTGTTTATTATGAGTTCTTGTGTGTATTCTTCTTGCCAAACACCATTACAAGTTGAGTCCAGACATGATTCTTTTTTGTATTTATCAGAAGTATTTATATCAGCACCAACTTCCAGCAACAAATGTACTATTTTAGAGTATTTGTATGCACTAGCCAAATACAAAGATGTATAACCATGTAAGTTGGCTCTGTTTATATCTACGCATCTATCAATTAACAATTTAACTATTTCTATATTCCCGTACGCACTGGCCAACATCAGCGGAGTTGAATCATTGTGGTTCACTGTCTCTGTGTCAGCACCAACTCCGATCAATTCTTTGACTTTGTTGACATCACCAATTTGAGATGACACCAATAATTTCTCATTTACATCTTTATTCATAACCATCAAATTAAACACATCGCTGATAAATCTATTATTTCCTTGTATTTTTCTCGTAATGATTGTAGTATGCCTATCCCACCATCCAATAATTTGATGTTGCGTGGCTGTTTGCTGATTATTAGTTCTTGTACGTATTCTTCTTGCCACACCGAAACGTTATAACCGAGGCACGATTTGCCGTAATTATCATAAGCATTTATATCAGCACCATATTCCAATAACAACATTATGACTTCTTTTTTCCAGTTCAAACAGGCATACAAAAGTGGTGTCCAATTGCTGTTGTTCTTGACATTTATACAAGAACCTCTTTCTAGCAGCAACTTCACTATTTCAGTATTTCCGTGTACACAAGCCCATGTCAATGGTGTAGAACCCCAAGCACATCTGGTCTCTATGTCGGCACCAGCATCCAATAATTCTTTTACAGTTTTTACGTCACCTAAACCACACGATTCAAATAAACGTTCATTCATATCTTTCATAATATCCTCATTAGAGACAACTCTATTATTTCTTTGTATTTTTCTTTCAATTCTGGTAGTATGTCAACATTATCATCGAAAAATTTTATATTGTGTGGTTGCTTGTTTATGATGAGTTCTTGTATATATTCGCGTCGCCATATTTCCTTGTTGTAAGATAAGCATGTGTTATTAAATGTTGTATGCACATTTATATTGGCACCATATTCGAGTAACAATTTGACGTTTTCTTCGTATCCCCATAGACTAGCTATTATAAGTGCCGTATAGTTGTTCATAGATTTAGCATCGATATTAGCTCCTTCATTTATTAGAAACTCCGCGATTACTTTCCGACCATTACAACTCGCATACATCAATGGAGTATTGCCAGTATTATTCGTCTCTTCTGTATTGTGACAGCGATTTAGTAAAAATTTAACAGTATTCAGGTCACTTAATTTACTTGACAATATCAGAATTGTATTCCCTTGTTCGTCTATCGTATCTATGTCAACGCCGTTATCTATTAATCCAATCACTCTACCAACATCATTACTTTTGACTGCTTCTAATATTTGGTGATTTACATTCTCCATTATTCGTTATAATAATCCCATCAGTGACAACTCTATTATTTCTTTGTATTTTTCTTTCAATTCTGGTAGTATCCCAACATTATCATCTAATAACTTTATATTCCATGGTTGTTTGTTTATTATGAGTTCTTGTATGTATTTCGTTCGCCATACCTGCTTACTGTGATGCGTATATGGTACGTCACCCAAGTCACGACCATTTATATCAGATCCTCTGATTAGTAGCATTTCTGTTATCCTAACGAACCCATTAAAACTGGCACATGCGAGAGATGTTCTATCAAAATTATCTTTCGTATATATATCAGCACCACGGTCTAGTAATAGTTCGACTATTTCTGTGCACCCTAACCAACTCGCCCATATCAACGGGGTGCTTCCTGACATATCGGCATACTCCAAATTAGCACAACCTGTATCTAACAAAAACTCGGTCATTTCTTTTTGTCGACTCTGCGTCGAAAGTATCAAAAGAGACTTTTTTGTGGTTTCAGTTTTTGCATCTACGTCGGCACCCATATTCAGCAATTTTCTCACACAATCAATATCACCAACCTTAGTGGCGACTATTAACTGTCTATTTATATGGCTCAAGTCTAGAATATGGTTGCTGGAGGCTATAAATATCTTAGGATTAGATAAATAAATGGTTTTGCTCTTGACTTTTGTGATTTTTTGTTGTATATTAGCTATATAAAATCACTGAGGT
>Ga0114951_10005342_pt1 | contig 11910 bp, 6 predicted proteins | sample AM7aDNAmetaG_FD_88677 | JGI IMG/M metagenome (GOLD analysis project Ga0114951, IMG submission 88677) | Freshwater microbial communities from Finland to study Microbial Dark Matter (Phase II) - AM7a DNA metaG | ecosystem: Environmental > Aquatic > Freshwater > Lake | place: Finland: Lake Alinen... | reverse complement strand
TCATCGAACAGTCGAACCGGCCAGCGCTGATACTCGCACACAACAAAACCCTCGCGGCGCAGCTTTACCACGAGTTCAAGCAGTTCTTCCCCGGCAATGCGGTCGAGTACTTCGTAAGCTATTACGACTACTACCAGCCTGAAGCCTACATACCTGCCGGCGATCTTTACATCGAGAAGGAAGCAACGATCAACGAGGAGCTGGACAAGCTGCGCCTGTCGGCGACGCGCTCGCTGTTTGAGCGGCGCGACTCGATCATTGTGAGCTCGGTCAGTTGTATCTATGGCCTGGGTTCGCCGGAGGCTTATTACGGCATGCTGCTGCTGCTGGAAAAAGGCCAGCACATCAGCCGCAAGGACATAACTCGCCGGTTGGTCGAAATCCTCTACGAGCGGAACGATAACGACTTTCGGCGCGGGACTTTTCGCGTACGGGGGGACGTGATCGAGGTCTTCCCGACCTACGATGAGACGGCGTACCGCATTGAGCTGTTCGGCGACGAGATCGAGTCCTTATCTCAAATTGACCCGCTGTTTGGCACCGTGAAACAGAAGTATGCGCGCCTGCCGATTTATCCCAAGAGCCACTACGTGGTGCAGCCGGAGCGCAAGGCTGAAGCCGCGGCGACCATTGTGGCGGAGTTGAACGAGAGAGTTGCCGAATTGGAGTCGCAAGGGCGCATGGTGGAGGCGCAGAGGATTCATCAGCGCACCCGCTTCGATCTGGAAATGATCAAGTCGATGGGCTACTGTCACGGCATCGAGAACTACTCGCGGCACTTCTCGGGGCGTTTGCCTGGGGAGGCGCCGCCTACGTTGCTGGACTACTTTCCGCGCGATTTTCTGCTGTTTGTGGACGAGAGTCACGCGACGATTCCTCAGGTGCACGGGATGTGGTTTGGCGACCGCAGCCGCAAACAGAATCTGGTGGACTATGGCTTTCGGCTGCCCTCGGCTATGGACAACCGACCTCTCAAATTCGAGGAGTTCGAGAACCGCATTCACCAGACCATCTACGTGTCTGCCACGCCAGGGCCGTATGAGCTGACCCGCTCGGCGGGGGTGGTCGTCGAGCAGGTTATCCGCCCGACTGGGCTGGTCGATCCCGAGGTTGAAATACGCCCGGTGAAGGGCCAGATCGACGACCTGCTGGCCGAAATCCGCGACCGGGCAAAGAAAAACGAGCGCGTACTGGTCACGACGCTGACCAAGCGCATGTCAGAGGATCTGGCCGGCTATTACACGGAAGTAGGCGTACGTTGTCGGTATATGCACTCCGAGATCGAGACGCTGGAGCGGGTGAAACTGCTGGCCGGTCTGCGCCGCGGCGAATATGACGCTCTTATCGGCATCAACCTGCTCCGCGAGGGCCTCGACCTGCCAGAAGTCTCGCTGGTGGCGATTCTCGACGCCGACAAGGAAGGCTTTCTGCGCTCGGCAGGCTCGCTGATCCAGACCATGGGCCGGGCTGCAAGGCATCTGGAAGGCCGCGCCATCCTTTACGCCGATCGCATAACCGACTCCATGCGCAGGGCGATGGATGAGACGGACCGCCGCCGCACGGTCCAGCGCGCCTATAACGAGGAGCATGGCATCACTCCTCAATCGATCATCAGCCAGGTGGACATGGGCCTCGCGCAGATTCTCAAGGCTGAATACGGAGATATTGCCGAGGAAGAGACAGCCGGCCTGCCGGAGTTCAAAACGCAGGCTGAACTCGATGTTCATATCGCCAAGCTTGAGGCCGAGATGCGCGAGTCGGCGAAGAAGTTCGAGTTTGAGAAAGCTGCCCGCCTTCGCGACTTGATCAAGGAACTCCGGGAGAAGGAATTTCTTTTCGGCTGAAGCCTCGCCAGCTTGCATCTACAGAGGGGCTCAGGCAACGATAGTGCCGTTTTCATCATCTTATTGCTAGTTGGCAAATTATGTACGCGGCTCACCCAGCTTTGGGCCGCACAAACTCAGGGGTATATGGGGACAATATTATTGGTGGACGATGACCCTCTGCAGGCATTCGTGCGCTTGTCGATTCTGGAGAGGCGATTCCCGGACGTACGGCGGGTTTCTGACGCGGCAGAGGCGCTTTGCCTCGTTGAGCAGCCCCAATTTGCCGGGAACCTTGGCTTGGTCGTCACAGGCCACCACATGCCAGGTATCGGCGGGCCTGCATTTGTTGCCGAGTTGCATACCCGCATGCCCTCTCTACCAGTCCTCGTGCTGGGCAATCCGAGCGAACATCCCGACGATTATGCCGGGGAGCGCGTACGGTTTCTCTCTCGCCCCATAGTGGCTGAAGAGATGTTGAGTCAGGCCGGGCAGATGCTTGCGCAGAACGAACTCAAAACTGCCTGAACAAAGGCGGGCCTTGACGCTGCATTCAAATTCAAAGCTTCCAGTTCTTTTCCGAGGCGTGAGCTGGATCACACACCGAAAACCCATGATGGCATGAGAATTAGCATATCCGGAGGCTCTTTGCTTCCTGGTCTGCGTGCGAGAATCATCGTGGAGTCTTAATGGCAGCTTTCGGTAGTTTTGCTCTTCTTATCGCCCTAGCGTTGGCCGCATACAATTTGTTGGCAGGAGCGTTGGCTCTGCGGCTGCTTGTCTCAGGCCAGCCAGCGCGCTTCTCTCCTGAGCGGCTGGCCGACACGGCGCGCCGTGCCGGGATCGCCGGCTTTCTGGCGGTGAGCGCAGCGGCTTTCGCCCTCATCTGGTCAGTCTTTGCCAACGATTTCTCGATTACCTACATCATGGAGCACTCGAACCGGGCCTTGCCGGGGGCCTACAAATTCTCCGCCCTTTGGAGTGGCCAGGAGGGTTCGCTGCTTCTATGGGCCTGGTTGTTGGGTGTATTTGGGTTTGTTCTGCGGTTGACGCACAAGACCGACGTAAGACTGTATGCCTACGCGGGCACGATTCTGGCTGGAATCCAGGTTTTCTTTCTTGCAGTCCTCAACTTTGCCGCACCGCCGTTCGCGCTGCTGAAGGGCGCGATTCCGGAAGACGGCAACGGGCTGAATCCTCTGCTCCAATACCCGGAGATGGTCATCCATCCGCCCTTGCTTTACCTGGGCTATGTGGGCTTTTCGGTTCCATTCGCGTTTGCGCTGGGCGCTTTGATGATGCGCTACCCCGGTGAGAAATGGATCAAGGTGACGCGCGCATGGACTATGGTGACGTGGCTGTTCCTGACGGCCGGCATCTTTCTGGGAATGCATTGGGCCTATGCCGTGCTTGGATGGGGCGGCTATTGGGGATGGGACCCGGTGGAGAACGCGAGTTTCATGCCATGGCTTACGGGAACAGCCTTTCTGCACTCGGTGATGATGCAGGAGAAGCGGGGAATGATGAAGAGCTGGAATGTGTGGCTGATCTTCTCCACATTTCTGCTTACGCTTCTGGGAACGCTGCTGACGCGCGCTGGACTGGTCAGCTCAGTGCATGCGTTCGCCCAGTCGTCCATCGGCAACTGGTTTGTCGCCTTCATGCTTATCGTGCTGGCGGTCTGCATCTTTACCTACGTGCTGCAGCGCAGCCATCTGAAGAGCGATCACCACCTGGAGTCGCTGGTAAGCCGCGAGTCCAGTTTTCTTTTCAACAATCTCGTGTTGCTGACTGCCTGCTTCGTTATTTTGTGGGGAACGCTTTTCCCAATCCTCAGTGAATATGTGGTGGGGAATAAGGTCACCGTAGGCGCGCCGTTTTATAACCGCGTAGCCGTGCCAATCGGCTTGTTTCTGCTTTTCCTGACCGGCGTGGGGCCGCTGTTGCCGTGGCGCGCTACTTCGTTCAAAAGCATTCGCCGCAACTTTGTATTGCCGGTTATAGCTCTCTGGGGCACGGTCATCGTCTGCTTTATCGCAGGAGTGCGGGTCTGGAGAGACGGCGCATTTTCGACCGGCGACTTCTACGCGCTGGTAGCTTTCGCGGTGTCCGCGGCGGTGTTCGTGGCGATCTTGTCGGAGTTCCTGCGCGGTGCGGGCGTTATCGCACGGCAGACGGGCCGGAACCTGTTTGTCGCCACCTGGTTGCTGACGCGTCGCAACACCCGCCGTTACGGCGGCTACATCATTCATATTGGCGTCGTAGTCGTGGTGATGGGACTGGCCGGAGCGGCCTTCAACCAAAACCAGGAAAAAGAACTGGGCTTGCACGACAAATTGCTCATAGGCCCCTATACGCTGGAGTGCGTTGGCTTCACCCAGGACTCGAATCTCAACTACAACTCGGAGTACGCGCTGCTGGATGTGTACAAGGGCGGCGCCAAGCAGTTTCAAATGACTCCCGAGAAGCGCGTATACCTGGCCAGCAGCCAACCCCAGACGATGGTAGCCATTCATTCCGTTCCCAGTTGGGACCTTTATGTGGTGTATGAGGGCACAAATCCCGACAGCGGCCAGCCGATTATCAAGGCCTTCCTCAACCCGCTGGTGGGTTGGATCTGGGCGGGGCTGGTGGTGATGGTCTTTGGCACGTTTGTGGCTCTCGTGCCCAGTCTTACCCCGGCAAGCGCTGCCCTGCGCGTGCCCGCGGTGCGCACGGTTCCTACCGAGCCGGCGTTGAAAGGCGGCGACTGATGGCTAATCCGTTGCGTTTCCACTTTTGGATGAAGACGGCGCAAGCGTTGTTGCTGGCAGTGGCCGTCTGTTTCTCGCTGGGCGCTACCGACGCAGGTTCCCGCTTCAACGACCTGGGCCACAGACTGATGTGCACCTGCGGGTGCGCGCAACTGCTAGGAGAGTGCAACCATGTGGGCTGTCCTGAGTCGGGCCGCGAACGCAAAGAGTTGACCGGCCTCATCTCCGACGGCAAGAGCGATAAGGAAATTCTGGAGTGGTTCTCGGGAAAATATGGCGCGACCATGCTGGCCGCACCCACCACCCATGGATTCGACCTGGTGGCTTGGATTGCGCCTTTCGCGGTGTTTGCCGCGGCGCTGCTGGGAACGATTCTGCTGGTTCGGCGCTGGTCAGGCTTGTCGGGAGCAAAAGCCCTGGGATCAGCGATTGACCCGGAGAACGAAGATCCTGAAGATCGCGAACGCAGGGAAAAGATTCGCCGGGAGACGGACACCGGCATCGACGGAGGGTTCTAAAGCCATGACCGTAACCCAGGGCCTCATCGCCGGAGTGCTTCTCTTGTTCGCACTCGTGATTTACACATTTTGGCCGGACGATGTCTCGGCCAGTCAGCGCGAGAAAACCCGCCTGGACTACCTGCTCGAGCGGAAAGATCAGCTGTATGAGAATCTGCGCGATCTGAGCTTCGAGTACCGCGCCGGGAAGTATCCTGAAGAGGACTTTCAGGTGCAGCGCGCGCAGCTTGAAAACGAGACTGCCCAGTTGCTTGCCGAGATCGATCATCTGCAGCAGGTTTGAACCACTGCAAGCGCTGAATTGCTGAGCAACACCGGGCAGAGTCGAGAGGGTTGTTCCCCCGGTTTTTTCCCCGCAGTTTGATGGCTGATTTACCCACATCACACCTATAGGATGTTCTAACGACCATGAATTCGACTCAATTTGTTCTTCGCACCGTTGCAATGAGCTTTCTTTTTACGGGCGCTTTGGCGCAGGCCGCTTCCGTGACCGGCACGGTAACGGACAAGACAACGGGGAAGCCTGCCGCGGGAGATGTCGTGGTGCTGGTAGACGTGCAGGCCGGCATGGGGGAAGTTGCCCACACGGCCACCGATGCCAAGGGGCGGTATACGCTCAAGGAACCCGGAAGCGGCCCCTACCTGGTGCGGGTTACACACCAGGGTGCAGGCTACTTTATCGCCGCGCCGCAGGGTAGCGCACAGGGCGACATCGCGGTTTATGATGTGGCGGCGAAGGTGAAGGGTGTTTCCATTGAGGCCGATGTCATAGAGATTGAGACCGACGGCAGCCAGCTCAAGGTCAACGAGCGGTTCTTTCTGCACAACACAAGTAATCCTCCGACGACGCAGTGGAGTCCGCGCTCCTTCGAGATAGTGCTGCCGGCGGAGGCTCAAGTTAGCGACGTGGGCGCACAGAGGCCCAATGGCCTGCCCACCTCCGTCAAGCTGGACCCGGATGGACCGAAAGGGCACTACGCCTTCAACTTTCCCATTCAGCCGGACGATGGCGACAAGAACACGCTCTTTCAGGTGGGCTACAGCCTGCCTTATAGCGCAGGCAAGTACACCTTTAAATCCGAAGTCACTCTGCCGGCCGACAACGTAGCCGTGCTGCTGCCCAAGAGCATTACTTTTGTCTCGGCGACGCCAGAGGCCTTCAGGTCAGTGGCCGAAGACCCCGGCATTCAGACCTACATTGCCAAGAATGGACTGCCGGGCAAGGTGCTTGAATTTACGATCTCCGGTACTGGGTCAATGCCGAAGGCGGCGCAGGGCGCCGGAGGTGGCCAACAAGGTGATGGTGGCGCGGCAGCGGACGCGAGCGCACCCGGCAACCAGCCCGGCGGCGGGATAGGCAACCCGATCAACACGCCCGACCCGCTGTCAAAGTACAAGTGGTGGATTCTGAGTGCGCTGGCGCTGCTGCTGGCGGCCGCCGCTGCATTCATGCTTCGCAAGCCGGTGGGAGCGCCAGCGCCTGTAGCAGCCCCCGCAGTGGGGACTGGGACTTCGCAGATTGGCGCCTCGGCACAGGCGAAGCCATGCACATTGCTGGATGCACTCAAAGAGGAGATGTTCGCACTGGAAAGCGAGAAACTCTCAGGCACGATTGCGCCGGGGGAGTATGCCGAAGTGAAGGCGGCGCTTGAGACGGTATTGAGGCGGGCACTGAAGAGGAAGTAACGGCGAGCCCTGGCAGTCGGTCAAAAGCGAACCCCAACCAGCCACAGAAATGCGGCTGGTTGGGGTTCAATTTATTTGTCTGGCAAGGGAATGACGGCCTGATTGGCCAGGCGCTTGAGAGTGGGGAGAATGGCGTCTCCGGCGGGGGTGCCCCAGGGACCATTCTGCTGGACCATGAAAACCAGCACGCGGCCGGCCGTTGGGTCGATGTCGATGGCATTCTTGTAAGCTCCGCCATGGCCAAAACCGTCGCGGGAGACTGCCCAGCCGAAGCCGTAATCCGAGCCGCCCAGGCCGCCGTTCTGGGTACTGGTCATCTGTTGGAGTGCCTGGGGCGAGAGGTAGCGTTTGCCGTCAAGTGCGCCTCCGTTGAGGATCATGCGGCAGAATTTTTCAAGATCGGCTGCGGTGGAGAAAAGGCCACCGGCGGGCATGGGGAAGCGGTGCGTGCGGTCGTCGAGCGGATAGGTGAGCTGGTCAACCGTGAGCGGCTTCAAAGCGCCGGACTGCGCGTCGAGCTTGTAAGAGGTGGCGAGGCGGGCGGATTGCGCCGCGCTGGGCCAGAAGGTGGTGTCGCTCATGGCGAGGGGGCCGAACAGGCGCTGCTGCATGAACTGTTCGTAGGGCATGCCGGAGACAACTTCAATGATGCGCGCGGCGGTGTTGAGGCCCTCGTTGGAGTAGCTGTAATCAGTGAACGGCTGAAAGAGAAGCGGCTCAGCGGCGTAGCCGCGGACGGCATCCTTGAGCGGCAGAAGGTCAAGTGCGCCCGGCTGGGCCGCGGACTTGAAAGGCAGACCGCTGGTGTGCGAAAGGATTTCGCGGACGAGGACGGGGTGGGTCACGGGGACCAGCTGAGCGGGCGACGGAGTTGGCGAAGAAGGTTGCTTCGGGTCAGGACGAGTGCGGTAGACCCGCTGGCCTTTGAACTCGGGGAGGTACTTTTCGATGGGGTCGTTGAGATTGACCTTGCCTTCATCCACGAGCATCATGAGCGCGGTGGCGGTGATGGGCTTGGATACCGAGGCGACCCAGAAGAGGGCATCGGCCGGCATGGCCGCCTTTGCCGCGAGGTCGCGAAAGCCGACGGGCTGCAGGTAGACTGTGCGGTCTTTCGATGCGACCAGCGTAACGGCTCCGGCAATGGTGTGGTTATCGACGAGCGGCTGCAGGTAAGCGTGGATGGGATCGGGGGCGGCGATTTGCGCGGCTTGCGTTGCGGCTGCGTCGACCAGCTTCCGCAAGGGCTTGAGGACAATAAAGTCGACCAACTCGTGCGGCTTGACGGCGTCATGCAGAATGGCGGCCTGCACGTCTTTCCATCCGGCGGGTGGCGCTGCGCCGGAGCGAAGAGAGCTGAGCGCCTCGATGCCCATGGTTCCCAGCTTTGGCCAGGCGGCGATGTGGGCCGAGGCCTCCTGAAGCAGCGGCGAGTTAGCTTCAAGGCGGTCGAGCGCCTGAGCGTTGACCGCCCAGGAATGGAACAGCGAGTCTAGGCGCTCGATGGCGGCTGCATCGCCGCGCAGGGCTGCGTCGACGAGGATGGGCATCTCGTGCTGGAGCGGAGGGTCGGGGCGAACCGCGTCGACAAGGCGGTCGTAGACCGTGGCGGGAGCGGGGTTCTGCTCGCGGCCGCGGACATGGAAGTCGACGGGCTGGAGCGTGTTGACGAAGACCTCAAGCGGCTGAATCTGCGAGACGCCCGCGACCTGGCGCATGGCCCGCACCGGGCCGGACATGTGCATGAGGCCTTCAGCTTCAAGGCGGAGGGACTCGATGGCAAGGCGGCGATACATGTCGGCGACGTCGAGATCGGAGGCGGGTGACCAGAGGCGCTCAGCGATGGCTGCGGCGCGAGGCCAGATGCGGGAGTCGATCATGGAGGCAACCAACTGTTCGCCCCACATGCAGGCTTCGCCACCGAGGATGAGCCTGGCCTGATCGGGAGTGAGGTCAGAGCCGGCGGGCAGCGGGTCGGCAAGGAACATTTCGGCGGCGGAGTTCATGTGGTCCAGGTAGTAGGGATGCGACAAGAAACCGCGATGGCCCTGCTTGGCTCCGTTCATGAGGAACTCGATGCCGTGCCAGTTTTGAATGACGGCGTCTTTGGGTAGGGTGGGGCTGAGGATTTCATCCCAGCCGACCATCTGCTTGTGGTGGGCGGTGAGAATCTTCTGGATGCGGGTGCTGAACCAGGACTGCAGCTCGACGGTGGTTTTGAGGCCGTGGGCTTCCATGAAGGCTTTGATTTGCGGATTGGCGCGCCACTCGTTGCCGTTGCTCTCGTCGCCGCCGATGTGCATGTAGGGGTCGGGGAAGAGCTGGGCCATTTCGCCGAGGAAGCCGTCGAGGAAGCGGTAAGTGGATTCACGCGTGGGGTCGAAGGCGGCGTCCATCACACCGAATTGCGTGGCGATGGTGAAGGGCCCGGGTGCGCTGCCGAGCTCCGGGTAGCCGACGAGCCAGCTCTGGATGTGGCCGGGCATATCGAATTCGGGGACAACGCGGATGCCGCGCGCGGAGGCGTAGGCGATGACTTCGCGGACCTGCTGCTGGGTGTAGAACTGGCCGTTGGAGCCCAGTTCGGTGAGCTTGGGATAGACGCGGCTCTCGATGCGGAAGCCCTGATCCTCGCTGAGGTGCCAGTGAAGGACGTTGAGCTTGACAGCAGCCATACCGTCGAGTGTGCGCAGGATGTTGGCTAAGGGAAGGAAATGGCGACCGGAGTCGAGCATGAGGCCGCGCCAGGGGAAGCGGGGCGTGTCTTCAATGTGAACCGCGGGGAAGGCGTAGCTTGCGCCGGACGGCTGAACGAGTTGCAGAAGCGTTTCCATGCCGCGCAGCGCGCCGATGTCGGTTTTGGCGCGCAGGGAGATGGAATGCTCGTCGATGTCGAGGGTGTAACTTTCATCCACGTCGGGCTGCGGGACAGCACTGGAGGACGCGGAGGCGACGTCAACTGTGAGTTTGGCTTCCTTGCCGGGCGCGGGCGTTTTTGCAAGCTCGACACCGGTGCGCGTTTCAAGGCGGGTAAGTAAGCGCGCCCCGGACTGGACGAGGCGATCACTGGAGTTGCCGTGGAGGACATAGGAGAATGATGGATCGATGTTCAGCTTGCCGGGCTTGCTGACAAGGGTCGAGGGCAAGGGCATGAGCGTGTTGACGAAACCGTTGGCGTCGGCTTGAGCAGGCTGCGCGCAGAGAGAAGCAGTGAGCAGGAGCGGAAGGAGCAAGGCGTAAGAAATACAGATTTGCGCGAGACGGCAGGCAGGACGATGCAGACGTTTGATCATGATTGACTCCAGTGTGCATCTGGATTTTAGTACCTTGAGGTGCTTCGCGGCTTCAGTGCATTTAGCTGCGTTAGTGTTTTGCTGGTTTAGACTTGGCGGGCTGGGAAGGTGCGGAAAATCAGCACGTCAGCGGATGATGTCCTGGGCAGATAGGCGGGTGGCCAGGGTCTCGATTTTGAGACCCGGGATTATCTAACCGGATGCTGGTGAGCGGACAGTTTTGCTGCCCACCTTTCGCAAGAAATAGCAAGGCACCTGGGCCACCCGCCCGGCGTTCATGCAATTGCTCTGGTCCATCCGCCTGGCAGTGAGCCTGATGTTTGCTTTCCTATGTACACTGAAATGCGACTACACCACCCTGCCTGAGCAATGCCTGCAAACTAAATCCGAAAGAATACCTTTGTGAGGATGAATGGGACCGAATCGCACACCAGGTAACAGCATGGAGCCGAAGCCAGGCAGTACGGCCGCCTCGCCCGTCTCCGTTTCACTCATCGCCGCTGCCATTCCGGTGGTCGCTTTCGTCGCGTTTTATCTATTCGAAACCAATCCGGTCTCCGGCCATTGGGCGCAAGTTTACGACCCCTCCGGCCGTTGGTGGCTCTCGACGCTTATCGCTGCGCTCCCGGTGGTTGTGCTGCTTGGCGCAATGGCCATCTTGCGGCTCAAGGCGCACGTTGCGGCCATTGCCGGGCTGGTCACCGCTTTGGCGGTGGCAATCACGGTCTTCCATATGCCCGCCCGGCTGGCATTGACGACGACGGCTTATGGAGCGGGGTACGGACTGTTTCCCATCTGCTGGATCATCTTGCCCGTGATCTTTCTCTATCAACTGACGGTAAAGACGGGGCGATTTAAAGCTCTGCAGGAAAGCCTGACGAATATAACCGACGATAGCCGCCTGCAACTGCTGCTGATCGCCTTCGCCCTGGGAGCGTTCATCGAGGGCGCTGGAGGCTTCGGCGCACCGGTGGCCGTGAGCTGCTCCATCCTGATCAGTCTCGGGTTCCGACCGCTTCAGGCCGCAGGGCTTTCGCTGCTGGCCAATACCGCCCCGGTGGCCTTCGGCTCGCTGGGGATACCGGTGATTGCGCTGCACGGAGTTACCGGGGTGGGCACGCCGGTGCTTACCCGGATCATCGCCATCATTCTCACGCCGTTTTGCATCCTGGTGCCATTCTGGCTGATCTGGATCTACGCGGGCTTCAAGGCCATGGTGGAGGTGTGGCCGGCGATTCTGGTGGCGAGTCTTACCTTTGCATCCACGCAATTGGTGATGGGGGCTTACACCGGCCCAGGGCTGGTGGACATTACCGCGGCCACGGCGACCATTGTTGCGCTAATCGTATTTCTCAGGTTCTGGAAGCCGAAGCGGGTGCTGAACGCACTATGCGAGGACGTGACGGGACTGGTGCGGCAGCGGAGCGAACAAGGCGCCGCAACCACGTTCAAAGCCTGGTTGCCGTGGCTGACGCTGAGCGTTGTCGTCTTTGCTTGGGGGTTTCCGAAGTTTTCAGTCTGGCTGGACGCGAAGACCTCGATCGGCATTCCGATAGCTGGCTTGCACAACGTTGTCGAGCGGGTGCCGCCGGTGGTGCTGGCTCCTACGGCCGAGGCCGCCATCTTCAACCTGAACTGGATGTCGGCCACGGGAACGGGCATTCTGGTTGCGGCTTTGCTGGCGGGACTTCTGATGGGGCTCGGTCCGATAACCCTGGCAAAGGAACTGCTGAAGACCTTGTTCAGCGTGCGCTACACGCTGCTGACGATTTCAACCATGATGGCGCTTGGCTTTGTGATGCGCTATTGCGGGCTGGATGCGACGCTGGGCCTGGCG
>Ga0114951_10005341_pt1 | contig 11910 bp, 5 predicted proteins | sample AM7aDNAmetaG_FD_88677 | JGI IMG/M metagenome (GOLD analysis project Ga0114951, IMG submission 88677) | Freshwater microbial communities from Finland to study Microbial Dark Matter (Phase II) - AM7a DNA metaG | ecosystem: Environmental > Aquatic > Freshwater > Lake | place: Finland: Lake Alinen... | reverse complement strand
ATTGGCAGGACTTCAGCAACAGGTTCAATGACTTTTGGCGCTTCGACTATCGGTTGTGCTTGGGCGACGGGCTCGATGATTGCCGGTGGAACCGTGAGAATAGCGCTGGGCACTGGCGGCGCTCCGGGTGGCGCGACGGGAGTGTCGCCCGGCATGCCCTGGTTCAACCATGCCTGCCACTTACCGGCAAATCCCGCCAGCGCAGCGGCCTGCGTGAATTTGCCGCTGATCATCAACTGCTGAATCGCTTGCTTTAATGTATTCAGATACTGAGTTGCTGCTTGTTGTGATATTGGCATTTATCCCCATCCATAACGAACCCGTGTGACTATTAAAAAAGGGCGGCCGGTTGTAATACTCGGCCGCCCTCGCAATCCATTCAGGCAAGCAATATCAGGCGGCTTTCCGCCTGATGAAAGAGACCGCTATCACGATAACGGAACAATTCCGAGCCAGCCAAAGATCTTCTGCCGGTTTTCTTCATATGCCGGACTCGTCTGATCGAGCAGACGGATCTGCTCCAGGTTCTGCAACTGATTGACCAGTTCTTCTTTGCTTGAGCTTGCCGATCCCGACGCGACAGACTGCAACAGCCGTCCCATCACACGATGGGTCATGTAATCAGCAAGTTCCTGCGTCGCCAGGCTGGCCTCATTCGCGTCTGTGCGACGGCGCAGATCCACCAACCCTCTGACGGCAGCAGCCTGATTCCCACCGACGAAGCCCTCAACCACCTGGGTCAGCAGCGCCCAGCGCGCAACGCGCACTTCCTCGCCTGGAATCTTCGACATTGACCGTAGTGTGTCCACGGCCTGGCTGTTCTTGCCCTCATCCAGGTAGTAACGCACCGAACGCTCGCTCAGCAGCGGATCAATCTTCAGCGCCTTGTAGCGCTCCATCTTGTCCTGCAACACCTTGATCGCCTGCTGCGCGCCCTGCGCAGAGGCGCTGGCCAAAGCAGCCTGCCTCAGTGTGACATCACGGACGATGTTCAACTGGGTGTCCCTGGCCTGGCGTGAGAAGTTGGTCGGGGCTGTATCGCTGGCGAGTTGAGCATACTCCTCAGCCCGTTCCCAATCTGTCGGTTGTGTGCCAGCCATGGCGCTGTGCGCCTGTGCCGTAAAGTGCTCATGCTGAATACGTCGCCAAACCGGGTCGTTGTCTGCCAGCAGACGAACGTCCACAAGCGCCTTGAGGGTGTCGTAGGCCTGCTGGTAGTTGCCTTCGCTCTCAAAGCGGCTTGCGCTTTGCATGGCGCGGCTGTTCCAATCCGCCACACCGGTCTTTTGCTCCGCCTCCACGTCCTGGGTCAGCCAGACGGGCGCAATCCCGCGCAGTGCGGTGATGGCTTTCAACCAGGCAGACCAGTCCGGCGCACTTTGCGCGCGGATCGCCAGCGTGCTGTTGAGTTGGTCGTGCAGGCTCTGGATGCGAGCCATATCCTGTTCGACGAGCGCAGACTCAGCCTGAGCATTGCGCACATGCAGATGATCGGTCTGGGGCAGTTCGCTTTCGTAACCGACGACCTGCTTGTAGGCATGCAACGCCTCGTCCAGCTTGCCGGTCTTGTGCAGTTCGCGCGCCTGCTTAATCGTTACCTGCGTCTGGGCGCGGTAGCCCAACTGGCGCGCGTCGTTGCGCACGCTGGGTGAATCGAGCAGTGTCTTGCTCAGCGCCAGCGTGGCTTCATGGTTCTGATCCTGGAAGAACAGCCGTTCAGCCTCGGCCAGTTTCTCTTCGTCTGCGCGCAGCAGATTCAGTCGATCCTGACGGAGTTTGACGCGCCAGTCGCTCTGCAACTCGTCGCCCAGGCTGGCGATGAGGTTGGCCGCGAGCCGGCCATCCTTGTGATCAACTGCGGCGTCGATGGCGCGCAACTGGCCCTGCAGCATATGGAAAGCCGTTTCCTGGCGAGTGATCTCGGCCAGCAGGTCGCGAGCTTCCTGCAGCTTGTTGTCGCGATCAGGGCTGGTGACAGGCAGGTTTCCACCTCGGCTCAAGCCTGCGCGACACTGTCGGCGCGCCTGCTCAAACTGTCCCTGCTCCTGTTCCTGCTGCCATGCCTGAGCGAGCGTTGCCCGCGCCGTGGCCAGGTCGCTTGTAATATCGGCCACTGTCTGAACGAGGATAAGCTGCTCTTTTGTCTTGATCAGTTGATCGATGCCCGGAAATGCCCCATAGCGCTGTTTGGCTTGCAATAGTTTCACACGCGCCTGATCGGGGCTGGTCTGCAATTCACTTTCGTTAATCGAGTTCTGCGCGTCTTGTTTGCTCTTCAAGCTTTCGCGCCCATGCAGCAGTTGAACGTCGATCGCGCGCGTATCCTCTACGCCGCTCTCGCCCAACTGCACCATTAACGCGCGCGCCTGATCGAGATACGTGACAGCGCTGTCGGGGTTGCCCTCGCTGAGCGCCTTCTGCGCATCGCGGACATGTGCGCTGGCGAGGGTGCGCAAATCGGCGGAATGTTTCGCGGTGACGCGCTGCAATGCGCTGCTGACTTCAACCACCTCGCCAGTGGCGTCATCAAGAATAGTATCGTAACCGGCTTTCAACGCCTCGTCATATTTCTGTATAGCGGCTTCGTAATTGCCGGCGCGTTCAGCGCTTGAGGCGCCAATGCTGGCCACGAAAATCTGGTTGCGCAGTTCGTCCAGTTGCCGGCAGATATCGTCGAGCTGTTTGGCCAGTTCGGGCAGGCTGCGTATCTCATCGCTCAGCTTAAGCTTATAGGCGCGACTGCGAGCGCGTTCGACGGCGCGCAAATCCTTGCGGGTGGATTCGAGCGGGGCGCGCAACTGGCGAATCTGTTCGCGCTGGCGATCCATGCGCTCCTGCTGACTGATGCGGGCAAGTGCGGCAGTCGCGTCCGGGTTATCAATCTGGAACTGCAGCACGCGCTCCCATTGCTGGCGAATGGTAGCGAGATCATTCGACTGATCGTTCTCGGCTTGCCGCGCGGTCTGCAACATCTGCGCCAGGCGATCTTTGTAAGTGGCATTGATCTTGCCGGCGACCTGTGCAACGCGCGCCTGCCATTCTGGCGAACCCACCTGGCGGCCGGCCATGTCGGCGAAGGCCAGGGCTGTGGTGAAGTCGCCCTCTTCGGCTTTCTTCTCGGCGGCGCTCAACAACGATTCCGCGCCGCGATCACTACCGCTCATTTCGACAACAGGTTGGGAGACGGGTGGTGCTGTGCTGATATCAACCGGAGCATCTCCTTGCATGCCTTGATCCAACCAGTCGGTCAACTTCTGGGCATCTTCCGCCAGTGACATCCCTTGAGAGAAATCACCGGCCTGAACAGCTTTAATGCCTGCTTCGCGCGCGCGATTAATCGCCAATTGCACGATATCCGGTGTCAACTTTGTAACTGTCATTAAAACTCTCCTAATGTTTGCGGGATAATCTGCGGAGGAACACCGATCTGGTCCACGGTGAGGACGTTGCATGGGACCCATCCTCGCCGTCCGTCTTGCGTTTCAACCAGGCACCATAGCGCCTTCGCATCTCCGCCAAATGCATAACGCCTATCATCAGTTTTACCATGACTTGTGGAAAATAGCCCGCCTATCATGCCATTATTCTTATAACTGAACCCTGTCAGGGCTTGCTGTTCATCTGAATAAGTGAGCTGGTTCAAAATCCTGACGCGCGCGCCGGCGGTAATAACGCCATTGGCTTGTGCTTCGCTGTTGGGCAAGAGATGCAACGTCACGCTGCCTAAGGATGGCGCAACGCGGATCTGTGCTGTTACGGCAGATTCCCGCGTGATCGTGAAGGATCGCTGGCGTAATGTGGCGGCGGCGCTGCCACTGATCTGTTCAAATACAAGCGTGTAGTCGCCGTTTGGCAACTCGCGCAAGTCATCTGGCGAGAGCACCCACGTATAGAAATAGGCGCTTCCTTGCTTGACCCGTGGCAGGCCGAGGTTAAAAGTCTGCGTGATCGGCAACCGGGCCGCTCCATACGTGACGAGCACTGCCGCAGGAAACGGTAAAACCGACTTAAGCGTAAGTCGGAGGGTGATTGATTCTGTGCCGTATGCCGCAATCTCAAGTGGAAAGGCTGCCAACACAGCATCTTGCTCGGGGTAGGCGACAGTGAGGCTGGGAAGTTGGATCACTGGCGGCCCAGCCTGTTTAGATTCGGGAGGCCCCACCGTTGGGGTGAGACCTGGAGGGTTTGGCGTTGGCGGAACCGCTGTCGGAAGCGGCATCGCAGTGCCGGTAGCAACGGCCGGCGTAAGCGCAGGCGCTACTGATGTCGGCGCAACAGCGATTGTATCTTCCTGTGGCGCGACAACAGGCTCCTGTGTAGCTTGCAGAATGAGGGTTGGTGGTGCTGACGGCGGTTTGGGCCCAAGGCTGCTATCGGCGATGGCCACGACAGCAAGCAGCAACAAAACAAATGCGAGGCTTATGACGCCAACAAGCATCATGAGCTGCCGCGCCAAATAACTCACCATGCGAATCGGCGGTGCGGCTACAGTGGACGCAGTCGCGGTCGCGTATCCGGGTGCAAGCTTCAGCGCGGGAAGTGCTGCGGGTGTTGAACCACCACGTGGCTTTGCCCGCGCAAACAGTGTTGCCAACCGTTTTTCTGCTGTCTCCCGATCAGCCGGGTCCATAAACTCGATCAGTTGCCTGGCTCTGATGATATCGCCCTGAAGGAGAGTTTGCTCATACCAGCACATCACCAGTGCGCGGGTGGGTGACGCAACGACATATCGACCAGTTGCTGCGCTAGTGCGATCTGCAGATTGCTGGTCACTGAGAGTTGTATAAGCGTCTTGTTGCTGCACCATACTTCATCCGATCTAATATTCTGAGCGCTTTTAATGACGGCCAGACCAAAATGATGCTAGGGCTATGCCATTATTATAAGATGGTTATTGGTTTTCACAAGTCCAGATATCGCCGGGCTGTGCCACGGCTTCTATATGTTTGTGCTGCTACCCGCACACATGTCGTATTCACTCGCTATTCAGACTGTATAAATGAAGATAGTATGCTGAATAGCTGTGATGTAAATACGCAAAACTGCGTAGGTATAGGCATACTCACTATGATTCGCTATCCTGCCGCTATCTGACTATATATAGCGATTCGACGCGGTCTATTTCCAAGTCAGTTCAAAGGCTATTTTCTCGTTAGCGCCATATCGCAGTGGGAATTTTACTTCAGCCATCTGACCGGCTTCTACTGGCTGGCCATTGAATTGGGCGGTGATCACACGCGCCCCGGCTGGGATGCGGATATGCAACACAGTGTTGCCCACCCCCGCCGATCGATATTCTCCTGTGAGGCGTCCGGAAGAAACATCCAACCGTATGAGCGGCAGGTCAAGTATATAGCGTTCGGGCGGGGATTGTGGGGCGATGAGCAATCCGTCGCCATCGGGAGAGGGTTCAATCCCGCAGACGCGCAGCAGACCCAGCAACGCCATCGCATCCGGGTTGGCATTCATCACTGGGAAGTCGGTCATTGGGGTGACCGGGCTGGTCCAGGCGTAACCCGCGTTCGGCGCACTCGCCGCGTTCGGCGCACTCGCCGCGTATATCCCATCCGGCCCGGACCATATGCTGTGCCAGATGTTCGGGAACGCTTGCGCCCGCGCGATGAAGGTGTTGCGTTTGAGCGATCGCCATGCCAGGTTGGGGCGGCTATGCGCATACCCCCACGTGAGCAATTGCGATATCGCGGGCCATACCATGCCGCGTTCGCTGATCGGCGCTCCAATGGGCGACGGGTCGTCGAGCAACCTGCGGATGTTGTCGATCAACCGCGCCTGCACGCCTTTCGTGTCCATGCGCTCTGCCACACCGCTGATCAGCGCCCAGGGTTGCGATTCGAGGTTGATCCAATCGTCGGCGATTGGCACAGGCCGATCATTCAGATCGCGCAGGATGGCGCGCGTGAACCAGCGCCCATTCCACTGCAGGTGGATTGCTTTTTCGATTCCGGTTGAGAAGGCGCGCACCTCGGCGGACAGCGCCGTGTCGCGTTGTTCGAGCATGGCCGCGACGCGCGGCAGCACATAGAGCGCCATCTGGCTATTGGGGATCGACTCACCGCCGCGCCGCGTGTTGTCGAGGCTGATCTCCAGCGCCAGGTCCTTGAGCGCTGTTTCAAGGACAATCGAGTCCGACCAGTCGCCGTCGCCAATGCGAATCAGCCCATGTTCGCCTACGCCGACTGTGTCGATCAAGTGGCGAATCGTCAGGCGCATATGGTCGAGCACGCTGTCGCCACAGGGAGGCCGGGGCTTTTGACCGCGCGGGTAGTAAGGCAGTGCGGCATCAAGAAATCCCCAGTCGCCGGTCGCAGCCAGATATTCGTTCAGCGCAAGCAACAGGAACAGGTCGAGGTCTGATGGCGCGGCGTGCAGCCCCAGCGCATCGCTGTGGTAGCCAAAGCCGGCGAATGCATAGGGCAACTGACCGTTGTTGGCGTGCGCCATGCTCAATAGCAACCGCAGCATCTCACGCGCCAGATCAGGGCGCAGGTAAACCAGCGGTAGTGTGAACAACGCCTGGTCGCGCGGCGCCCCATCTGCGCCATGCAGGTAGAGGTAAGCCGAGCCCTGCGGGATCACATGCGCATCGTAGTAGTCGTTGCGCAGGGTGGCCGAGAGCAGGTTGTGCGCATGCCATGCCATCTCGCGTTGCAACGCATCCTCGCCGGGCGCGCTGAAATAAGCCAGGCGATCCTTCCACGTTGCCACCGTATCGGCGAGCGGATTGGCCGTATACCGGTCGAGGAAAGCAAGCCCTTCACCGGGGCGCACAGCGCCATAAGCGTAGCGCAGATCGACGCGCGCCCCGGGTTGCAACTCAATGTCATGGCGCAGCACGAGGCAATAGGGCATCGTGCGATCCAACATCGGGCGATCCAAGATCGGGCGATCCAAGATCGGGCGATCCAACATCGTGCGATCCAAGTCTGGCACGATGGTAGGAACAGGCGCGCCGCGCGCGCGCACCGCATCAGGCTGGACTGCGCCGCCCTGACCGAAGAAGGCTGTCTTTTGGGTATAACACGCGGCGATGCGACTGTCGCTCAGATTGGCGAGGATTACGTCGAACGGTTGTGTGTCCACGTCCTGTAGTTCGGCGGGGTCATGGCCAACGGGACTGCGCGGTTGTTGCCGGAAGCGCAACACCTTCATCTGCTCGTCGAGGCTCACGCTGGCGCTGTAATCATCGTTTAACGCCCGACGCGCCTCGTCTCCTGGCGCGCCAAATGGCCCCGAGCGCAACCATTGTAGCTTGAGCCGATGAATGTTGACGTCCCAGTACTCGTAGTAGCGCAGGCGCCTCGCTTCCTGCCCCAGGTTCTCGATGCGCACATCATTGAGTAGAACCGGGTCATCGCCCGGCGGCGCATACACCTGGCGAGTGACGCGGATGTTGCGGTGGGTGGTCGTGCTGTCGCAGTGCCCGATGCCAAACGCGCGATCGACCTCGGCGGCGGCGGGGCGATAGCGGTAGGCCGTCGCCCATACCTCGACGCCGTCATCGACGTAACCGAACCCGCCAGAATAAGCGTGTTGAATCACCACCGCGAGTTGTGCCGTCGCTTGGGGCGGCGCTGTGGCTGGCTGGGCGGTCGTCCCGCGCGGAATGACCGGATCAGGGTGTTGGCGGTGGATCGCGCTGGCTCGCAGGGCATACCAGATCAGTTGCGCGCGCCGCCAGACACGCGCGAGCGCCAGCAGTACTTGCGCAGCAATCTCCAGAAGGCGCGCGCCGAGCGTGAGCGGGGGAGCCGTTGGGTCGGGTTGTCCCTCGCGGTCGCGCGTTTCGAAGCGGTTGAGGTATACCCCGCCGCGGTCGCCGATGACCAGTTGGATGATGCCATCGTTGCTGACCAGCGCCGTTACCCGGTCGTTGCCGATCTGAGACCAGTGGTCGCGGCGATTGAGATTCTCGGTGTTGGGGTAGCGCGCGCGCGGGTCGTTCCACTGGTCGCAGGTGTAACGATAGGCTGGCAAGCCGTCGGCGTCGAGCGTCCATTCGCCGAAGATGCCGCTGCCCTCAGTGGTTCGCGCGAAGACGCGCGCATCCCTGGGGGCGCCTCCAACGGATCTGCGCAGCGAATCGAGCAGCACACGCCATCTGTTCCACATAATGAGTCTGCGCCATTCTACAGGCGTTCAGATAAAGTCGCAGGGGGCGTGTGCGAGGTTATGATTGGAGACAAGTTAAAAAGTTTTGCAAGCAGGGAGGATCGTAATGCATGCAGTTCGAGTGCACGAAACTGGCGATGCCAGTAAATTGACCTATGAAGAAATTGCTGTGCCGGAACCGAGGCCGGGTGAGGTGCGCGTCAAGGTGGCGGCCATCGGCTTGAATTTTGTGGAGATTTACAACCGCAAGGGGCTGTACCCGAACCAGTTGCCGTTCATCCCCGGCGGGGAGTTAGCGGGCACGGTGGATGCCGTGGGCGCGGACGTGGCTGATCTACAGCCCGGGGACCGCGTCGCCACCGCCAACGGCGCAGGTGCGTATGCCGACTATGCCATCGCGGCGGCGGCGAAGTTGGTAAAGCTGCCGGAAGACGTGTCGTTGGAACTGGGCGCTGCGGTCATGTTGCAGGGCATGACCGCGCACTATCTGGCGTTGTCCACCTACCCACTCAAGCCTGGCGACACGGCGCTGGTGCATGCGGGCGCCGGCGGCGTGGGACAACTGCTGGTGCAGATCGCCAGGAAGCGCGGCGCGCGCGTGATCGCGACGGTTTCGACCGACGAGAAGGCCGGGCTGGCGCGCGAGGCCGGGGCCGACGAGGTCATCCTCTATTCGCAGGATGATTTTGAGGTTGAGGTGAAACGGCTGACGGGCGGGAAAGGAGTCGAGGTTGTGTACGACTCGGTCGGCAAGACGACCTTTGCAAAGGGCTTGAATTGTCTTAAGCCGCGCGGGCTGATGGCGCTGTATGGGCAATCCAGCGGGACGGTGGAGCCGATCAACCTGCAACTCCTCAACCAGAAGGGTTCGCTGTTCGTGACCCGCCCCACACTCGGACATTACGTGTTAACGCGCGATGAACTGCTGTGGCGGGCCGGTGATTTATTCAAGTGGATTGCGGCAGGCGAATTGAAGGTGCGCATCGACCGCGCGTTCGCGCTCGCGGATGTGGCGGCTGCGCATACCTACATGGAAGACCGTGGCACGAAGGGCAAGGTGTTGCTGATCCCGTAAGCAGTATTGTCATTACTGAAGCGCGCCACGTAGCCGACGCCATGACGAGCTTAACTGGCGCGCTGAAGAATCTCTGCCGTTGTTTGCCACATGTGCCAGCGACGGCAAAGATTCCTCCATCGCGCAGGACGTAACGGGGACAAGTTTGTTAAGCGGCGCGATGTCGGAATGACAGGCAGCGTGTTGCGCGTGCATCAGGCGGTGTGTTGTTACTCAGATGACAGCAGGAGCACCACGGCATCATTTGGCGGGAACGCGCAGATGATATCTGCGCCATCGGGCTGCGGCGTCTGCCCATACCATGTGCCACTGATCTTCCATCCAGGCGCCAGTTTCACCGGCGTAATCACCGGCTCTGGGCTGTAGTTGATGAGCACCACCACCCGGCTGTCGCCGAGCGCGTGCTCGGTAATGCCGATTTGCGGGTGATCCTTCTGCGCGACGCGATCCGCCATGAAGGGTTGCGCCATGTGGCGATAGATCTGCCACACGGATTGCGGCGCATCGAAGCTGCCCGGCGTCTGCGTCAGCTCTTTCTCAATCGGCGCCGAGAGAAAGTAGATTGTTCCCTTGCCCCAGGCGGCGCGCGTGAAGACCGGGTTGCCGTCGGCCTCTCGCCCAAGCACTTCGGCGCGCGTGGGTTCCAGCCGCAGTCGGAATGGCGCATGGGTAGTAAACGTCGGCTGGCCGGCGACGCCATCCATGCTCACCGTCGTTGCCGCGGCGTGGCGCGAACGGGTGATGACATCGAACCCGAATGGCTCGTTGAGCGGGCTGAGCATGCCGTTGTCGTGCGACACGTATAGCGTTGCCCCGGACTTGACGCGGTCGAGCAGTTCGAGCCAGCGCCGCCGGTAGATGATCCGCCCGCCGCTGATGCACGGCAGCAGGTAGAACGGGGCGTCTTTCAGCGGCTGGTCGGCATACTGGAACTCGATATCGAAGCCGGCCTGTTTTGCCAGCACAAAGCTGCTATAGGCCACCGCCCACTGATCCTGCCCCTCGCTCAGGATACACACGGCCTCGGTCTTGCGCGGCGGCAGCGCCGATATCGGCAGCGACTTGATGAACTGCCCGAAGCGGCTGATCTCACCGAGGACGGGTTTGGGCGTGCCGTCATGATGGAATAGCCCCAGTTCACGCTCGTAGGCGTCCCAGTCGTATGGCGCGCCCGATAGGTGACTCAGTTCGAATGCGCACCACCACAGCAGGCCGTGGCAGTCGTGCGCCCATGCAGACAACATGGCGACGCGAATGAAGTCAGCGGCGATTTTCTCAGTGGCGACCATCGGGCCGAGTGTGCCGATTTCCTCGACGAGGCATGGCTTTCCACCGATGTCGGCATACATGCGCGACTCGGCGGTCGAGTGCAGCTCGGTGCGCATCGTGTTCACCGGGTCCGAATCGCAGTACGGGGTGAAATAGGGATAGGGGTGCGTGGTGAGCACGTCGGTCAACTCGCCTTGATCCTGAATGCGCCATGGGGCGTTTGGTCCGGGCAGCAGGCTGTGCATCCCCGACACGACCGGGCGGCTCTGATCCTCTGCGCGGATGGCGTTGACGATAGCCGATGTCCATACCCAGAACTGATCGCGCGTGGCGGGGCCCATGCAGTTGCACTCGTTGCCCAGATCCCACGCCAGCACAGCCGGGTGATCGCGGAAGCGCCGCGTGAAATATTTGACAAAGCGCGTCTGCCACAGCACCGCCACAGGATCGGTGAGCACGTTGCGGCCTTCCAGCGCTGGCGGCACGAACAACCGCCCGCTCATCCAGCCGGTGATCAACCCGACGATCAACTTCAGCCCGTGCTGTGCGGCGAGATCGGCGAACTCGGCGAAGCGGTCGAGTGCGACAGCCGACATGCCGGCCAGCCCTTCAGCGGTGTCGGGGAGCGCCTCCTCGCCGTGACGAAACTCGACCGGGCCATAACCGGTTCCAAGCAACGTGAGCGGTTGAAAGTCGGGCCACAGAGGAAAGACGCGCAACACCTGTATGCCGGCGTCGGCCAGCTTGCGCAGGTCATCGGCGACGACATCGCGCCGCCAGTCACGCCACATCGTCGTGCCCGCGTGCGAGGCCCAGTAGTTGCAACCAACGACGAACGTTCCCGGTGTAGTGAGTGGGTTATTTTCGGCCATAGCGTGAGTGTACGACAGGTTGCGTTATCGGTGGAGCATCTGGCCGGTTATCGTTAATGCATGATTGTGAGTAGAATCACTTAGATCTGCGATGCAGGTGATCACGCCCTGCACTGGCGCCATGTTTTGGCATTTTGCGTGGAGGAATCTTGTCATTTGTTCGTCGTTATCTACTGCCAATAGGCCTCGGCCTGTTACTCTTCATCGTCGCCTTCGTCTACATGCTCCCCGGCACGAATCAGTCGGTGAACATCTACGACGAAGGCATCGTCGTGTACAGCGCAGTGCGCGTCATGGAAGGCCACGTGCCCTACCGTGACTTCTGGAGCATCTACAGCCCCGGACAGTTCTACGCGCTGGCGGCGCTCTTTAGCGCGTTCGGCGCGTCGATCCAGACCGAACGACTATGGGACGCCGCCCTGCGCGCGCTCGTGCCACTGTTCGCTTACCTGATCGCCGCGCGCTTCACCACACGCGCCAAGGCGCTCGTCGGCTGGGCGGCAGCAACCGCATGGATGGGGTTTTACGCCTATTCATACTTTTACCAGTGGACGTTCTTCGGCT
>Ga0114951_10005339_pt1 | contig 11917 bp, 10 predicted proteins | sample AM7aDNAmetaG_FD_88677 | JGI IMG/M metagenome (GOLD analysis project Ga0114951, IMG submission 88677) | Freshwater microbial communities from Finland to study Microbial Dark Matter (Phase II) - AM7a DNA metaG | ecosystem: Environmental > Aquatic > Freshwater > Lake | place: Finland: Lake Alinen... | reverse complement strand
TGAAACACCTCGTATTCGACAAAAAAGAATGCAGTATGGAAGAGCTGGTCAGGGCACTGAAAGCAAACTGGGAAGGTTATGAGGTTCTTCAGGCAAAAGCAAAATTTAAAACGCCCAAATACGGCAGGGACGATAATGAAGCCGACAAGTTGGCTTTGGATGTTATGAACCTCTGGTGCGAAGAAACATGGAAGTACAAAACGCTATCTACAGGGCGGCAGTTCCGTCCCGGGATGCTGAGCTGGAATTACTGGGCCGGAGACGGATTTATCATGGCTGCAAGTCCTGACGGGAGAAAGAAAGGACAGTTCCTTTCCAATGCCATCTGCCCGTCAAATGGCGCAGATATTAACGGCCCCACTTCCAATGCCAACTCAGTGGGGAAAGTTCTGGGGGGAAAAGTTCAGCTTGCTGAAAAGGAAGAATATTTGAATGCACTTCCCAACGGGGCCAGTCATACCATCACATTCAACCCTGCCATTGTTCGTGATCCCTCCCACAAAGAAAAATTCAAAGCTTTCCTCAGGGGATATGCCGAAAATGGTGGAACAGCGCTGCAAATCAACATGCTTGACCCTGACATGCTGCGCGATGCACAGAAACATCCTCAGAATTACCCTCATCTTCTGGTGCGTATCACTGGATACAATGCCTATTTTACAACCGTAGGTAAGGAGCTGCAGGATGAAGTCATTGCCAGGATAAGCCACAATAAATTCTGATTGAGGCATGGGCAAAGAAGCACTGATCTTTAGTATTCAGAGGATGTCGACGGAAGATGGCCCCGGTATCAGGACAACCGTTTTCTTTAAGGGTTGCGGGCTAAACTGTGGGTGGTGCCATAATCCTGAAAGCATCTCCATGAAAACCGAAATTCAGTGGTTCAGCATTCGGTGTATCCATTGTAAAATATGCATGCATGTATGTCCTCTAAAAGCTGTAAGTCATACGGATCTCATGGTGACCATTGACAGGTCAGTGTGTGACTGTTGCGGAAAGTGTGCTGAAGAATGTCCTGCCAATGCCATGGAACAGATTGGCGCAAGATGGGAACTGGATAAACTCCTTGATGAAGTTGAAAAAGACAAGGTGTACTTCGCAAAATCAGGAGGTGGCATTACTGTTTCGGGTGGTGAGCCCCTGATGCAGTCTGATTTTGTCATTTCTTTCCTTGCTGAGCTTCAAAAAAAGCGAATACACACCGCCATCGACACCAGCGGACACTGCAACACTGCTGCTCTGAAGGATGCCATCCACTATACAGACCTGGTTCTTTTCGACCTGAAAGTGATCGATGGCGGCCAACATCAGTTATTGACAGGCCATTTAAATGATCTGATATTAACCAATCTGAAAATGGTTACGGAAACACTGAACGGGCATCAGGACCTCTGGATACGCACGCCTATTATACCCGGGGCTACTGCTCTTGAAGAAAACATCAGGGAAACAGGCCATTATATTGCTGCTTTACAGGGGAAGAAGGTGAGCCGCTGGGAATTGTGCTCTTTTAATAACCTGTGCCGTGACAAATTCATCAGAATGGGCAAAGAATGGGCATATGCCTCATATGAAAGTTATGGTACAGAAGAAATGGAAAATTTTACTGAAATTGCGCGCAAATCAGGTGTTGAGCCCGGTATTGTGATGTGGTCGGGGACAGTGAAAGTCAACAAATAATCATGCGAAATAATTAAGAGTTATGGAAAAATATTATTCCTTTTCTGAAACCGATCAACAGGCATTTGCATTAAGTGCCAAAATAGGTATCATCGGTACTGTGAGTAAAGACAGGCTTCCTCATCTGACTATCATAACTACTTTATTTACCAAAGATGACCATCAGCTCGTCATGGGGCAGTTTACAGAAGGGTTGTCGAAGACAAATATCATGGCAGAACCTAAAATGAGTTTCCTGATGCTGACCCCAGATAAAAAATTATGGAGAGGAAAGGCACTCCTGACTCATTCAGTGCACGAAGGTGAGGAATACGAGATGATGAATAATATCCCGCTTTTCAGGTATAACTCATATTTCGGAGTTCATACGGTTCATTATATGAATCTGATTGAATTTTATGGAAGCGAAAAGCTTCCGATGGCGTCTGTTATTATCTCCGCACTTATTACCAAAATAATGAAGCCATTTTTCAGGACCTCCGGGAAGGAACGTATTTTAAAACCCTGGGCTGAAAAGTTATTCAGCAGCCTGGATACAGTGAAATTTCTCTCCTATATCGGCGTAGACGGATACAGTGTTATCATTCCCGTTATTCAGTGCCAGCCTGCAGGAAGCACAAGGCTCATATTTTCACAAATGGCTTACAAAAACGAACTTAAAAGAGTTCCCGACAATGCGGATGTTGCCATACTGGGTTTTAACATGCAGATGGAGAACTGCCTCGTACGGGGCAAGTTCCGTAGAATGAACGGCACAGGGTGTATTGACATCAACTGGGTCTATAATTCCATGCCGCCAAAACCGGAACAGATATATCCTCCTGTTGAACTTAAAGCTGTTGATGTTTTCTGAGTTTTTGAGAAGTTTATTTCGATATAAAGGCAAACAATGGTAATAGCTGAGAACCTTTTGAAAACTTCATTAAAACTAAATATTAATAACTGTCGGACAAGATAAAATCGCCTTTTCTCTTTGGCTTTTGTACACTGAGTGCCTCTTTTCATCTACTCTTTAGACATAAGCATTTGCTTTACCTTTTAATCCATATTTTCCGTTTACCTAAATTCAAACATCGGAATTTTTTATGGTTTCATAGAAAATACTACTATATTCCATTTTCCACTGAACCAAGATCTGCAAAGATTATCAGGACCCGCTTATTTTTCCAGGTGTATTTTACCGTCCTTTTCTCTCAGCGGGTATTTCAGAAAAATGATAAATGATATCAATGCGGTGATACCTGCGGCAACGGGTATCATCCTAAGTCCTCCCAACGATGGAGTATTCCTGGCACCCAGATACATCAGCAGCCCGGCAACAGATATCGAAATGCCGATGGATACCTTCTGAAAGATAGCCTGCACTCCAAAATAAATACCTTCCCTTCTTTTTCCAGTCAGTACTTCGTCGTAATCGATTACGTCTGCCAGCAGAGCAAAAGGCAGCATGATGAAACCAGCCATAAAAACACCAATCAGTCCCATAACAATCTGGGTCTGTAACATAGGTGTCATTATGCTGATCTTCCCTACAAGCGCCAGCAAAGGCATACATACAGCCGCCCCTGCAAGGACGACGAGGAAAAGAAGATATTTCCCGAACTTTTTCGACAGGATATTGAAGGCAAAGAAAAAAAGAATGTTGGCACCCAGCACAGGAGCCATGATCATAACCACCTTATCGTCGGTATTGCCCAGAATATATTGGGACCAGAAAGGCACAAGCAGGATGATCATATTCAGTGAAAACCAAAACAACGAAGTAGCAGTCAACAAATACACAAAAGGCCTGTTTTTAAAGGTAGTCTTCGCCCACAGCAGTATGGTCACCATCCTGAATTTTTCTTTTGCTTCAGCATGTTTTATGGAAGAGGGCTGACGAATGAATATGATGGTCGGAAGAAATGAAATGATAGTGGCGAAAAACAAGACAGCACCTATGCCCATCCAACCGAACTTTTCTTTCACAGCCCCCATGGCACCAAAAACCAGGGTGCCCAGCATCAGGAAAACCGACTGCATAGTGGATATATTCACTCTTTCCTTCAGGTCACTGGTGAACTCAGGAAGAAGCGACATATAAGGGTTGGCCAGTGTAGACCATGAAATGAAGAATAGCTGGACCATGACAAAGACATATACTCCGTTCAGCCAGTGGTAATGACCGGGGAAGGGCGGAGTCCATAACAGGAAGGAAATCACGGCAACAGGGAGTGTGGCAAAAATGATGAACGGCAGGCGGCGACCGCGTTTTGAGCGGAAGTTATCGCTCAAATAACCGATGAGAGGCTCTGTGATCCCGTCAGTGAGCCTCCCAATCAGAAAAATCAGGGAAAAGAGTACCGGGCTGATAAGAGCCAGTTCCTTGGAAGGCACATAGAGCTTCATCAGCCATTGCGATATAGCGAGGTTAGCAAGGTTCAAGGCAAATCCGCCTGTGGAATAAGCCAGTTTTTTACCGAAAGTGAGCTGAGCCATTTTAATAAAAGTGTTTATATCATTAATTCATAATAATTCAGGCTTTCCAGTTGTAACTTTTTGGCTGAACTTGAAATATATACCCTGTTAATTCTCCCTGACGGGAAGATCAGGTTAGTCATACAGGAGACGCCTTCATCGATAAAAATTTCAACAGAACAATTATCAATCAAAATCTGAATTTTCATTCTACCTTTTTCAAATGACACGGGAGCGATGAATTCCCCGTTGAATTTAGCTTTGAACTTATCCGGCCCTTCGCACCTGCGCATGAAGAGGAGTGTCCTTTTTATCTTATTTAAAGTAATAAGGCAAGGGCTTCCGTCAGCATCCACAAATTCAAAGAATAGTTCCCTGATGTCACTAAAATCAATTACTGCTTCTATTTCGAAAGAGTTAACTATAAATTGTTCAGGCCTTTCGATAACGAATACTTTATCAGTAAATACATTCTCCTCCCCTCTTATCTTTTTCCTGAGAGACTGAACTTCTCTGACCGGCTTTGAGATCAAAAGGTATTCATTTTCTTTCTTTTCCAGGCTCAATTCCCTGGGAACGGTCATCGCTCCTCTCCATGGAGATGTAAGTAAACTCCCTGCATATTGCCAGTTGTTCATCCAGGCAGTAAAAATGCGCCTGCCATCCTGCCCGGGGATGTTATTCCAGGTAATACCGGCATAATTATCTTTCCCATAGTCAAGCCACAGGACCTTGGAAGGAAGATGATCACTGACAAATTCCCTGCCATTAAAACTGCCGGTGAAGTACTGTGTTCCTGAACCTCCATTGGGAGCGCTGTTCTTAATGCTGACCAGCATCACCCATTTCTTCACTCCCGGTTCGTTGACCACTTCGATCTCAAACAGGTCAGGACATTCCCATACACTGCCATGGGCACCGCTATGACTGCCGAATTTTCCGGTATATTCCCATTTCAGTAAATCAGGTGAATTATATATACGGATGTGATCACCGCAGGCAAGCACCATGGCCCATTTTTTTGATTGCACATGCATGAACACCTTTGGATCGCGGAAATGAATACGGAAGGGATTTTTAATGACCGGGTTAGCATTGAATTTCAGCCAGTTGCGCCCGTTATCATTGCTATATGCAAGGCTTTGCCGCTGCAGGCCATATTTGAAATGTGTAAAAATGGCAACAAGCAATTTATTCGTTCCCTGAGCAAGGCCTGATGTATTTCCTGTATCAGCTACCACCGAACCGGAAAAAATGGTTCCCATACTATCGGGATAAAGAGCTATAAGCAGATGCTCCCAGTGCAGCAGGTCTTTACTTACGGCATGCCCCCAGTGCATAGTGCCCCAGTTCAGCCCATAAGGATAATACTGATAAAAGAGGTGAAACTCACCATCAAGATATATAAGGCCATTGGGATCGTTCATCCAGTTTGCGGGAGGAGTAAAGTGATAGGAAGGTCGGTATTTGTCGGATTGCATTGAAAGGGATTTCACCTCAAAATTAGAAAAATAGTTTAAGCCTGAGTCTGCTCTTAAAAGTATTTTTTCATTTCCTGCTGATACCGCTGATTTATGCAGAATAGATTTTCAACAATACCGGTTGAGTCAATGTTACTTCATGATCATTTTATAATACAGGGATCGCGGTGTCAGGCGAAATGCCTTAACCATAAGGCGGTTAGCCAAACCCGGAATACAAACGACTTTTTTCTTTTTCAGCCTTTTGAGAGAATAACGCACTACCTCTTCTGCTGACATCCAAGACAGCTTTCTCATTTTCCTGTGATCGGACTTACTCAGCTCCAGTTTTCCATGAAAATCGGTATGGGTAAAGCCGGGACAAAGGGCTTGTACTTTGATCCCTTTATTGATCACTTCCATATGAAGGGCTTCTGAAAAGTTGATCAGGAAGGCCTTTGATCCGCAGTACACAATATCCCTCACCAATGGGCATATACCTGCAATAGAAGCCACATTGATGATATAGCCATGTTCCTGACTGATCATCTTAGGAAGAACGGCATAGATCAGTTTCATACTTGCAGTAGTATGTACATCGTTCATCCTGATCTGGAAGTCGATATCGGAACGGATGAAGTATTTATTGAGCCCGAAACCTGCATTATTGATCAGCATGTCTATATGTTCGATAGGATCAATGAAATCAATCAGTTTCTGTACGCCTTCTGCTTCTGAGAGTTCAGTAATAACTACATCTACATTAATATGATGTTTTCCCGAAAGTTCATCTGCAATCTCACGGATAATATCTTCCCGGCGACCGGTGACCACCAGATCATACCCCTGTGCTGCTAGTTGTTTTGCATATTCTGCACCAATACCACTGGTAGCACCTGTAATAATTGCTGTTTTGCTCATATAACTGGTTTTTAATGATGAGCAAATATAACCTTTTTATAATTATTTTCCCGCTACCTTTCTTCAGTTAATTTATTATTCCGCTTCTGCTGTAGTATAGGTAATGAGTACGCTTTGAAATCTTAAATCATTTGTCCCAGGCCAGCTAGGGCAATATACATTGATGAGGTATGAGTAATTTATATTATCAATAATATTATAATTTATAGCAGCGGTTGACAGGCTGCTATACCCGGGTGTTGCTGAAGAAATAACAGAAGCCAGAAAGTCAAAAGAACCAGAAGGAATATACCTGCAAAGGGAAACTGTTAAATCAGAAGAAGAGTTATCATAAAAATATGCCTTAAATCCAGTAATTACAGCACCATGTGGTAAACAAACGCCGGCAAAAAAATTATTACTGCATGCGCTGGTAAAAAATGCGCCACCTGCACCTGATCCATTATAATAGCCATTCAATGAATTACCCGGTGAAAACGCAACAGAATTTAAAGATAAATAATGGACTTTGGGCGTATTGTATTTGAAATCCTTTGCTTTTACTGTATCGTTGGATAATATTTTCCCTGTAGTATTCGTATTCCCATTAAAATACCCAGCCCAATACTGGCTGTTTTTGACATAGCCTAACCCACCCCATGTGTTGACACTGTATGCCCCTACGACACCGGCTTCATCTTCAGCACTGAGATAAACGTAGCCGTATACACCAGCCTGAAAGCTATGGCCATTAGATTGACCAAAAAATCCTGCTTTCTGGGAACCCGGATCCCAGCCAGTTCCCGCTGTTGGATTTTGTAATATACCCTTAAAAACATTATTTTGGGTATTATCAAAAATTTGAGCATTGGCATTATCAACAGGGCTCAAATATGTGGTATTATCAGTCCAGTATAAGGTTCCGGGGCCTGTTGCTCCGGTTGCCCCTGTAACTCCATTTGTACCGTTTGTTCCATTTGTTCCATTATTCCCTGTTGCTCCTGTAGGGCCAGTAACACCATTTGTTCCATTGTTTCCTGTAGGACCGGTTGGGCCTGTGGGGCCGCCTGTACCGCTCTGATTGGCATACAATGCATAAGGTACACTTAATAATTGCGGAGTGCCGAGAGAAGAATAACCCGAGCCGAGATCAATTTCTACCTCCAGATATTTTTCACCTGTTCCCCAGGGTATACCCGTAAAATTAGTATATGGAGAAACAGGAGTTCCTGCTCCGATTTGCAGGTTTACCAGTCCAAAGGAGTTTGTACTGGCATTTTGCGTTTCCTGGTACATAATAGCTCCCACAGCCGTTAAGTCATGAACAGTAAGCCGGAATGTTACTGTCTGGTTCGCAATAACGGCTCCTGAAGCATTGCGACATACTGCCTGGTAATTGAACTTCTGTGGTGCCTGAGATGATACTTGTAACGCGATAATAAACATCACTAAAAGAATAAATAGCTTTTTCATAGTCTATAATTTAATAACAACAATAATAAATAATTGAACTAATAACCTATCTTCATGATTTTCAAACTTTTCACAAAACCACCCCCATTTCTAATACGCAAAAAATAATTACCCGGAGCGAGGTTTTGCATATCGAAAGTAAAACGGGCAGTTCCATAACTGTCAGTGCTACCGGACTGCATAGTGATCAATTGGCCAAGCATGTCAATCATTTCCATTTTTAATGTTCGGCTAGCAGAGCTGTTAATATTGAGGGTAAATGCAGAAGTGACCGGATTGGGATAATAGCTGATATTCATCCCGTTATCAGGGTCGTTTATATAAACGCCTGTTTCAACAGGTTGCTGAAACCCCTGAGTGAGGAAATTGTTTGCGCTGCTCAGGGTAAGAACTGCAATTTCACCAATAGTATAATCCAGTTCAAAATTACCTCCATTAGAATACGATCCACCAGCACTTGAAACGACATAGCGTTCAACCGCCGGGATCTGAGCTTTGGCCGAGATACTGTAAAATATTACGACTAAAAAAGAAAGTGCTATAGTTTTCATGTAAATTGAATTAATGAATAAAGGTAGTAAAAAAAAATCGTCAAATCAAGGATTTGCTTATTTAAAATATGTGACCTGATTTTTCTACTTATTTACAGGGCAGAAGACTTTCATTAATCCATGCTCCATGTTCACATTTATAGGCATAAAAATCACCCTACAAACCGGGACTGGTATGAGGCATGCAGATGACCGACCTTTGCTGTAGCTATGGTTATTAAAAAATCAGATTAACTATATAAAAAAATTGATAAAAGCCCTATAATTCCTCAACCAGCCTTGAATACAAATCAGTAAGATGCACTTCAGCTTTAGCGGCAACCGCAAGGATTTCTTCAATTCCTACAGATCTGAGGTTATCAGGGTCACATTCGTCGGTGAGCACGGAAATAGCACAACAAGGCAGGCTGATATGATTAGCAACAATAACCTCAGGAACCGTAGACATACCAACGACGTCTGCTCCTGCAGCACGCAGATACCGGTATTCTGCCTTTGTTTCCAGGTTCGGACCTGTTACAGCTACATAAACGCCCCGATGAAGGGTAATTTTGTTTTCAGCGGCTATTCTGGTTAATTTATCATTCAGCAAAGTAGAATATGGACGGCTCATGTCAGGAAAACGGGGCCCCATTTCATCGAGGTTTTTCCCACGTAAAGGATTCTCAGGCTGCATATTGATATGATCGTCTATCAGCATCAGTGTTCCTTTTTTAAAAGTAAGATTCATGGCTCCCCCTGCATTGGAAATCAGAAGATATTTTATTCCCAGAAGTTTCATCACCCTCACAGGCATGGTGATCTGCTGCATGGTATACCCTTCGTAATAATGAAAACGTCCCTGCATGGCAAGCACTTTCTTCCCTTTCATAGTTCCATAGATCAATTTTCCTTTGTGAGATTCAACCGTTGACACAGGGAAATTTGGAATATCAGCATAATCAATAGCTTTTTCTATATTAATTTCATTAATCAGGTTCCCGAGACCGGTTCCCAGAATTATCCCTATTTCAGGAACAGTAATCCCCTTATTTCTTATAAATGCAACCGTTTCTTTCATTTCTTCTGTCATAGTCAAAAATATTTAATGTTGATTATTGTATACGGGCAAATTTACATTTTTTTACTCAAAACATGATATCTCTTCTGCTGGTATAATTTCAAGAGAACATATCATGAATATCCTTGTGATGGCAAACAACAAAAAAGTCTAGAACTTCACTAAGCAATGACTTTTTTCAAATATTACCTGTTTATCTGAATTTTCCTGATGTCTTTCCCTTTTGCAGTTTCTAACTGCAGGAAATAAAGGCCATTGTCAAGGGTACTTACATCGAGATTGAATCTGTTTTCTGACGGAACCAAGCTCAACGCTATTTGTCCTATACCATTATATAACTTCATTTCTTGAACTTTGAAAGGGCTTTCAACAGTTAAATATGTTGAAACAGGGTTGGGGTATACCACCACGGCATATTGCTTTTCCGGATCGTTAATTTCCTGGTTTCCCTCATATTGCTCCCAATAATAATAATTATTGGTTTGAGTTATCCAGTTAGATGTTGGCACATCCCACAGATCATATGTTTCCCTAATCCTGTTCCGGTGAGCATCAAGGACGTAGATGGTTCTGTCCTGATCAACCCAGGTTCCGGAAATCCATTGGGAAAATGTTTTCAATTCCATATCGCCGTTACCGTTATAGACAGACACTACTTTATAATTGTCTTCCCAAGCTAACGAGTCAGGATTCCAAAGAAAATAATTTAATGAAAGTAATGAATCATTTAAGTTATAGGTATATTCAAATTTTGAATCTATGTCCCACTGCGACAGCACATCGTTCCAATACAAAATAAGCTTGGATGCGACATCAGAACCATTATATGAAAAGGAATATTTGTTGTATTCCACCCAATCACCTGTATTTCCCATGTACTGGGTGTGTGTCAGAAGATTTCCGTTTCCATCGTAAGTATTTATTTCTTTAACTGATTTGTCCCAGGTTAAAGTGTTTGTATTCCAGACAAAATCACTTTTCGATAATAATAAATTGTTTATATTATATTCATTTTCAGTTTTACCCGAGTTTATCCATTTGGATGAAGGTGTATCATAGCTCTGCAAAACAGAAGTAAGAACTTTCCCACTGTCATTATTTATATAAACATTCCTGTAACCATTCTTCCATACATTGGAATGATTTGATTGCTCCAAACTTAAGATCAGGTATCCCCTGCTGTCAAACTCATAAATATCCCTGTAATTGTCATCCCATGATGAAGTAGAACTTTTATATTGCTGGAATGTTAATGATGTCAGATTATTATCAGAATTATAAGTAATAATATGCTGCCAATAGGGTAACCAGTCAAGGCCATCAAATTTCATAACTTCATACTTAATGCAGTTCAAATTTTCATCATAGGTTGAAAAGCTTTTTTCCATTTTCGCCCAATGGATAATATCCCAGGTGAAAGAAGTCACATTTGAAAAGCAGGTATTATAATAATATTCATTGAAAGATGAATCAGAATATTGCATCGCTCCCCCGGTCAACGCTTCCCCCATTTGAGCTATTTGTCTATATTTAAGCACCTTGCTATCATTCCTTATCATTTCACGAGAGTGTGACCCGTAAAATTCGCCATGAACAAAGTCTTTTTGGGCTGGTTTCATTAGATATTCACCGGTAAACAAATGGTCACATTTAACCTGACAATAAAGGCAACCTGAATACAAAAATACAATGATCATCAGGATGAACTTTTTCATTATAAATAAGTTGGTGTCAATATATTAATTCAAATACTCCTGGGTTCTCAATATTCGCCATATTATTTATCAGGAATATTATTTATTTACCATAATTTTCCTGGTAACTTTCCCTTTAATCGTTTCTAATTGTAAAAAATAAATGCCATCAGAGAAATTGCTCAAATCCAGATTTATTCTGTTTTCTGCCGGATATGTTCTCAATACAATTTGTCCTGTTGAATTATATAAATCCAGATTTTGCACTTCGAAAGGGCTTTCAATAGTTAATTTTGTTGAAACCGGGTTGGGATATACCACTATGGGATACTGTCTTTCCCAATCACTGACATCCTGATTTTCCTCATATTGCTCCCAGTAATAATAATTATTACTTTGGGTTATCCAGGTAGATGACGGGACATCCCATTTATCAACAGTTTCGAGATGTTTGTTCAGGTTAGCATCGTAGGTGTCAAGTGTTCTGTTCTGATCAACCCAGGCGCTAGTTACCCAATGGGAATGTGTTTTTGACAACTGACTACCATTGCCATCATACATATACATATCTCTGTAATCATTATCCCATAACGATGCAGAATTATTCCAGTTAAAATGGTTCTCTGTTAATAATGAGTTGTT
>Ga0114951_10005337_pt1 | contig 11918 bp, 18 predicted proteins | sample AM7aDNAmetaG_FD_88677 | JGI IMG/M metagenome (GOLD analysis project Ga0114951, IMG submission 88677) | Freshwater microbial communities from Finland to study Microbial Dark Matter (Phase II) - AM7a DNA metaG | ecosystem: Environmental > Aquatic > Freshwater > Lake | place: Finland: Lake Alinen... | reverse complement strand
TGAATAATCAACCATATGAAATATTTGGTGGTCATGCAAATGGTTTCAATATTAAAAAGTCTGCAAATGGAGAAATTACTAAAATTAAACGAGGTCAATATAGTTTGTCTATAGGAGAATTAGAGATTTCAGATTTCTCTAAGCATTTCACACCACAAGAACAAGCTATATTTAGAATGGGTTCAACTATGATGCGTCATGGTATACCAATAGAATTTATTGTGGATCAGATGATGAAAAGTTCTGATGATATGTTTAGTTTACCAAGTGCAATTGCAAGAGTGCTAAAAAAATATATAAAAGATGGACAAGACGTAGTTGGGTCTTCTTGTCCTGGATGTAATAAAGAAAGTATAATTTATTCAGAGGGTTGTAAAGTGTGCAAGAGTTGCGGCTGGTCGGCTTGTTCTTGAAAATATATAAATAACATTATGCATTCTTCTCTAATTCAAATTGCTCGAAATATTCTTTTTGAATCAACACCAAAGGAAACTAGGTTTTCCGCAGATTATACAGATCCCGATGGTTTGGAGTTTGATATGTCTCGCGATGAAAAGGATGCTATTGATTATTATTATATTAGTTTCGACGATGCTTATTGTGCATTTTGTTTTATAGGTCCCAACGATGGTACAATGGTTTATATCAAAAATGCGGATGTTTCTTCAGAAGAGGCAAAGCATTCTCTTATCTTTAAGAAATTGGTTACTGCATATGATGCCCCTGCTGATATTATTGGTGATGTATTAGCAAAGGATAAGATTCATACAAATAAAAAAGATCATCTAGGTTCTGATATTGGTTATGCTATTGATAAGCAACGTCTTAGTTTTTATAATAATGCAACCAGAATCAGAACTAGATCTGGTAGACTTTGGACAGATGTTTATTCAAAGACACTTAAACAAAAGGTCAATGCTGTTGCATTTTGGTGTAAATACGGTGATGTTAAAAAATCCGATCTAGAAGCAATCAAGAAAGAATTTGGACTGAAAAATTTCTTCTGGTCCGCAATTGATTCCAAATTCTTCATTGAATATGGAGATTCTGTTAAAGAATTAAGAGGAGCTAATATAAAAGAGATAAGAAGCAAACTAGTTCCCCTACCAACATGGAAAGAAATTGGGGAGGCAAAAGTGCAACAGCATGTTGCCAAGCATAATTTAACCGCAAGACAAAAAGCTATACTTGCCGAATATCCGACTTATGGTATCAAGACTGGGGATGTTGATCTAGATAAAGATACTATGAAACATATGGAGGAGATTCACGCAGAGTTGGATAGACTAAAAAATGAAAAAGAAACGGGTGGAAAAAATTCCGTTGCTGCTTGGAATGCAAAAAGACGACAAGAATCATATGAACAATAAATTAATTCAAATTGCAAGAAATATCTTATTAGAAGATTCTAATAAGAAAACGAAAATAGAAAATAGTGGTGCATCTCCCGACGTTTTACGCTTTAATAATAAAAACTATGCCTGGGATAATGCTTATGCAGCATTTTCTTTTTTAGGAAAGCCTCCTGGAGTTCTAGTATATATAAAAAATCTTGGTAATGACAGACCAACACATGACGTTATACTTGCATCTTTTGCAGATGCATATTATACATATGGAACTGCTATCAATAAAATTAAGCCATTTTTAGCTAAGCGTGGAATTGTTATATCAAAACCATTAACAATAGAGGATGCGAAATATGCAATGCAGAATCAACACGTATCAAATATAGATGAACTTTCAGAGGGAACATATGATACATATAATTCCGATGAAAATGAATGGAATATGATGAAGAATGCCCGAGAGCAGACATTCTCTGGTAGGGTGTGGAAGAATCTTGACTATAAAAATGATAAGATTGATGTTATTGTCTTTTGGTGTAAAGAAAATGATATTAAAAAGGATAAGATTGATTATATTAAGAACGAATTTAAATTAACAAATCCTATATATTGGGTATGCATGGATTCTAAATTCTTCAATGAATATGGTGATAAGAACCCAGAAGTAAACAATACAGAGGAACTTCATAGTAAATTATACCCTAAATTATCTCATAATGATATTTTAACTATTCTACAAAAGAAACATACTAATAAATTTAAATTGAAAGATGATGAAAAGAATGTTCTTTGGGAACTTGGATATGATCCTATAGGTGGCACGAATATAAAAGATGTACTTGCTAAATATGCTGAAGAAGGAAATGCTCCAATCAGAAGAGTAAATAAAACATCAGATAAAGATTTAGATGCAGTACTTAAAAAGAAGTTAGGTGGATTTAAAACAATAGCCCAACGCAATGCAGCATTACATCAAGAAGAAGTTGAATATGAACAATAACCTAATTCAAATTGCAAGAAATATCTTATTAGAGGCTACAGGCGATTCGGATAAAATCCCTGCAAAACATTGTAATCCCGATACTATGTTTTTCGATAAAAAAATATATAAATGGAAAGGAGCTGATTCTGCCTTTTGTTTTATTGGAAATTATCCTAAGTCGGTTCTAACATATATGTTAAATTCTGAATCTGGTGAAGATGCTGTGCATGATAATATTTTCGATGCGATTGAGTCTGCATATGAAAATTTAGAAAAGAAAACTTTGAAAGAGATAGAGAAAGATTTTGAATATGAAGGTATTCATATAGCACCAGACATATCTAGAGCTACTATACTTTATGCAGCTACATATCAAAATATAGGTGGAAATCATAGTATTCTTAAAGCTCGAACTAAAACTCATTCTGGTAGACTTTGGGTAGATATAAAGTCTGCTACACTTGGAAAAATGGTATCCGTTGCTGTATTCTATAATAAAGAAAGGAATATTAAAGAGTATCATCTAGAAGCACTCAAGGAAGAATTCAAATTAAAGAGTTTTCTTTGGTGTGGATCTGATTCTGTGGACTTTAATGAATATGGAGATGCTGTAAAGGAACTTGGTGGAAAGAATACACAAGAACTTCATAGTGATAAATATCCCGATTGGACGCATGAACAACTACAAGAACTTATTGTGAAGATGCACACTGATAGTACTTCATTAAGCCCAATTGAACGTAAGGTTCTTGCTAGTATTGGTATAACAAAAATGTCAAGTAAAACGTTACCACCAGAATATAATGATAAATCTCGCACTTCAGAATCCGTTGAAGCATGATATATAAATAACATTTATGATCGAGAAGTATAAATGTATAAAATGCCAAGCCGTTTATGAAATCTTATGGGACGACTCATCTGAATACTATAGTGCTTCGGTAGAAGATTCTGATTTAGATGAAGATGAAGATTCTTGCTGGCCCCAACATTGTCCCTTTTGCGGAGAATCTCATGATGGTGGATCAGATGAAGATTATGATTTCGCTTGATCTATGAATATCTGGCAATATAATGGATCCGACTTTACGGCTGAAGATGCACAGACAAAAATTGATGAGGGATATATAGGATTCTTATATATAATAACGGATGCTTCTAATGGAAAAAAGTATGTCGGAAAAAAACTGTTATCCTCCAAGAAGAAACTTACTCCTCTAAAAGGGCAAAAACGAAAGAGAATAAAAATAATCCAATCTGATTGGGAATCCTATCATGGTTCCTCGGAGTCTCTAAAAGAACAGGTTGCGTTGCGTATAGATGATTTTCATCGAGAAATCATAGAATTTGCAAAAGCTAAAGGGGAGTTATCATATATCGAAGCGAAATATCAGTTTGAACATAATGTTCTTCTTGATAGAAATAATTGGTATAACGGAATTATCTCTTGTAGAATTAATTACAAGCATCTCCGGGCGTTGTGGATAAATTAGAGAAACTTGTTTACAAATCATATAAATTGTGTTATAATTTCATAACAACAAATAATAATTAACATGATAGCCCTCGATTTTTCAGCAATAGCAATATCCACAGTATTTTCCTGCGCCAAACAAGATCTATGTGAGGCTTTATTGAGGCATCAAATCCTCAATAATTTGCGCATGTATAATGTAAAGTATCGAGCAAAATTCGGTAAAATGATAATTTGCTGTGATGGAAACAGCTGGAGAAAAGATTACTATCCCGAATATAAGGCTTCTCGTAAAAAGAATAGAGAAAAAAGTGATCTTGACTGGACGGAGATTTTCCGAATAATCAATAAAGTCAAGGATGAAATTAAAGAATTTATGCCTTATGCTGTTGTACAAGTTGCAAATGCAGAGGCAGATGATGTTATTGCGACGCTTGTAGAAACAACGCAGGAGTTTGCCGCAGGAGAAGATGTCCTAATTATTTCGGCGGATCAAGATTTTCTTCAACTTCAAAAGTATGGTAATGTATATCAATATTCTCCTATAACAAAGAAACTCCTTGTAGAAAAGAATCCCCAGAAGTTTCTTATGGAAAAGGTGTGTAGGGGATGTACCGGAGATGGTGTGCCAAACATCTTATCAGATGACGATACGTTTGTAAACGATTCCAAACGTCAACCATCTTTGAGAGCTACCAAAATTGAAGAATGGTTTGGACCATATAAAAATGGCACTATGGAATCTGTATTGAGTCCTGAACATTTCAAGAATTATAAACGAAATGAAAAATGTATTGATTTATCTAAAATTCCAGAAGAGATTACGGAAAAGATTATGAATGAATATAACAATGCACCCGTGGTTGGTAATTCCAAAGTGTTTTCCTATCTTATTGCAAATCAGTGTCAGAATCTAATTGAAATCTGCGATGATTTCTTTCAAAAATAAAACATATACATAAAATATCATGTTAATTCAAAAACGACGCACAGCATTACTTCCATATGAAATCCTTGCTCTCTTAGAGGATACTAAATCTCTTGCAGAGAGGATTCAGATTTTTCAAACTCATGAATCATATGAGTTAAAAACACTTTTACAAATTGCATTTCATCCGGGAATTAAATTCTTGTTACCAGAAGGTAATCCTCCATATACTCCATCTCCAATACCAAATGGATTACAATACAGCTCTTTGAAAAAGCAATTGGATCAACTTCCAAAACTTTGTAAGGATCTTGCTAATATCCCTCCAATCAAGCGGGAGATGATCTTCATACGAATATTAGAATCAATTGCTCCTAAAGATGCAGAAATCCTTTGTGCATGTAAAGATAAAAAGCTGCAAGTTCTATATCCACTATGCACTAAGAACCTTGTGAAAAAGGCGTTTCCAACACTGCTTCCACTATCAACAGAAGAATAAAATATGACAAACACACAACACACAATCGAATATCCATCGGATCAACTATTATTTGCCTTTATGTATAAATATGAGAACTAATAGAGTGACTTCTTATGGGAAAGGGGATGCATCTCGATCAGATCCCGCTAAGTTTCGAGAAGGTCTTTCGTGGCAACATGAATGGTGTAAAGATTTTCCTAAAAAAGAGGGTGGATATATGGTTAAGTATTATGATGAATCTAATAAATTAAGATTTATCGAACTATGTGTTGTTAGACAACATGAAGATCATTATGATTCATTCTGGACCGTGTATGATGAAGCTATTGGAGAACTCATTAGACTAAAAGATTTCTGTGAGAATAAGGTTGGATTACAATGGAAATTTCAAAATACTATATAAATTATGCGATACGATTACGAATGCCTAAACTGTTCACACACTTGGGAAGAAACTCAAGGGATACAATTCCGAGATGAACCTGTATCCTTACCCTGTCCGAATTGTAATGAAAAGGGGTCAATCAGACGAGTCATAGGAAAACTTTTTATATCTTATGCTGGAAGTCAAACGGTATTGCAGAGAGCTGGTACCAATTATAACGATCTTCTCACAAAAATTAAAAAGGGATCGGGCCGCGAAAATTCTATTGAAACTAGATAACATATGAGTGCGAGCAAAGGTAAAAAGGGAAAGTCTGATAGAGATAAATATTCAGATGATACGCAATATGATGGTAATAAGAAAACCAAGAAAAGTCGATTTGATAAAGATCGGGATGACAAGAGATCAGCAAAAGAGTTATTCTTAGACTGATATAAATAGTTACATGAAGAAAATTAATATAGCATTAAGTATTCTGAATGTACCAAACAGTAAGAGTCGTACAGTCTTATTAGAATCCCCTAAAAAGGGAAAACCTATTAATGATCAGATTTTTGATCTCATTTCAAATGTAGGTCCAGATCTAATGACAAAGAAAGGTGATCGGATCATCGACGTACTTCATGAATTCCACGATGCTCTTGATGAGTTGAGAAGTAAATATGAGGCAGGAAAACTTAGTGAAAAAGAATTAGCAAAGTCGGTATTTTCTGTGGAACCTAAATTGCATGAGTAATAAACAAATATTTTTTGATGTCGGTGCAAATAATGGAAGTTCTTCAATATATAAAGCTGAAGAAAATATAAATCTAATTGTATATGCATTTGAACCTGTACCAGAGTTAATTCAAATACTTAAAGATAATACGAAACATTTAGATAATTATATTATTATTCCTAAAGCCGTTTCTGATTATAATGGAAACTCTTCCTTTAATATAAGAGGTATTGATGATTGGGGACAAGGGTCTTTATCAGATTTTACAGATGCTGTTGATATTGTATGGCCCGCTGGAGCACTACAATTTACTGATAAAATTGAGGTAGATGTTATCAGACTTGATAAATTTATTAAAAACAATAATATTGAAAAGATTGATTATTTACCGATCTGTGAAAGAAAGCATCTAGGTCTTGCCTAGATGTAGTTCACTTTGAATTTTTGGACATATAAATAAATTCATATGAAAGGTATAATTCTTGCGGGTGGAACTGGTACCCGTCTTTATCCATGCACCATTGCAGTAAGTAAACAATTATTACCAGTGTATGATAAACCTATGATCTATTATCCATTATCAGTATTAATGCTTGCTGGTATTCGAGATATTTTAATTATTTCTACGCAACATGATTTACCTTTATATAATAGATTATTGGGTGACGGTTCTCGATTTGGTATTTCTATTTCTTATGCCGTTCAATTAATGCCAAATGGATTAGCAGAAGCATTTTTAATAGGGGAAAAATTTATAAATGGAGATTGTTGTGCTTTGATCCTTGGCGACAATTTATTTTATGGCCAGGGTTTTTCATCTAAACTTAAAACTGCTATTGATCGTAAGATAGGTGCTACAGTATTTGCATATGAAGTTAGAGACCCTCAACGATTTGGTATTATTGAGATAGATGCATCTGGTGAAGCTATTTCAATTGAAGAAAAACCAGAAAACCCAAAATCTAAATTTGCCGTTACCGGACTTTATTTCTATGATTCTGATATAGTTTCAATTGCTAAAGAAGTTAGACCCTCGAATCGAGGTGAACTTGAAATAACAAGTATTAACTGTGAATATTTAAATCGTGGAAATTTATATGTAGAAATACTTGGCAGAGGACATACATGGCTTGATACAGGAACACACGATTCTCTTTTAGAGGCATCTCAATTTATTCATACAATTGAACATCATCAAGGTTTTAAAGTGGCATGTCTTGAAGAAATAGGTTGGAGAAATGGTTGGTTAGATTCTGAACAGTTAATAAATAGTGCAAAATTTCTTGAAAATACCGATTATTGTTATTATTTACATTCACTAATAAAATCATGATATTATTACTTGGTTCGACTGGTTATATTGGATCTGCATTTAAATCGGCACTAATAGATCGTAATGAAAATTTTACATCTCTTTCTCATATAGAATGTTCTTCCTTTAAATTCTTATATAATTATCTTGAAAAAAACAGACCATCATTTATTATTAATGCTGCTGGTTACACGGGTAAACCAAATGTAGATGCATGCGAAATTGATAAAGTTGGTACATTGAGAGGTAATGTAGTATTTCCTCAAATACTTTCACAAGCATGTTCACTATTGAATATACCATGGGGTCATGTTTCCTCTGGTTGTATTTTTGCTGGATGTCAAGTGAATATTTCTAATGAATGGATTATTGAAAAGGATATGACTTTATCATATATTCGTAATCTTGCTAAATATTCACCAGAAAAACTTCGAGGATTTACTGAAGATATTTCCCCAAATTTTTCATTTAATACGCCTCCATGTAGTTTTTATAGTGGTACTAAGGCACTTAGCGAAGAAATTATTCAGGATAATGGTAATTGCTATATTTGGCGATTACGTATACCATTTGATGAATTTGATAATAATAGAAATTATCTTTCAAAAATTCAAAGATATTCTAAAGTGTATGATAATCTCAATTCTTTATCGCATCGTTCAGATTTTGTAAATGCCTGTCTTGATTCCTGGTTACATAAAATTCCCTTTGGAATATATAATATTACTAATCCTGGATTTATTTCTACTGAAAATGTAGTAGAAATGATTAAAATAATTCTTAAACCTAAGAGAGAATTTATCTATTGGGAAAATGATAAAGAATTCTATACATCGGACGCAATAGCTCCTCGCTCAAATTGTATTATGGATTCTTCTAAAATTATTAATACCGGAGTTAAATTAAGATCAGTAGAAAGCGCATTAGAAGATTCATTACTTTCATGGGTCAAAGAATTATAAAATCTATTAAGAATTATAGCATATGAAAACCGCTAAAATTATTGGGTGTGGCTTAAGCGGTATAACAGCTGCTATTCTATTAAAGGAAAAGGGTTATGCTGTAAAGATATATGAAACCCGAAATCATATAGGAGGTAATTGTTATGACTCTAATGTTTGTGGCACTCTTCTTCATAATTATGGTCCTCATATCTTTCATACAGATGATGAAGAAGTATATTCTTTTTTGCGTAGATATACTTCATGGATTCCTTTTACATTACGGCCAATTGGTAATACTGTTCTTGGAAAAATATCATTACCGTATAGTCAAAAATCTATTTCTCAACTTGGTAGAGACTTATCCCAAGAAGAAATTATTAACTATATATTTAAGGATTATTCAGAAAAACAATGGGGTATTCCATTTGAGGAAATACCAAAAACCATTACTAATAGAATTCCAAAGACAAAGAATGCGAAAAATCCTACATGGTTTGAAGGACAGAAATACCAATGTATTCCAGAACATGGTTATACTGCAATGATGGAGAGAATGCTAAATGGTATTGAAGTAATTCTTGGATGTGATTCTTTGGAATGGAAAAAAGGTGATACTGATCTTACTGTATATACTGGAAGAGTTGATGGGTTTTATGATTACCGTTTCGGTAAACTCCCATACCGATCATTAACATTTAAACATGAAGTAACATCTAAAAAGATGGATATCTTTATTCAAAATGAATGTAATTCATCTGTTGATTATACACGAAAATATGATCATAGTTACTTTACACCAAATCATAAAGGGCTTACTGTAATTACTGAAGAATATCCTAAGTTATGTGAAGATGGTGATGTTCCATATTATCCAATTCCATGGGGGGCTGGACAAAGTATGTATTTTCAATATGAAGAACTTGCAAAGGAAGAATTTAATATCATCTTTGCTGGTCGTTTAGCGACATACAAATATTTAGACATGTGGATGGCAATCAAACAAGTTATGTTGAAAATGAGAGATATAAATAAAGTATAATATGAGAATATACACATATCATGAATCAGTTCCAGAAATACCGAATGGAGGAGAACTTCTTCCATTATGGGAAGAACGATGGAAAGCATGTGGATGGGAACCGATTATTCTTAATAGGGGACATGCTGAAGCACATCCATTATATAATGAATTACTTCCTAAATTTCAAGCACTACCTTCTGTAAATCCTCCAGGGTATGAATTAGCATGTTATTTACGTTGGCTAGCCGTTGCGGCAACGGGGGATGAATATTGTTGGATGAGTGATGCAGATGTTATTCCATATAATTTCCTATCATCATTAGAAATATCTACCGCTGGTTTAATTATTTGGTCTGGTGGTAATCCATGCCCGTGTTTAGTTTCGGGAACACCACAGGATTTTGAAAAGAGTGCTATTATATTTTCAAAGTATGATGGGATGACTAATTTAGAAAATGATAGACCGCATTGTTCGGATCAAAATATTATTCAATATTATATAGATAGATTTTATACTCAAATTCCATTATGCACTCAATATGGTGATGATGTTTGGGAAACTGCACAAGTAGTTCATTACCCCTATGTAACTATGGAAGGCAAACATCCTCGAAATGAATGGATACCAAAATTAAGATAATGAATAATAAAAATCTATTACTAGCGGTTCAAAGTTATCCTGGTGCCAATGATACAGTCAAAAGGCACTACCCATATTGGTTAAGAGCAGGAGCATCTCGTATTGTAGGAATTAGTACTACGGGTGGCGGGTGTGAATTTCCAAATGGAATGGAAAGTGTAGAAATTGGTATAAATTCTTATATTAATGGTGATATTTTATCCAGACGATTATTAGATACAATCGGTTGGATGTTAACTCAACCAGAAGAATGGTTCTGTATTATTGAATATGATACAATTTTTATAAAAGAAATTTCTAACTTAAAATTAGGAGCTACTATGCATCTTACTGGATGGCATACTTTACCAGATACAACAAATCCATTTTATCATAATCCGTGGATTATGGATAGAAATACTGCCATCAAATTAAAAGAAACTGGAGAGAGATTATTAATTGAGAAAAAGGAGATGTTAGGATGTCCAGATGTATGTATGGGAAGAATGGTTACAGAATCTAAAGTAGATATTCATGAATTTGAGTTATATACTCAAAATACAATTGATCATAATATAGATCATATTCTTGAGGCCCAACGTCTTGTAAAGAATTCTCTAATTACTGCTATACACGGTATAAAATCTATCGAAACATTTAATATAATAACACAATAATAAAATGATATTTAAACAAATAACGACAACAGATCACTTTGGATTTCATATTGCATATTTAGATGTATATGCGGAAAAATTTAAGCCCCTTAAAAAATTAGGAAAACCAGTATTAGAAATTGGTACTGATGGTGGTGGAGGTCTTTTAATGTATGCCGATTACTTTAAGCAATCTCACATGGTAGGTTTTGATCCTTATAATCAACCAGAATCTGTAAAAAATATAGATCAAATTAGCCATTTTATGGTTGATGCATATACAGATGAAGCAATAGTTATTGCTAAAACATTTGGTGAATTTGGTGTTATAATTGATGATGGCCCGCATTGTGTTGGTTCACAATCATGGTTTGTTAAAAATTATCCACAATTGCTATCAGCAGATGGAGTTGCTATTGTAGAAGATATTCCAGATGATGAACGACTTAATATTCTAATCAGCTGTGTTCCAGAAGGTTTTAATTATGAAGTAAGAGATCTAAGATTGATTAATGGTCGATATGATGATTTACTATTAATTATTACCAAAAAATGAAAAAAGAATTAGTAATAGCTCATTATGCAGAAGATGAATCATGGATCACAGATTCTTCACTATCAGATTGGTCTGTAAAAATATATTATAAAAGTATAGAAGGAGTTATTGGCCTACCTAATATCGGAAGAGAGGCTAGTACATATTTATATCATATAATAGAAAATTATAATAATCTTGCAGATGAAACAGTTTTTTGTCAAGGGGATCCATTTGGGCATAGTCCTAATTTTTTAAATGAAGTAAATTCGGATAATATATTTATTGGACCAATAACATATTGTAATTCCTTTGGATTGCCACATGCTGATTGGGTTAAGATGCCTGCGTACTGTAATATATTTGAAATGCCTTTATTAGAAGAATTTGTATTTGCAGCCGGGGCTCAATATAGAGTTACGAAATTACAAATTCAATCACGTAATATTGATTTTTATAAAGGATTATTTGCATTATGCATGTGTGATCCTACGGCAGCATGGACTTTAGAACG
>Ga0114951_10005336_pt1 | contig 11918 bp, 4 predicted proteins | sample AM7aDNAmetaG_FD_88677 | JGI IMG/M metagenome (GOLD analysis project Ga0114951, IMG submission 88677) | Freshwater microbial communities from Finland to study Microbial Dark Matter (Phase II) - AM7a DNA metaG | ecosystem: Environmental > Aquatic > Freshwater > Lake | place: Finland: Lake Alinen... | reverse complement strand
GTACGCCAGGCTTTACGGCGAAAACGGCAACGGCGATATACTGCAGGTCACATACCTGGTAGGCGTGGATGAGAATTTCAGGAACGGAGACCTTGGCAAGCAGACCTTTAAGGACGCTTTTGCCGGGCTCAAGGGGGCCGGTTTCCAGGTTACGGTGAACGAGCCCCGCCGCAAACGGCTTTCCTTCCGCTTCGGCGCCAAGCGCGCCTCTGTCGAAATGCGGCTCGTGAACCCGGGCTCGGCGGAATTCTCCCAGGAAGCCGTCAAAGGCATGAAAACCGCCGATATCTTCCTTTACGACGGCCATTCCGGCCTTGGCAACTACCTGAACCCCGACCGTCTGGCCGAGGACACCGGCGGGCCTTTGGCGCTGCCCAAAGATAAGTACCAGATCTTCATCTTTCAGGGCTGCTCTACCTACGCCTACTACAACAGCGCTTTCTTCAAGCTCAAGCGTTCGGGTTCCGACCCCAAGGGCACAAAGAACCTGGATATAATAACCACCGGCATAGGCGCGGCTTTTGAAGTTGGCGCGAAAGTCGACGTGGCTTTGCTGACCAGCGTGACCATGGCCCAGAAACCGTCGTGGCAGACGATACTGGACCGCGTGCGCGCGGCGGAAGGCAGCGATTCATCCCTCTCGCACGTAAACGGCGACGAAGACAACCCTGATCACCCCTGACACGCCATCAAACGGCGAATCAAAAAGAAAGAGCCCTCCCGCTATAGGAAGGCTCTCTTACCCGCTCCGTTTATTGGACCTGCAGAGCGGTTTTATATCGGTTTTATCACTCCACCCATTGTCGCGCGCAAAGGACCTTGAAAGGGCAAATGGCGCAAGGGGTTTCATCCGTGGCCGGGGCGAAGGGCAGGGCGGGGTCAAGGATCTCTTCTATAAGGGCGGTTATGGTCTGCCGATAAACGCCGAAGATGGCAGCTTTGTCCGGGCTCTTACCGTTCCTCTCTTTAAACAGCGATTCTTCCGCTATTTTTTCGGAGCCCAAAAGCATCAGCGAGGCGTCCATGCCGCGGATATCGGAACCTTCATTCTCGCGCAGGTAGGCCAGAATATAGAAAGGCAATTGTGTGGATTTTAAAGTTTTAGTCCAGTCTTCCCTCAGGCCAAAATCAAATTTTTGCCAGTTGGGCGCGTCAGCGCGGGCGCCGGTTTTGTAGTCCAGGATATGAGTTATACCGCCGCGCAGGTCCACGCGGTCAGCCCGGCCTCGCAGCTTTATCGCGCCGTATCTGGTAGCCAACTCCGCTTTAAGATCGGTTTCGCAGGCCAGGATCGTAATGCCGGCCAGATTGTCCCGGTGATAGTCCAGTATCTCGCGCAGGCGTCGCTCCACCTGACGCTTTATCAGGTATTCAAAGCCGGCGTTGTGGCCTTTCAGTTTTGTTTCAAAAACACCGCCGGCATCTTCAAGAATACTCTTGTAGTCCGCTTCAATTATAGCCAGCGGCCTGCCCACCCGGGGCTTAAAAAAACTTTCAAGGATCTCGTGGACGATAGTGCCGATGTCGCGCTGCTCTATATCGTCTGAGACCTCGTCCTTCTCGCGCAGGCGCAGGGCGTATTGATAATAAAACTTAAGGCCGCAGTTCAGGTAGGTGTCGATGGCCGAGGGTGAGAATTCGCGCTTTTTAAGGGCGGCGATTATACCGGGGGTCTTGGCTATGGGCCCGGGGTCGGCCTGGGCGAACTTTATGCGGAAATGGATATCAGACTCGTCCAGTTTACTCTTTTGTTTCTCCAGGTCCCAGATAAGCTTCTCCACGAACGGGCTGCGCTCCTTTGCGGCGGAATCTTTGTAGAAGATGTGCGCCTCTTTGGCGCCGGTGACCAGAGTGGTAAAGTAATAGCGTGCCAGCTGCTCGCGCGTCTTATAGGTGGATAAGCCCAGGCTTTCGCGCACGAAATGAGATAGGATAGTATCCTCTTTGCGGGAAGCAGGCAGGATGTCGGAATTGGCGTCCAGGAAATATACACGGTCGAATTTAAGATTGCGGGTTTCAAGGACGCCCAGCACCTGCAGCCCTTTAAGCGGGGTGCCCGGGAACGGATAGTTGACGCCCTGCAGGAAAGCATTGAAAAATTTAAAATATCCGGCCGCGCCATCAAAGCGTTCACCGGCCAGGCGGGAGTTCTTCAGCTCTATAATGCGCTCCATGGCTTTCTCGACGAAAGGCGCCCAGTAAGGATGCAGCGGCGCGGTGCTGTTCTGCGAGATATGAGAGATAAAGTTCAGGAGCTTGCCGGCGAAGTCGGCTATATTTTTCACATCCTCGAATGGAGCGATAAGGGTTTTGTGTATGGCGGCGATATGCGCCTTGATATCGGCAAGGGCGACCGTTTCGCCGTAATCCTTCAGCTTGACTAAAGCTTCCTCTAGAAGCGGCGCGTCGTCCTCTATTTCCCTGAGCGTGATGTATTTATTCACGCGGCCTGAGAGATGTTCTTCTATTGTCTGGAAAATTATTCTGCCCGGCTCAGCCGCGCGAGGCAAGCGGCCGGCTTTTGAATTATCCCCACGCTGTCCGCTATCTATTGCCGCGCTAAAATATATGTTTTTCACATACGGATGAAATACGAAATTCAGGTAATTGGGCGTAAAATAGCCAGCTTCCCCTTTTTTATCCAGGAGGTCGCCCAGAGCGTCCAGCAGGGCGTAAACCGGGGTGGCGGCCAGCGGGTAGCCCATGGAGATATTGTAATCACCGGCCTTGGGCAGAACATTTTCAATAAGCGGAAAAAGAGTCCGGGCTTCGGGTAGAACGATAACGTCACGGGATAGAGGGCTGGAAGATTGGAGGACTGGAGGACTAGCAACAACTTGAGAATCAAGCGCGAGAACCTGATTCAGTTTGAAAATTTCTCCGTGCGTATCCGCCGCTTTATAGAAATGATAGGCGGTCGGCGAAGTATTGTCCGCGTCCGGGAAAGCAAGGCCGGGATCCAAAAACCGGAATTGTTCTTCCAATCCTGGGCCCGCTTCCAGCAGAATGTGCGCGCCGCGGGCGCAAAGGCTTTTCAATATAGTTTTTTCAGCGTTGGTAAGGGCGAAGAATCCGGCAAAGATGATATTTTCGTACCGCGCGTGATCAAACTTCTCTATCTTCGCCGCAGCGCCCGCGTATTTTATCGAGCGGGTAAGCAGATTTTCCTTTTCCAGTTCCCTATAGAAATCCCCGTATAGACGGCTGAAACTCTCCAGTTTCTTTATAAAAGAGGCCGAGCGCAGGTCTTCCGGCAGTATGGAATCATAACCTGACAGGTCCTTCTGCGTCTTAAGCTCGATTTTAAGCTCTTCAAAATCTCCGATCAGCTTCAGCGCCCATGGCAGGAATGAATCCAGCGTCAATTCGCCCGGATCGCGCGCTATTACGCGGCAAAGTTCTTTTTTCATCCGGCCATAAAGCACTTCGGCCAGGTCCAGCGTGGAAGCCTCCGCACCTTTTATTCCCAGTTCTTCCGCGGCCAGGTCTATAAAGCCGTCCATTGAGGTGATCACCGGCGCGCGCAGCGCCCCGCCGTGCTTCTCCGTAAGATACTTGCGCAAAAAATGCGCCGGCCTTTTTCCCGGGAAAATCACGATATTGTCGGCCAGGGACCCGGATGAAAGCAGGATATCCCCGGCTTTCCTGACCAGATTATCTTTTGGACTGATAATGTCAATTTTCATGGTTTGCGTGATGATCCGTCTGTTAAAAATTCTACATTTTTAAAACTTTGCCCGCTATAAAAAAGGCTCCTGCCTTTTGCGCCAACTTGATGTTCCAAATTGGAACATCAAGTTTTCGAACTCGCTCCGTTAGACATACCCCTCCTCAGCAGTAAAACTATTCCCAACATCCTACCACACGACCCCGACAGCGTCCTGTCGCGTTGTTGGTAGGATGTCCCGATGAGGTTGCCGGCGGGTATAGTTGGAGGGGTGACAGGCATGGGTCAGATCGGACCGAGGGGAACCGGTGCGAAGTCGCCGGGCCCCGCAGGCCCGATGGGCCCCATGCCTGGCAGGACCCCGACCTGGCAAAAGCTACCAACTAAATAAAGTGACACACAACTTAATTGCTTTCAATTAAGTTGTGTGTAACCTTATTTCTGTCACTTTATTTCCTGGATGCGGCAAAAATGAGAGCCCCCGCAGACGGGGGCTCTATGGTTGGCACACAGGCCAGAGTACGCATACTACATTACGCATCAGGGGAGAACCGGCAACACCGTGGCGCATTAGCGCCGGAGACCGAAGGCCGGAACGCCCAACCCGGGAGCAGGACCGCCGATGGCGGCTCGCCGAACCAGGGCCCCGGCGAACCGCGCCCCACCAAGGTGGGGGAGACGGACCGGGGGACACCCCGTAGAACGCGCCAACCGACACTGCAAACACCGCAACCGCAGGACGCGAACCGGGGGAAACCGCGCCGGGGTCCGGGGGCTAAGCCCCGCGACCCGATACCGCCCGGGTGCCGTCAGGGCCTTGCCCTCGAACGGCCAACCCGCGAACTGAGAGATCCCGACCGACTCCGCCCGGGACCATCTCCACCACACTACCGGCGCATTTATAAAGAGCAAGACTACATAACGAGTATAACAGACGCTTGTTGACTTGTCAAGGGGTAATTTAAAAAAATTTTGCAATGCCGTAAAAAGGATTTTTTAGGCCACCGCCACGTCGGACAGCGTCATAATTCTATGGCCGGCCTGAGATAATATCCAGAAAGAGCCGGCCGTATTTCTCAAGCTTCTTGTCACCAACACCCTTTATGCCGCTAAGGTCTTCAAGAGTTTGCGGCTTTGAAGCGGCCATCTCTATAAGGACACTGTCGTGAAAAATAATATATGGCGGTATACCGGCCTTATCCGCGATGGCACGGCGCAGCGCGCGCAACTTTTCGAACAACTCCTCATCCCCTTGCAAAAAGGTAGCCGCCGCCTTTTTGAGGGCCTTGGATTTCTTTTTGCCTTTCACTTTCGGCGGGACCGGCATGCCCAGAAGGACCGCGCCGCGGCCATTACACAGACCGCGCCCGGCTTCCGTGATGCGCAGCAGCGGATATTCCCCGTCTTCGGTCACCTCAAGGAAATCCTGCACTATAAGCTGGTCTATCCAGGAGCGGATAGAGGCTTCGCCGGAGTCTTTAAGAAGGCCGAAAACCTGAAGCTTATCGTGGCCGTTGCCAGCCATGCGGTCATTCACGCGGCCAAGGAGCAAATTAACCACATAGCCGGTGCCGTAGCGGCCCTCGGCGCGCCACGCGGCGCTTAAAACTTTTTTAGCCGTCAGCAGCGCCTCCTCTTCGGACAGGCCCTTGGTTTCGCCAAGGCAGACGTCACAGGCGCCGCAACCGTGTCCCGCGGCGTCCGCTAAAACTCCGGCTTCGGCGGGCGCGATTTGGGCCGGGTAAGGCGCGCCGAAATGTTCGGTCAGCAGGCGGTGGCGGCATAAAGGCGAAACCGCGTAGCGGCCTATATCGCGCAATTGCCGCTCTATGGCGCGCTCGCGCTCGGGGGTAAGATTGGCGTCTTTTTTTGCCAGATACCTGTGCGTCGCCAGATCCGAAGCCGCGAAGAAAAGAGCGCACTCGGCGGGCAGGCCGTCGCGTCCTGCGCGGCCGGATTCCTGCTGGTAATGCTCCACTGAACGCGGCGTATTGGCATGGACCACATACCTGACATTTGACCGGTCTATCCCCATGCCAAAGGCTATGGTAGCCACGATAACATCCAGCCGTTCATTCACAAAATCGTCCTGGGCGCTGCGGCGCTCTTCGGCGCTAAGCCCGGCGTGGTACGGCGCGCTGGACACGCCCTCCTCTTTCAGTTTCGCCGCCAGGCGCTCCACATCCTTGCGGGTTTGAGCGTAAACGATGCCGCCCTCTCCGGGATGGCGGCGCGCGACTTCCAGCACCTGCTTAAACTGGTCGCGGCGCGCGAAAGCGCGGTAAATAAGATTGGGCCGGTCAGGGTGGCCTATAAGTATTTCGGGCGAGCGCAGACCAAGCTGGGCGCGGATATCGTCCTGAACAACAGGTGTCGCGGTGGCGGTAAGGGCCATGCGGGCGGCTTTGGGGAATTGATCCAGCGCTTCAGTCAGGCGGCGGTACTCGGGACGGAACTCATGGCCCCAATGGGAGACGCAGTGGGCCTCGTCCACGGCCACAAGCATCAATCGCCCGGAAATTTCGTTTAAGATATCGCCGGCAAGCAGCCGCTCCGGACTCACGTAAAGAAGCTGGGTTTTGCCTTCAGCCAGGCGCTTCCAGGCCGCGCCCCGGTGAGCGGCTTTTAAATTAGAATGGAGCGCGTCGGCTTCAAGGCCGGCCTCGCGCGCGGCGGCCACCTGATCGTCCATCAGGGCGATAAGCGGGGAGACCACCAGCACCAGGCCTTTACCCATAGCCGCCGGCATTTGATAACACAGGCTTTTGCCGCCGCCGGTGGGCAGCACCACAAGGCAGTCCCGCCCGGACAGCGCGGCCTCAATAGCCTCTTTCTGCAGAGGCTTAAAGGTGTCGTACCCCCACCTCTTTTTCAGGATCTCTTCAGGTTTCAATTGCATTTGTTTATAAGGTTTACCACCAGTGTGGCTATAACATCTTTCTCTTCCGGATGGCTCTCGGCTATCATCAGGGTAAGAGCCACCACAGCGTTGTCCGGCAACCGCTTGGAACCATCAGACCTGTAGAGTAAGCCGTTCTTTTCAAGGAACCAGAGAAAGACCGCGGCAGCTATGCGCTTATTGCCATCCACAAAAGAATGGTTTTTAACTATAAAATATAAAAGGTTGGCTGCTTTTTCTTCCGCGCTCGGATATAATTCTTTCCCGCTGAATGTCTGATAAATTGTGGCCACGGAACTTCTGAGGGATTGGTCCTTTTCGCGCCCAAATAAGTCCGAACTGCCGCCGCTTTTACCCCGCATTTCCCCCACCGCTTTTATGACTTTCTCATAGGTCAACTTAAATTTTCCACCCACAGAGGTATGGGAAACTTTAAGTTTTTTCCGGTCATAATCGTCCAGCAGGCCCAGGGCATAACTATAATTCTCTATTACATCCAAAAGACCCGTGGCTTCAGTATAATCAAGTTTATGGCCGGATTTGGCGTGCTGTATAAGTTTGATGGCGTTTTGCAGCGCATCCAGCTTATGCTTCTGCTCCAAAAGGAGCTTTTGATTGATCGAATATCCCTCAATAAGATGCTTTTTAAGCACCTGTGTGGCCCAGATGCGAAACTGCACGCCTTTCGCGGAATTAACCCGGTACCCTGCCGAAATAATCACATCCAAATTAAAATACTCAAGATCTCTTCTTTTTTCAACGCCGCCCTCTATTTGAACTGTTGCAATTTTCGCAACAGTTGTTTTCCGTTTTAATTCTCTGGAATTGAAGATATTCGCCAAATGCCTTGAGATAACGGATCTATCTCTGCCGAACAGATCCGCCATCTGGCTTAACGTGAGCCAGGCGGTGTCGTTATCAAAAAGCACCTTAACTGACACAGGCGAGGTCCCCGTTTGATACAAAACAAGTTTCTCCGCAAGAAACCCGGCAGTATTTTTAGATATCATAATTCCTCTCACATGCTTTGACACACAGATATCTTAGCAGACGACCCCGACAGCGTCGTGTCGGATTATTTCCCCGGAATTTTCAGTTTGTGCAGCTTTATGGACAGGTGTTTTTTAAATCCGAGCTGATTATTTATATTAAGCTGTTTCCCGCTTCATGTATTTTCAGCAGGTCGATATAGGCTATCAGGCCTTTTGCCGGCTTGCCGTACACCTCGGAGATTATGGCCAGATAGTTTTTCATCTGGGCGGAGTATTTCGGGGTGTTTTCACCGCCGGTTTTAAAGTCCACGACGGTTACGGCGTCTTTGTCTATTATAACGCGGTCCATGCGGAACAGCGAGCCGTTTTTATCAATAAATTCAGCTTCGGTAAGTATTACGCGCCCTGATTTTGAAGTGAATAATTCCAGCGCGCCGCGGCCCGGCAGTTCGGCAGCAAGGCAGTACGACAGGAAAGAAACAAGTGAAGAGATGATTTTTTTCTCATCGAACTTAAAGGGATACTTCGGCGCGTAAACCGAATATAATGTTGACAGCGTGGAACGCAGAGTTGAAAGCGTGGTGTCGGCGGAGTTTTGCCTGTACCCCCCCCCTGCCGCACTGTCTTGCTGCCGCGCTGCCGCGCTGCCTGCCCCCACACGCGCCAGTATATCGTGACAAAGCTTGCCTTCGGCGGTTTCAAAAAAGCCGGAATATGTCGGCTTCAGCGCGTCAAAGCGCTGTTCAGCGCGGCCTCCGGCGGAAGATATCTCCACGGGTTTTGAAACCGTGAGGCACCCTGGCTTACACGCGTCGAACTTACCCGCTTCGAAAGTTTCAAAGAGGTCCAGAAGCTTTGGCTCTTTGGCGTCGGTCTTACGGACCTTTTTGATTATAAGATTATAAAGTTCATGGCGGGCGCGGGTGGAAATGACATAGAGGATGTTTAGCTCCTGCACATGCCCGTCGGTTTTACTGCCCTCGTAAACAGGCCGAAGTTTCGCCGACACCTCGGCCGCGGCCTTGGTTATGTGGTAGACGTGTATTTCGCCGTCCTTCTCCTCAAAATACATGGGATCCGACCTGTCCTGCTCGTCATACATCAAATTTATCACAACGGAGAAGCCCAGCCCCTTGGACTTATGGAACGTCATAACGCGCACCGCGTCCATGTATTCCGGCAAGGCTATGGAAAAGACGGCTTCTTTATCCTCGTCGGCGCCGGAAGCGTATTCGATAAAAGCGCGGGAGCTGGTCACGCCCGAGGCCTCCAGCGAACTGACAGCGTCCATGAAGCGCGACAGGAAGGCGGCCTCCTCCGGGAAATTGTCAAAGAGTTTAAAATTGCCGTAAATCAGAGCGACCAGTTCGTAGAGCGGCAGATGCCCCACCTTGCGGAAAGGCTCGTCCAGATATTTATCCCAATATCCCTTATATTCAGCGTGATTCCGGAAAGCCGCGTAAAGCAGGTGGTCGGATGACCGCCCGCCCGGAAGAGCGGCGCGGCATTCAAATATAAACCGCAGCATTTCCTCGCGCTTCAGGCCGGTTAATTTAGTAAAAATATCGCCGGTGATAAAAGAGGTGAACGAGAGATCATCGGACGGAGTGTCAAGGAACCTGAGGCAGGCGATAAGCTCCGCAACTATTTTGCGTTTGCGGATATCAAGCGAGCTCAGCGAGGCCACGGGAATGTCGGCCCCGGTCAGCCATTCCACCACCGGCTCTATGCGCTTATTTTTGGCCACCAGAATGGCGATCTCGTTCAGCGGGTAGCGCTCCCGCGCGCTACGCACCGCCTTCAGCAGCCATTCCTTCTGCCGCTCCGGCTCGGATATATCTTCCAGCGCCAACACCTCGTTCTTAACATAGCCGTGCTTAAGCCGCTCCGGCCGGACCGACTGGGAATAAGTGGTGAGCTCGGTAATATCCCGCCCTATCAGCTCCGGCACGCTCCCGAGCTTTTCCTTAAAAAGTCTGTTCACATAATTCAAGATCTCGCCGTCAGAGCGGTAATTGACCGGCAGGTTGATATATTTCAGCTCGCCATCCAGCGGCTCAAGTGAAATATTCGCGGCTTCGGCCTTTTTTCCTTCGGCCTTATCCAGGAAGTCGCGCATTATCTTGTAGTCCGCGTTGCGGAACATGTAGATGGCCTGCTTAATGTCCCCCACCACAAAAAGCGAACCGCTCTTGGCGATGGCCTCCTCCGCCAGCGGACGGATAACATCCCACTGCAGGCGGTTGGTATCCTGGAATTCATCTATAAGAAAATGTGAAATGCGCTCGCCCAGCTTAAGATATATCTCCGGCACATTATCTTCTTTTATGTAGGCCGAGAGTTTCTTGGCTATGTCATTTATGTGGATAATATCCGTCTTGCCGCGCTTGACGCGCTCCAATTCCGTCTTAAACCTGTCGTAAATCCCCACATACGGGTGATAATAGGCCGCGGCGTTCAGCTCGGTGAGCTCTATCACCAGTTCGTTAAGCGCCTCAATGTCTTTGTGCCAGGTATCGGGGAAATTTTTCTTTTTGGTGCCGTTGAGGATGCCGTAGGTAAAACTGTAGCCGGCGAGAAAATCTATAAGATTCGCGTTGTCGATGGCGGCGGAAACCTTGCCTTTAAAAAGTTCCGGCTTCTTGTAATGCTTCATGAGGCCGGAGCAGTATTTAAGCGTCTCCGCGAATTTGGCTTTTAGAACGACTTCATAATCGCCGTGGAAACCGGAGATAACGCCGGCGGTCTTGCCCTCCTGATTAAGAAAGCTGTTAAAGTTCTCTTTTACGCGCTGGGCCGGGTTCCAGGGGTAGGAACCGGTCTTGGGCAGCACGGCCAGGAATTTATCCACGGTCTCGGAAGGCAGATCAGCCTTGCCGATGCGGGCGAACATGGAGTAAAGGGCCAGATCTATGAGTATATCGTAAGCCATGGTGATCTGGGGATTAAGCGGAAGCTTCAGCTCGTCCACCGAGGCGGTCATGATCCGGGCCAGAAAGCTGTCTATGGTCTGTATGTGGAAATCCGAATAATTGTTTATCACCCTCTCAACCAGGTCCCGCGCGCGCGCATGGATCTCGTCCCGGGAAAGCGAAACCAGCTCCAGCGTCTCTTCCATTTTTTCGCAGTTTTTATCCAGCCCCAGCGCTTTAAGCCAGGCGAGGATGCGCGCCTTCATCTCTTTGGCGGCGTTATTGGTGAAGGTGACGGCCAGAATACCGGAAAGATTATTGTTGGGGACTTTTTCCGAAAGCAGAAATTGCACGTAGCGCTGTGCTAAAGTGTAGGTTTTGCCGGAGCCGGCCGAGGCGCTGATAAGCAGCGCGTGCGGGAACTTAAGCGCCGTGTCCTTGTCTAGAACAGATTTGGAGGTCATAAATAAACGCTGATCTTATTCCAGGCCGGAGGTTTTATCCGTCAGTTCGGCGGGAAGCGCCTTTTTTGCCTTGGCGCCCAGCTCTTTCAGATCTTCAAAGCGCTTGACCAGATTGCCGGTGCCGTCAGTCAACTTGTTCATGGCGTCGTCGCACGACTTCTGCGCGCTTTCCACGCTTCTTGACACATTTTTAAAATCTTCAACAAAGCCGACGAACTTATCGTAAAGCGCGCCCGCCTGCCGGGCTATCTCCATGGCGTTGCGGGTCTGCTTTTCTTGGTCCCATATATGCGCTACCGTCCGAAACACCGGCAGGATGGTGGACGGGGTCACGATCATTATCTTCTTTTCCAGCGCGATTTTCAGAAGATTTTTATTGTTCTTGCGGGCTTCCTCAAGCGCCAGCAGATAGGCGGCTTCAAGCGGCATGAACATAAGCACGAAGTCCAGGCTGTTTATGCCGTACAGGCTCTGGTAATCCTTGGAGCTCAGGCCCTTGATGTGGTTCTCCACCGCCTCCAGATGCCTGGCGGCGGCATTAGCCCTGACCGCGTCGTCCGAGGTGTTGAAGTATTCCGAATAAGCCGTCAGATTGACCTTGGAATCCACGACCAGATCTTTTTTTGAAGGCATCCTGACTATAATATCGGGCTGCTTATCTTCTTTTTCTTCGCCCGCTTCCATAAATTTTTTCTGCACCAGAAAATGTTCGCCCTGCTTAAGCCCCATCAGCTCCAGCGTTTCCTGCAGAACGACTTCGCCCCAGGTGCCCTGAAACTTGGCTTTGCCCTTCAGAGCGTTGGTGAGATTGGTCGTATCCTGGGTTACTTTATTATTAAGTTCCGTAAGGGCTTTTATCTGCTCCATTAACGAGGCGGAATGCCTTGAATCATCGCTGTGTATCTGATTGACACGGGCCTCAAAAGCGATTAGTTTTTCTTTAAGCGGCGTCAGTATCGCCGAAATGCTCTCGCGGCCCTGCTC
>Ga0114951_10005335_pt1 | contig 11918 bp, 10 predicted proteins | sample AM7aDNAmetaG_FD_88677 | JGI IMG/M metagenome (GOLD analysis project Ga0114951, IMG submission 88677) | Freshwater microbial communities from Finland to study Microbial Dark Matter (Phase II) - AM7a DNA metaG | ecosystem: Environmental > Aquatic > Freshwater > Lake | place: Finland: Lake Alinen... | reverse complement strand
GCAATCAAGAGGGTTGAAAGAATCATGAATAACACCCCTCGCAAGAAACTTTGTTTCAAAACACCTTTACAGGTGTTTAATGCGGGTGTTGCACTTCCACATTGAATGTTGCACTTTACAAACTTTTTTGATTTTACTTATATAACCAACATTTTACCATTCTCCCGTCAACCACAGTCTCTCCGGGCTCGGTTTTTTTGCATATATCCATGGCCTTATTGCACCTCGGATGAAACCTGCAGCCAGCCGGAGGATCAAACAGGTCAGGAACATTACCCGAAATAGCAGGCAAACGCCTTTCTATCTTTGAAAGGGAAGGTATAGACATTAAAAGCCCGGCAGTGTAGGGGTGAAGCGGGTTACTAAAGAGCGCGTTTTTTGGTGAAGATTCAACAATACGCCCGGAATACATAATATTAACGCGGTCGCAGATGCGGTTTATAATGCCGAGATCGTGGCTGACCATTATGACGCTGAGTTTTCGTTTAAGCTGTATGTCCGCCAGAAGGTCTAGTATCTGCGCCTGCACCGTCACATCCAAGGCTGTCGTCGGTTCGTCGGCAATCAGCAGTTTAGGCCCGCTTATCAGGGCCATAGCTATCATAACTCTCTGGCGCAGCCCGCCCGAAAGTTCATGAGGATACGAGTCGGCAACCCTCTCTGCGTCCTTGACGCCGGCGTCGGAAAGCGTTTTCATTACCAGCATCTGAAGTCCCTTCCCTTCAAGACCAAGATGCACTCTTGCCGCTTCACCCACCTGGGTCTCAACGCGGAATACCGGGTTCAGCGCGGTGAAAGGTTCCTGAAAAATCATGGATATCTCTCCTCCGCGAACCTTAGTCATTTCTTGTTCGGGAAGCAAAAGCAGGTCATCCATTTTCCCGCCGCGTTCGAACTTTATCTCGCCTGAGACTGTCTTCCCCGGCCGAGAAACAAGCCTGAGGATAGACAGCGCAGTGACGCTTTTGCCGCAGCCTGATTCCCCGACCAGCCCTATGCTCTCAGAGCTGCCGACATCGAAAGAAACGCCTTCTACCGCGCGCCCAACAGCCTTACCCCGGAAAAAGTAAGTGTGAAGGTCTCTGATTGAAAGCAGAAGGTCTTCCGTCATCCCCTCTCCTTCGAACCGCTCAACCTTGGGTCCAGGATATCCCGCAGACCTTCCCCAAGCAAATTATAAGATATTATTGTCGCAAAAATAGCCATCCCGGGGAACGCGGTAAGCCACCAAGCAGTCTCGATGTAATCTTTCCCGGAAGTCAGTATGTTCCCCCAGCTCGGGTCTGGAGGCTGTACTCCAAGGCCGAGAAAACTCAGTCCCGACTCAATCAGTATTGCCCCGGCCACTCCGAAAGTTACGGATACAAATACCGGGGCCATAGCATTGGGAAGGATATGCCTGATTATAATCCTGGCATGCGACGCGCCGGAAGCCCTTGCCGCAAGCACATATTCCCTGCTTTTTAAGCTTAGCACCTCGGCCCGCACCAGACGGGCAAGGTCTGTCCAGGTAGTAAGGCCGATTATAACCATAACATTAAATATACTGGGACCGAGAAAGACCACGAGCATAAGAATAAAGAAGAGCGCCGGCACCGAGAGGACGATATCAACCAACCGCATAAAAAACTGGTCTGCCCAGCCGCCGAAATATCCCGCTACCGCTCCGACAAAGATCCCGATAAGCGTTGAAATAGCGACAGCCGCCAGGCCGACCGAAAGCGAGATCCTTGAACCATAGATCATCCGTGAGAAGACATCTCTTCCCAGCTCGTCAGTACCGAGCAGATGCGCGCGCGAAGGCGGAAGGAGTTTCTCGGCCATACTTTGCCCCGCCGGGTCATACCCGGTTAGCAGTGGCGCTGACAACGCGATAAGGGCAAGGCAGACCACGAGCGCGGCGCCGATAAGCGCCGGCTTGTTGGCCGAAAGCAATTTTATATATTTTAAAAGGATCTTCATGTTTAGTAGCGTATCCTCGGATCCGCGAAAGCGTAAGCGATATCAGCGAGCAGGTTCCCGAGCAGCGTCAGCAGGGCGCCGGCAATCACCACTCCCATTATGACCGGGTAATCAAAAGACATCGCCGATTCATAAGCCAATCTGCCCATACCCGGCCACGCGAAAATAGTCTCAAAAATAAACCCTCCGGATATCAGGCCCGGAATTGACAGTCCTACTATGGTAATCACCGGCAGCAGGGCGTTCCTGAGCGCGTGGTTCAAAAGCACCTCGCGCTCCGGCAAGCCTTTCGCGCGGGCGGTCCTTATGTAATCCTGCCGTATGACCTCAAGCATGCCCGACCTCATATACCTTGAGAAGCCCGCTATGCTTCCGAAGACGCTCACAAACAGAGGCAGTATCAGGTGCTGAATCCTGTCGTAAACCTGAAGGACAGGCGGCATGGAAGAGGAATTAACCGAGGCCATCCCCGAGATAGGCAGCCATTGCAGCCAGACCCCGAAAAAAAGCATCAAGAGCAGTGCAAGCCAAAAGGACGGCACGGAAAAACCTATAAAGCTTATGGAGGTAAATAGCCTGTCGAAGACAGAATTCTGTTTTGCGGCGGAATAGACGCCCAGCGGCACCGCTATCAAAAAGAGCAGCAGCAGGGAGAGCAGGTTCAGCTGCAGCGTCGCGGGAAGACGTTCGAGTATTTTTTCGGTTACAGGTCTGTTGTCATTGAAGGAATCCCCGAAATCCAGCCGGGCGAGTCGTGAAAGCCATTTCAGATACTGCACCGGGAGCGGTTTGTCCAGGTCATAGAGAGTCTTCAGTTTGGCTATCGAATCTGGCGACATCTTGGCGTTCATCTGAGATTGAAGAACAGTCGGACCGCCGGGAGTAATATGAATAACAGCGAAGGTTATAAGGGAGATTCCGAAGAGTATCGGAATGGAAAGCAGCAATCGTTTTAAGATGTATCGCGCCATCAGTATTTAAAAACCTCCGGAGCGTTCCTGTCCAATTCCGTCTTGGTAAAAGCCCTCATATAGACGTTGAAACCTAAAGAATGGGCGCTCATTGATTGCATATAATTAATGTCAATCGCGATACAGTCCGTCAGGTTGAGAGTGAATTTGCTCCTCACTTCCTTGATATTCCTGTTCATCGTGTCGAATTTAAGCGCCAGGTCTATCCGAAGATCACCGGTAACGTTAAAAGCGGCGCTCCCATAAAGATCAAAGATTGTTTGGTAGACGTAATTAACATAATCGAACTGCGCCGCGTAACTCGCGCCTATCCCGTAAGTTAAGGGTTGTCCGCGGTTAAAACCAAGAGCGATGTCTCCGAAAAGCAGCCTGTCGTCATAGAGCCTGTACTGCGTATTAAGCGAAGCGTCAGAAGACTCGGAAAGCATCAACCCCATCTGAGCGGTAACCGGGGCAATCCTTGCTTTGGTCAAGTTATTCAAAACTCCATTGCCGAGAGGCGAAGGCTCCAGGACATTTATTGACGCCTGGTCGATGTTTTCCCTAAGGTCATAGCCTGTTGTAAAGGAAAGCGAGAACCCCTGCGCCGCAAAACCAAGCCGGCCCGTCAATTTATTGATATCGGTCCCGCCGTTAACATCCGCGGCAGTTGCCCTGAACCTGCGGGAGAATGAATGAGTAAGGTCGGTAGCAACATACTGGTTGAAGGTGTTGTGCAGCGTTATTGTTTCTGAAGCCCCGGCCGTCAGGCCCTGATCGTCTATTCCCGGATCAGGAAGTTCCAGCCAGGTTCCGTTCAAAGCAAAACTGGTGCTCAATGTGTTGCCTGGCAAATATTGAAAAGAATATGTCAGCGAAGGATTCAGCGTAAATTTCGTGTTATAAAAATCATTATTAGTAACCAGCGCCGTGGAAACAGCCGTGGCGCCGGAGGTGGACACCGTTGCGAGAACCGTCGCGGAGGGCACGAAGTAGCGCGTCAGCTCGCCGTTGAGCGAGCCATAAAGTCCGGCCGACCCCAGGGAAAGCTGATTTGACTGGAATTTTATCGATGGCAGAGAGGCCATGGTCATTTTGTATTCACCGGCGAAATTATCCCAGTTGTCCTGCCTCTGCACGGCCAGTATGCCTGTATAAGAAGGATCCGTCTTTGTGAATGCGACGTAAGAATTGATATAACTTGCCATAACAGGATAGTAGGAAGAATAAAGGTCATTGAGCACTGCCTGGTCGCTGAAATAGTCCAGTCTTGCCACGACATTGAGGTCCTTGACTATGTCGCTGTGATGTTCAAAGTTTACGTTCCACCGGGAATGACCGGTGTCAGCTTCGTCAATGTAATAAGAGTAAAGCGAGCCGCCGCCGTTCAGGCCCGGCAGGCTGTAGTTTTGTTTGAACCCGTAACCTATTCCCTTGACAGCCATCAAGTCAAGCAGCAGGCTGCCCGTCAGTTCATTGGTAAGCTCGTAATTATAGGCTATCTTAAGGTAAGCGCCTTCGTAACTGGAATAGCCTGGGCGCAGACTTAAAGGGCTGCTCCCATTCCTAAAATCCTTGTAATAATACGGAAAATAGAATATGGGGATATCTCCGATATAGACCACCGTATCCCAGCACTCTATCTTCTCGTCAACAAGCAGATGAATCCTTCCGGATACCAGTTTGTAGTGGGGATGCTCGTGGTCATTGCATGTAGTCGCGATGCTCCGTTCCATATTTGCGTTTTTTTCGTCGGGTCGCTCTATCCTATTACCTCTGAAGAACCAGGGCGGGTTATCATACTCAATATTATCAACAAAACCGAGCTTCTGTTTCAAGTTGTATTTTATATGCCCGCCATTTATCCTGCTGGTCTTCTCGATAAGAAGGATATGACCGTTAGCTTCAACGTCCTCGCTTTTGGTAGACATCCGTATTTCGTCGCAGGTAAGGGTTATATCCTTGTACAGCACCCTAACATTCCCTTTCGCGTAAATTGTGCCGTTTGCTTCATCATACTCGATATGATCGCCGAAACAGTCTATAGGGTCCTTTTTCTTGCCGGTGTCGGGGTCTATCACGTTTGACTCCGTCATTACGGCAGGCGCGGCCCTGCCAACAGAAACCTCCCGAGCGCTAATCGGAAAAATAAAAAGGAGCAAGACCGTTGATATGATCCAGCTCCTTGTCTTTCTCACGAGTACCTCTCTTCCACAGAAAAAACTCTTAATTATTCCGCTCTCCTGTTTCTTTTGACGTTCTAATCCGCGTAATCATTTATTTAAGATGGTGCCAGACCAGCGAAGCCGCCCCGAGCACTGCCGCGTCATCGCCCAGAGTGCCAAGGACAATTTTCACCCTCTTCGCGAGATATTTAAAGACTCTCTTTTTCACTTCCGCCTTGATCGGGTCAAGAATGAGGCGGCCGGCCCTTGAAACCCCGCCTCCGATTACCACCTTGCGCGGGCCAAGCGTGTTTATTATTGAGGAAAGCGCGGCTCCGGCGTATTCCCCTGTTTCCTGCCAGATTTCTTTCGCGAGTTTGTCTCCGGAATTTGCCGCTTCCGAAAGTACTCTGGGGGAAATCTTGTCCAACCCGCCCGCAATTTTTACGATAGAAGTTTTACGTCCCTGCCTAATTTTTTCAAGCGTCCTTTCGATTATGTACGAGTTGCCGACATAGCGCTCCACGCACCCGTGATTTCCGCAGTTACACCTTTTACCGTTACGCTCTACTATCACATGCCCGAGCTCGCCTGCAGTCTGGAAGCTGCCGACAAAAAGTTCATTATTCAGTATCAGGCCTCCGCCCATTCCGGTGCCGAGCGTCACGCAGACCATACAGTCAGCCCCTTTTCCGGCGCCAAAAGTATGCTCGCCCAGCGCATAAACATTCGCGTCATTTCCCACATAGACGGGAAGTTTGAACTTCTTTGATATTATCTTAGCCAGGTGAACCTCATTCCAGCCTTTCAGGTTGGGAGGATTCCGTACTATGCCCTTCCGGTGATCAACCAAGCCCGGAGAACCGATCCCAATCCCTTTAAGGCCATATTTTTGCCTGCTATTGCAGCCCTCAATAACCTGCAGAACGGCCTTTTCGATGTTGCCTATTACGGTTGCCCGCCCTTTAGCCGCTTCTGTCTTCAGCTTGCGGTTAAAGAGCACCTTGCCGTTTGACGAAACGAGGCCCGCGACGAGATTAGTCCCGCCAAGATCAACGCCTATGGCATAATTTATTTTTGACATCCAGCCTTCCCTGTATAACAGATTGTTGAAACAATCCTTTTCACGGACTTTTCCGGCAAATATTAGTATTTGATCCCCTAATTTGCTTCCAAATTAGGGGATAGCAGGGTGCTTAGGGTGCGCAATTAGAGTTTTTCAGCACCCTGCTAATTATCGGGCCCGCCTTTCATCAAGGCGGGCCCGATTAAGCTCTCTTAGACTATGGTAACTTCGGTGTCTTTGTCAAAGAAATGGACCTTGTCCATCTCAAATACTACCTCCGCCTTCTCGGCGAGCTGAAAGGTTTCGTGCGCGTCAACCGTGGCCTGGAAAGCAGACTGTCCGGTCGCGAGATAAACATACGCCTGGGCTCCGATAGGCTCAACCACATCTACTATCGCGCTTAAAGTCCAGTCCGCATTGTTAATGGAAGTGTTCTTCTTGTCCTTGATATTCTCCGGCCTTACACCCAGCGTAACATCTTTACCGATATAGCCGGAAAGTTTTTCCGCCATCTTCTCCACTATCTTTACCTGGAACGAGCCTTCTTTGAAGAAGAGTCCGTCCCCCGTCTTTTCTATGCTTCCGTTGATGAAGTTCATCGGAGGCGTGCCGATAAAGCCGGCAACAAACTTGTTGGCCGGGTTATCATAAATATCTATCGGATCTCCAACCTGCTGGATAAAGCCGTCCTTCATTACAACTATCCTGTCGCCCATGGTCATGGCTTCAACCTGGTCGTGTGTAACATAGATCATGGTTGCCTGAAGGCGGTTGTGAAGCTTAATGATCTCGGTTCTGGTCTGAACGCGGAGTTTAGCGTCAAGGTTGGAAAGCGGTTCGTCGAAGAGGAAGACTTTCGGTTTCCTGACGATGGCCCTGCCGAGCGCGACCCTCTGCCTCTGCCCGCCCGAGAGCTGTTTCGGTTTTCTGTGAAGCATTTCCTGTATACCGAGAATTTCAGCGGCTTCCTGAACCCTGCGCTTAATCTCGTCTTTCGGGTACTTCCTGATCTTCAATCCGAAAGCCATGTTGTCGTGAACAGTCATGTGCGGATAGAGCGCGTAGTTCTGGAAAACCATGGCGACATCCCTGTCTTTCGGTGCCATGTCATTCACAATCTTGTCGTCGATGAGCACCTTGCCCGCGGTTATTTCCTCGAGCCCGGCTATCATCCTCAGGGTGGTGGACTTTCCGCAACCCGAAGGGCCTACGAAAACAACAAATTCTTTGTCTTTCACTTCCAGGTTGAACTTTGCAACTGCCGGTTTGGGGTTGCCCACAAACCTTTTCTCGATGTCCTGCAATACGACTTTTGCCATTGCTGGCCTCCGTTGGTCTACCGGTCCCGGGTCAGAAGGCCGCGGTCCAGTAAATATAAGCCTGCCTGGAAGGGGTAAATTCCGCCTCCCGCCGAGCAGATCAATTGTGTCAATTATACTAGAATCAGTATCGGAAATCTATTATAAATACAGATTACTATGTAAGAGCATTGCGCCGAAATGAGATAATTATTGCCTGATTTTTGACTTTCTTTAAGCTTCCAGATACCTGCTGCGATAATCAGAACTGCCAATCCCCCGTGTATTAAAACCGGGGCAAGCAGGAACGGGAGATGGTTCACAACAGTCTTATAGACAAGTATTAGAGCTTTGCAGAGAGGCATAGCTGCGAAAGCGAAATAGAGTATGTGGGACTTAAGCGGCTCGCCCTTTAACTTAACTTTTGACCCGTAAAGAAGAATTATTGTTCCGGTCAACATAGATACAATAGAAAATATTTTCTCCTCGATGCCCGGAATAACAAAGAGCCAGATGCCACCTCCGGCAATAACTATCACTCCGCAAACAGTCAGTAGGACTCTGTTTGCCATTGCCTTCCCACCTCTCATAGGTATTATTTCATACCGCGGTCAATTGATTTGCTTCTGTTTTTCGTTATAAACGTTACAAACGTTATGAACTTTTGATTTTAGTATTTATGATTTATGCTCGTAAACCCCGTCGGCTTCCCCCAATCCTTCCCGCCCCCGGCAATATACGCGGCGATCGCGTCAATTATGTCGTTCACGCTGTCCCTGTAGGGCCCAAATGATTTTTCAGCGAACCTGTCGCTGAGAATCATAGTGGATTTCTCCGCAGACTCCGATATTTTTATCCGTTTATTCATTATTTTAGCCGCCCTTTCCGCTATTTCACGGACCGGCACAGCCGGGCCGGAAACATTGACAGGCCTGGGAGGATTTTCACAGAACGAAAGGCATTTTAGCGCGGCATCGTTGGCATCGCGCTGGGAGATGAGATTGACATACGGAAAAGCAATCTTGAATTCGTCCGAAGCCATTACCGCCTTGCAAATATCAACTACTACTCCATACTTGAAGTGCTGCGCGTAGGCCAGCCTGTAAAAACAGCATTTGGTTGCGTGTTTCTGCGCGTTAATCCTGAAAGCCTGTTCCCTGCCGAGGAGGGTCCAGCCGTAAATTCCCTGCGGGTCCAGTTTTGATTCCTCCGAAGGGCCTTCTTGGCCGACAGGCGTGTGGGGATAGAAGTTGCTCGAGGAAAAGGCCACAATTTTCGAAGCCTTGTACCTTCTCCCGCAAATATAGGGCATTATTATATTCATATGATAGGCTTTCGTGTAATCGCCTGAAGTGCCGAACTTAAACCCGGCCATAAAGAAAAAATTCTCTGTTTCGGTAAGCGAGTCTATGAATTATTCGCTGCTTAAGTCTCCCTTGAAAGTCTCGATACCCAGAGCGTTCAACTTTTTCTCGTTCTCCGGGTTGGAGAAGCCGGAAGCCACACAGAGCCGCCTTTTTACGCCCGCTGCTTTGTCGGCGCGAAGGAGCATCTCCATCATTTCCATTCCCATCTTGCCGGTCGCCCCGAGGCCGATACCGCCTCCACGGATTTTCTTTGACTGCTCAATCAGCCCGGGGGTGGGCTCGGTCATAAATTCTTCTATCTCGCCTTCCGTCTTAAGATCTTTGATATTCTTTGGCATTTTTCACCTTATCCCAAGTTCCTTCCTGAGCGCGGGAAGGACTTTTTTCGCGAGGTCACGGTCGGAAACCAGCGCTTTAAATTCGCCGTCATAACGCTCGTCAATCAATTTGGCCTGTCCCCTGCTTCCCTTCTCGGAAAAACAGAGAGGGCTCTTAAGCAGCCCCAGCCGGAAAAGCCGGTATTTGACTCCAAAGATTGAATTCCTGAAGTTATTCGGCGCCGCGTCAAAGAGAGCGTCATTGCAGAGCGTAACCGCGTCGGCAAGCGACCAGATATCGCCTTTCAATACCCATTTCCCGCTCTTTCTCCACTCGATTGCCGCGTTCATCCATTTTACCGCGCTGTAAGTGTCGGTCGCGAAATGCCCGAGCAGCCCTCCGGAAAAGGCAACAGTCCTCTTTCCGAAAGTGAAGGTCCTCATCAGGTCGCCGATTATATGGTCGTCATTGCCCGTGCTCATCACCAGGTCTTTTAAGCGGGGCGATTTTGCGGCGGCCTCAAGGCCTTGAAGCGTACGGTACCTGTCAAAAGGGGCAAACTTCGCCCCGTAGCCGAACTTAAAGAATTCCCTCCAGAAAGCCGGCGTTATTTCCGCGCCTCCCGCCTTGGGCTGGAGGTAAAACCCGTAAGCAGGAATCATTGAAGCTATTTTTTTGCAATAATCCAAACGCTGTTTAAGGCTCATGCCGTTGAACGGCCGCGGGGAGACAACCGCGATGTCATACCCCTCTTCGGCCGCGATCTCCGCGTGCTTTAGCCCGTGAACCATGCACATTAAAAGCATTTCCGGCCCGCCATAAAGGAAGGTCATCTGCTTCGTCAGCCTCAGCCACTGCCGGTAAAGGCCCAAATGCTCTTTTTCCGGCAGGAAATCCTTGCCGGCAAATTCGCCCGTGTGGGCTCCCGGAACAACAGCCTTTGCCCCGGCCCTGATATAGTAAAGCGCGAGAAGCCGCTGGGCGTCCTCATCGTAATATTTTTTGTCGGGGCGCAAAGCGAGCGGGCTCGGCACCCACGCGCCGCCGGCTTTGAGTTTCCTTAAAACCGCAGGTTCAATATTTTTCATATTCACCGTCCTTAACAAAAAGGCAGAAACCCTGCGGCTTCTGCCTGAGAGACATGAGTCAGGGCATTCGCTGTTTCAATTGTGCTCCGCCGGTTTGAAGAATTTCAATACCTTTATCAGCGTGTCCTTCATTTCCTTGCGCGAAACAACCATGTCCACAAACCCCTGGCTCACCAGAAACTCGGCGCGCTGGAACCCCTTGGGAAGCTTTTGCTTTATTGTCTGTTCTATAACGCGCGGCCCGGCAAAGCAGATAAGCGCGTTTGGCTCCGCTATCGTGATGTCTCCAAGCATTCCGAAGGAAGCGGTCACGCCGCCGCCTGTCGGATCCGTCAAAATACAGATATAAGGAAGTTTTGCTTTCGCGAGCTTGGCCAGCGCTGCCGAAGTCTTTGCCATCTGCATTAGAGAAAGTATTCCTTCCTGCATTCTTGCCCCGCCTCCGGAAGAGGAGACTATAATCAGCGGGCACTTGCGTCCGATAGCGAGCTCAACAATCCTCGCTATCTTTTCGCCGACGACAGAACCCATCGAGCCCATCATAAACGAAGAATCGGTAAGCCCGATAGCCACGGGTATTCCGCCTATCCTTCCTTCACCGGTCACGACCGCGTCGTCAAGCCCGCTCGCTTCCTGATTTTTCTTGAGTTTTTCTTTGTATTCCGGGAAAGCCAGTACATCGAGAGCCACAAGCCTCCCGCAGTTTTCCGTAAAAGTGCCTTCATCCATAAGGAGATTGACCCTCTCTTTCGAGGTCATCCTGAAATGATAACCGCACTTGGGGCAAACCTTGAGGTTTTCTTCCAGCACCTTGGTATAGAGCGCTTCCTTACAGAAATCGCATTTAGTCCAGAGCCCGTTAGGGACTCCGACGCGCCTTTTCAGGGGCACTTCCACCTCATTAGGTTTAGCTTTTTTGAAAAGGGCCATCTTTTCCTCCGTGAAAATGATTACACAGATTACAAACAACGATTACGCAGATTAAATCCTTTTCTCTTTGATCTCCGCCAAAAGCATTTCTTTGAATTTCGCGTAATCCATAGGGCCGAGGTCTTCGGCGCCTTTACGTCTTACGGCAACCTTGTTTCCGGAAGCTTCCTGCTCGCCTATTATTAAAATATACGGAACTTTTTCAAGCCTGGCATCGCGAATCTTTCCGCCTATCTTCTCGTTGCGAAGGTCCAGCTCGCAGCGGACATCGGCGGCAAGCAGGTCAGCGTGAATCTTTTTCGCGTATTCGTCCTGGTTGTTAGTGATAGTGAGTATCTTTGCCTGAACCGGCGACATCCAGGTCGGGAACGCCCCTGCGTAATGCTCAATCAGGAACGCGATGGTGCGTTCATAACAGCCAATGGAAGCTCGGTGCACTACCATAGGCCTGACATCCTTCCCTTCGTTGTCCGTGTAGGTCAGGTCGAATCTTTCGGGCAGCGCGAAATCTATCTGGATGGTAAACATGGTTTCTTCTTTGCCCCAGACATTCTTCATCTGGAAATCAAGTTTCGGCCCGTAAAAAGCGGCTTCATCCTCCGCTTCCGTATAGGTCAGTTTGTTCTTGTCCAGTATCTTCTTCATCAAAGCCTGTGAATCCTCCCAGGCCTTCGGGTTGTCCACATATTTATCCTTCTTGTTCGGATCCCACTTTGAGAACCTGTACCAATAATCTTTCAATCCAAGCGTCTTCATCACATACTGCACCAGGTC